>ERZ825137.235-NODE-235-length-80170-cov-44.738289_pt1 | contig 80170 bp, 96 predicted proteins | sample MGYA00519873_ERZ825137 | MGnify/ENA primary metagenome ERZ825137 (study PRJEB31778, sample SAMEA3449190) | human gut metagenome | biome: human gut; feature: human-associated habitat; material: faeces | place: United Kingdom | collected 2010/2012 ...
ACTACCTTCTTCTTGAATTCATAACTGTATTTTGACATAAAAATACCGACCTCCATAGTTAGATTTTTTAGGTCTAACTTTTGGGGGTCGGGTCAATGGCTTGGTTATGCGGTTTATTTGTGGAGCTGGTGAACGGACTTGAACCGTCGACCTACTGATTACGAAACATTACAAGAATTTGAAAAAGTGCAGTAAACAAGCGTATTTTTATTATACATTGACTAACATCAGACTAACATTATTTTTTGCGGTTCTGCAATCGCAGAGATGTAATCGTTTAGGTCTATAATTTTATTGATTTTCTTAATCTGATTTGTTTGCACTAAATGTGTATAAATATTCAAAGTCGTTTCGGGCTTTGCGTGTCCGAGTTGGTTTTGGACATAAAGTAAATCTTGACCGCAAAAGAACAAGTTTGTAGCAAAAGTATGCCTTAGATAATGTGCGGTGAATCTTTCAATAACAAACGGAACGCCTTTTGGGTCGAACTTACTTTTTGGCTTTCGCTCATATTCGGAAAAATCTCCGTATTTAAGATTGAGGTCTGCCATATAGCTGTCCCACAGTTCTCGCCACGCTGTTGTTGAGAAGAACTCCCCTTTTGTTGTAAGTACAACAAAGTCGGATTGTTTATGGTTCTTTTGATTTTTAAGAAAATCCACAAGGGTGGGGGGAATATTGACTGTTCGTATGCCAGCCTTTGACTTTGCGCCTTGCACAATGTGCGGAGTTCCTGTCATTACAAGTTTTTGATGAACACTAATTTGAGCATTTTCAAGGTCAATGTCATACCATTGCAACGCAAGGCATTCACTTAATCTTAAACCAGACAGCATCATAAGCATAGCGGGAAGCTGTGCTCTGTGTGGCATTTCCATAACCCACCGCTGTTCTTGCTCGGTCAATGCCCTGCGCTCGCTTACAGGTGCATTTTTCGGTATTCTGACATATGTTAATGGATTGTAGTCAAGTATGCGGTTTTCAACAGCAAAGTCAAACACCTGCCTTGCGGTCATTCTGTAATCACGCAGAGTTTTCTTTGAAGTCGGTTTGCCTGTATGTGGATTTCGTGCGAAATAGTCATTTATGATACATTGAAAATCTGCTTTTACAAGTTTGCTGATTGCAACATCGCCTAATACAGAAAACGGTTTAAGGTTTGTTTTATAACTCTTATACTGCTTGTCAGAAGAAAGCAGAGCCTTTTTGTATATCAGCCAATTTTCGCAGAGTTCACTGAACGGCATATTCTCGCTAAGAATATCCATACCTTTGCTGATTTTTAGCTTGATTTCATTTGCTTTGCGTGTAACCTCAGCTTGCGTTTTGCCAAATACAGACTTATACATAGCTTTGCCGTTTTCATCTCGTCCGATATAGATATTTTTTTGATATCTGCCGTCTTTACGCTTTTTCATTTTATAACACTCCTTTTGTTTTAAAAAAGGGTGCAAAAATCCCTTGTGTTTTTATTCGATAAACTTGCAAAACACAAGGGAGTATGGTACAATTATATTGCTGTTTAAGTACCGTTGCACCCTATGTGTAATGGTTTCCGCTCTACCCTGCGCCAACAGGATAGGGCGGATTTTTTATTTTAATAAATGTTACTGTAAAACCCTACGGCTTTAGTTGCTCTTTAATTTTAAGAGATTCACGATACTGTTCAGCCGGAGCAAGTCGAGTAAATTCTACCGTTTTATCGTAATTCTTTTTTACAACTTCTTCTATTTCATCAAGAGTAACATTAAAGAACTCTCGTCTTGTGTTAATCATATTGACTTTTCTATCCTCAAAGGCTTTATGTAAAGCTGCTTCAAGTGAAGGAGCATCGTCGGAAAAAATCATTGCGTGAACATCAAAGTTAAACGGAACAGAAGCGTCCCCAAGCTCATCAACTCGATCCATTGGTTCAAGTCTGCGTGTCATACCTATTTTATACACATTCTCTCCAAATGAACCAACATTAGATATAATGTACACATAACCTGCTCTTGCATTTGCGGCTCTGTAATCAATATCTTTCATAGATTTATCAATTTCAGAAAGCTCGTTAATGATTTGTTCTTTTTTCTTGAGTAATTCTTCTTTATCAACATCGGCTGCGGTTTTAATTTGCTGTTCAAGATGTGATAGAGCGTTTTGATAGTGAGTTTGTTCCTTAGCTATTTTTTTACGAGTTTCTTCAATTTCTTTTTGTAGTTTAGCCTCTTCACGCATACGAGCTCTTATTTCTTTTTGTTCTTCCTTTTCATCTTGCTTTTTCTTTTTGTATTCAAGTGATAAGCAAAGTTCTTCGTGCTTGGCATTAAAATATTGAGTAGTTATTGCAATTCCCATAATGTTGCCAAGTTTTGAAATTGCTTCACAGGAACTACGCATCCTTTTTAATGCCGTATCAAAAGTATTGTACTTAACTTTATCAATAAGTTCATCACATTCACTATTGAATGCTCTAAGCAAAAGTTTTTGCATATCTTTAACCATTTTTTTGCCCTGACTTTTACTTCCATTTACAGTCCAATTAGTGTTACCGGTAACAGCCTGACCGTTTTTTATAAGAGCTTTTTGTGTATCTCGGATTTGAGATAATCTGTTTTTATACAATTCAGAAGAAGCAAAGTCATACTTAGGAGTATAAAGTCCGAAACTTTGTAACTCAATTTGTTCATCCATACAGATTATTTGAGATTGTTTGTTATTTATAGTGTTATTTAAACCGATAATTTTGTTGTTTAAATTATTGATCTCGTTATTTTTTTGCCCAATAACTGCATTTAAGTTATTAATATCATTTTGCAATTTCTGTGTGAGCATAAGTAAATTTTGGGCATTATACATTTCAGGAGTAAATGTGCTTCTAAGCTGATTAAGTTCAGCTTGTAAGCGTTCTACTTCTGACTTATATTGATTACCCTTAAAGGTATCAAGAAATCCCATATCAATTCTCCTTATCAAATAGCATTAGCCTCAAGCTCGTTATGAACAACAGGCTCATAATCATAAAAATGCTCGGATGTAATGTGCTTTAATTCGTGCTTAGCGGCTTTCTGTTGAGTATCATAGCTAAGCAGAATATTAATATATACATTGTAATTGCCGTCCTCATCTAAGACCGTTACGCCTCGTACGGTCAGCGGCAATTCTAAACCTCTAATAAAAATTTCTCCCAAAGCTATTCATCCTTTTTTAATGCTTCAATAATTCTGACTGCTTTTTCCACATCTTCTTTTGTAGCACCCTTAGTAAGACTAAATAACATTCTTAGTTCACTTCTGTTCTTGAGCTCCTCGAGGTATTCTTGGAGTTCAATGTCATCAGTAATTTTTGATGTTTCGTGTTCCTCTGTCAAATCAGATTTAAGAATACCAAAATAGTCAGCCAAAAGTTGCATTTTGTCAACACGAGGGTATTTCTTTCCGTTTGCCCAGTCAGAAACAGTCGAAGCTGTTAAATTCAGATCCGTTACAAGATCCGATTGGGTTTTATTGTTAGTAGTCATATAATAGTTTAAATTCTTTGCAAAAATTTTTTTGTTAAGCTCACTATTATCGCTCATTAGATCACCTACTTTTATGTTATATTTGCATTATACACTAAAAGCGTAAAAAATTCAAGATATTTTTAAAAATATTTCGCTTTTTGCTTGACATTACGCTTTTAGCGTGATATTATATATGTGTACCAAGGAGGTGAGGCAAATGGAATATCCTAAAATCACGTTAAAAGCTGCAAGGGTAAACGCTGGTTTATCTCAAAAAGAAGCAGCTGATATGCTTAATATTAGCAAGGAAACTCTTTCTAACTACGAAAAAGGAACATATTCGCCAAGTTGGGATATGGTGCATAGAATAGGTGAACTGTATAGATTTCCTGTTGACTTTATTTTTTTTGGAAAAGATTTACGCTTAAAGCGTATTACTTGATTTCTGTTATTTATCTTACAATTCAGTATAGCAAATCAGCTGTACAATAAGCAGGACTTTGCCGAACAGCAAAGAACAGCGTGAGGAGGTGAGGAGATGGGAGGAAAAATGATTGGCAACTATGCAAATGACGGAACACTTTATATATCTGCAACAAATATTCAGGAGTTTAAATGCCTTATAAATAAGGCAAAAAAACAAGCTGACGAACTGCAAGATACAATTAATCAGCTTGAGTTTTTCAATTTTCATTTTAAGTTTGCGACTGATGAGTAGCTTTTTGTTCTTCAATCATATTTTCAGCTATTGCTACAGAAATATCTGAATCTATAAAAGACACAATAGCATTTATAAATTCGACCAGGTTATCTATATTGTAATCTTTAAATTTTCGCTCGTAATGTGTTTCATCATTACCAAGCCATGAAGAGGCTACAGCTAATTTTTTAATTCTTTTGTTGTCAATATAATCGTTGATACATCTTGATAACGGTGCTTTAACAATTTTATCTTTATCCTCAGGGTGTAACAATATAGCATAATCTTTTACTAAAAATTCTAAAGATTTTCTGTAAGCCATACCTGAAATATCTTTCAAACCATACTGTTCAGAAGCGTATGCTTGGTTATATATGTCGCAAAAATCAGGTGACAAGTCTTTTATGTGTTTAGGAAATTCTCGTTCTTCTGTATTGTAAACAGGCTCAAAACTTTTAAATTCAGTTTTATTGTAATAAGGTCCTATATAGTAATTCCCTAAAAATGTTCTTTCACAATTTTGGCAGAAAAAATGAACAAAAAGATTTGGGTTGGTAAGTTCATCTTCGATATAGTAAGAACTTAAACAAAATGGGTTGCCCGCTTTGTGGCACATGGGGCAACCATGCGGATATTCGATTTCAAGATTTTTATGGTGTTTTTCATCGTTCAATGATTTACAGTTGTATATGATCTTTCGGATAGTCAAGGACTCCTTTCAGTATAGTATTGAAAATATTGTAACATCTAATTACAAATAATACAACAAAAATCGAGGAGGTGAGGAAAATGGCAAAACTTAAACTTATTGACACAAAGGACAAGTTTCTTCTTGAAATTGACGGAACAGAAATCCCGTATGTTACAAGCTATCAGATTACCCGAACAGTAGGCGATGTGGTACTGCTCAAGCTGGCACTCAGCGTTGCAAATGTGGAAAAGGTTGAAATCGTATCAGACAAAATTACAGAGGATAACAGAGGTGTAAGGCAATAAATTTATAAGGAGGGTATATATGCCAAAATCTAAGAAAACAGTAACCAACTGGGACGATGTCCCACTCTACATAGATTTGCCGTTGCTGGCAACCCTTTGGGGGTTCTCGGTTGATTGTTTAAAGAAAAAAGCACAGTCGGGCGTTTTGCCGGCGGCAAAGATGTTCGGTGAGTGGAGAATATCTAAAGAGGACGCAAAGGCTTACTTCGAAAAGGCTTACAACGAAACGCAGGAGGGAATAAAAAAAGATGGAAGTAATTATCAACAAATCTAAATCGTATTCGTTTAAGGAGGTTGAAATCGGAGATGTGTTCTCTGATGATTTAGGACGCTTTATGATGAAAGTATCATACGAAACAGCAATTTGTTTAGATGATAATACAGTCTATGGCATTAACAGCAAGACAAAATGCTATCTGAGGGACTGTGTGATTATAGAGCGTGAACTGCTCGAAAATCTCAAGAAAGGAGCAAACGGATATGAGTAAGCTTGAAAACTTACAAATCTGCATCAAAGACGGCGAGGTTATAGTCTTGCAGGGACTTGACACCGTTACGGCTGAAAGGCTTGAGGACATTTTAAACTATGTTGCAGAAGTCAAGGAAAGCCTTGACAGGCACAAGCTAAACAATAGAGCAACAGGCATTAAGCGTGCGGCTCACAATTGCAAGAAGTTTATTAGGTGCTTAAAAGGTGCCTTATCTGATGAGGAGGTGTAACAGATGACAGAAAATGTTTTAGAACGAATGGAAAGGATTGACGGGCAGAGGAAAATCTCTGATTTCATCGTTAAGCAAAAACAAGATTATGAATTTAAAATCAGATATGCAACTATCAGAGCAAGAGAATTTGTAGAAGAATGTGATAAGCGAGAATTAAACTATCATGTTTCCGTTGGCGGTCTTGACAGCATTACACTATTTATCTTTTTAAAATCAATCGGAATCCACGCACCAGGAATCAGCGTTTCTTATCTTGAAGATTCAAGCATCCAAAAAATTCATAAAGAGCTCGGAATAGAAAAATTAAAACCGTCGGTTCGATATGTAGATAGTACAGGGAAAGAACACCGTTGGACTAAGCAAGATATAATTCAGGAGTTTGGATTCCCTGTTTTATCAAAAGAAATAGCGTCAAAAATTGAAACACTTGCAAATCCGACCGAAAAAAACAAAACTGTTCGACACGCTATTGTAACAGGCGAAACAGGTGCATATGGTGGTTATCAAAAAAACAGTCGTATGAAAATGTCGCAAAAGTGGCTTGAAAAGTTCGGTGGTTATGCAAACGATGAAGAGGGCACGAGTTATCAAATTCCAAATTTCAAAGTATCATCAAAATGCTGTTATTATCTGAAAGAAAAACCTTGTGATGTTTGGGCAAAAGAGCATAACAGCGTACCTTTTCTTGGGCTGATGGCTTCCGAAGGCGGAAGAAGAGCTAAATCTCTAATGATAAATGGCTGTAATTATTTCGGTAAATCTACAATCAGGTCAGCACCGTTTGCAATTTTCAACAGACAAGATATTTTACAGCTTGCACTTGATTTAAATGTTCCTATTCCTGAAATATACGGAGAAATAGAGAGGCGTACAGACGGAACTTTGTACACAACTAAGGCTCAAAGAACAGGCTGTTCAATGTGCGGATTTGGTTTGCACTTGGAAAAGCGTCCGCATAGATTTGATTTGCTCAAAGAGCGAAACCCAAAAGAGTGGGAGTATTGGATGTATAACTGCTGTACAGACGATAAAACAGGTGAAAGATATGGTTGGGCAAGAGTGCTGGATTATATCAATGTTGACTACAAAGAAGAAAACCGCTGAAGCTTTCGCACAGCTCCAACGGTTTAAGGATATAATATTAAATTAACATCAATGCCATTATATCCTTAAATCGAATAAAAATCAAGAGGTAATAATAATGAATGAAATAACGGCACAGAAACAGCAGGCAATTGAACTGCATCAGAAAATTCTTGTAAGTGCAAACCTTGCACAACAGAACATATGGGATATGTGTAACGGACTCAAGACTATGCGTGACAACAAGCTGTACAAGGAGCTTGGCTATCCGAACTTTGAGGACTACTGCGAAACAGAGGTAGGTTTTAATCGTAAGCAAGCACACAAGTATATTTCGATAATCGAAAATATAAAGCTTGAAAATGTCCACTCGAGTGGACATTTAGGAGTTACAAAACTTGCTCTTCTTGCAACAGTAAGCGAACCCGAACAGGCAGAAATCGCCGAAAAACTCGACCTTGAGAGCACAACGGTCAAGCAGTTAAAAGCAGAAATTGACAAGCTGAAAAGTGAAAAGCACGAAAGTCAGAGCAAGCTCTCCACAGCAGAAAAGCTATTGAAAGGCTTGAAAAGAGAGCGGATTGACGCTGAATGCAGGCTTAAAGGTGTCAGAGAACACAATTCACTTCTTGAACAACAGCTCAGGTCGGAGCGAGGGAAAAACAAGGATCTTACTTCAAAGGTTGAGGAACTTGAAAGCCGCCCTATTGAGGTTGCCGTTGCAGAGCCGAGTGATAATGAGCGCAGACTGAACGAAACCATCAGAGCACTTGAGCGTGAGAACATCAAACGCAACGACGAACTCGAAGCAGAATATCGTGAGAACGAGAAAATCGTAAGGAAACAGCTTGAGGACGAAAAGCAAGAGGCTCTTCGCAGACAGAAAGAGGAGTATGAAGAAAGGCTGAAAAATGTTCAGACTGCCGACGGTACATCAGATGACAAGGATGTCTTTAAGGCATATTTTTCGATTGCATATGACAGCTTTATCCGTATGCTCGATTTCGCTAAGCAGTCACAGGACAAGGAATTTTTCAAGGGCAAGGTTGAACATTTAATAGAAGCACTTGCCACACAAAACATAAATCTTTAAGGGGGAGCAACAATGAAGCTTTATGAGCTTACTGAAAGCTTTGCTGAATTATTCAGCCAATTTGAAGACATAAACGAATATGAACCCGATACTGACGCAGACGGTCAGCCGATTGACGGCAACGGCGATATTATCGAAGATGTTGATGCATACAAAGAAAAAATGCTTACAGCGTGGTTCGATACACTCGAGGGCATTGAGGGCGAATTTGACGAGAAAGCAGAAAGCATTGCAGTCTACATCAAACAGCTTAAAGCAGAGGCTAATATACTCAAGTTTGAGAAATCTGCAATCGCTAAGAGGCAGTCGCAGAAAGAGCGAGAGGTTGAAAAACTCGTTGCATATCTTCTTAACGCAATGAAAGCAATCGGCAGGAGCAAGGTAGATATGCCGCACGCAGTTGTATCAATCAGAAACAACGCACCGAGCCTTATTGTTGATGATGAAATTTCATTCATTGAGTGGGCGGAGGAACACAATCTTGCCCACCTTTTAAAGTACAGTATGCCCGAAGTAAAAAAGAATGATGTCAAGGCTCTCTGCAAAAACGGCGAGGCTATCCCGTTTGTGCATATGGAAAGCAAACAGTCGTTGAGTGTTAAGTGAGGTGTTATTTATGGGATTACCTATATTGGTTTTAGGATATTCAGGCAGCGGAAAATCTGCCTCTTTAAGAAATTTCAAAGCAAATGAACTTGCTCTTGTAAATGTGAATGGAAAATCACTCCCGTTCAGAACAAAATTTACTTCTTCAATCAATTCCGACAACTACATTGATATTGAGGACTTTATCAAAAAGCAGAAATGTAAGTCGATTGCAGTTGATGACGCACAATATCTCATGGCTAACGAGTATATGAGAAGAGCCAAGGAAACAGGCTTTCAGAAGTTTACCGACATTGGCAAAAATTTTTGGGAACTTGTGAAACAGATTGAAACTCTCCCGAATGACACGATTGTTTATTTCCTCAGCCATATTGATACCGACGAAAACGGCAGACAAAAAGCTAAAACAATCGGTAAGCTGCTTGACGAAAAAATCTCGGTTGAGGGAATGTTTACCACAGTTTTGAAAACGGTTGTTGTTGACGGCAAGTATCTTTTTGCAACACAAACAGACGGCAACGACACCTGCAAAAGTCCGATAGGCTTGTTTGATTCAATGTACATATCAAATGACCTTAAAATTGTTGATGAAGCATTGAGAACATACTATTCAATGCAACCCGAACAGTATTGTGATGAGTGCAAAGCACCGATACTTTCTGACGGTAAACGCACCATTAAGCAGATTATTGACGGCACAATAAAAAATTATGGCAGACAGCTCTGTATGCAGTGTGTCGCAAAGCTGATAAAGCAGAAGAAACAGGAAAAGCAGAGAGAGGGTGCCGGAAATGCAGCTTCGGCCGTATCAGAATGACCTTGTGGAGCAAGTAAGGCAAGCTTGGCGAGAGGGTTACAAAGCTCCTTGCATTGTCCTTGGGTGCGGTGGCGGAAAGTCCTGCATTGTCGCAGAAATTGCAAGACGGACGACTTGGAACGGTAAACGGGTGCTGTTCCTTGTTCACAGGAGAGAGCTTGTTGACCAAATATTCAGAACCTTTGTCCGCTGGGGTGTGCTTATGGATTTATGTCAGATTGGTATGGTACAAACCTTTACACGCAGGCTTAAAAAACTTCCTAAGCCTGCGTTAATCATTACGGACGAAAATCATCACAGCCTTGCACAAAGCTACAAACGCATTTATGAATATTTTTCAGATGTTCCGAGGGTCGGAGTAACCGCCACACCTATCCGTCTAAACGGTGACGGCTTGGGTGATGTCAACGATAAGCTGATTGTAGGAGTAAGTACCAAGTGGCTCATTGAGCATAACTGCCTTGCCCCATATGATTACTATGCTCCGAGTGTTGCCGACCTTACAGGACTGCACACCAAAATGGGCGAATATGTCGCCTCCGAGATAGAAAAAGCAATGACTAAAAATACAGTTTTCGGAGATGTAATCAAGTATTACAGACAGCTTGCAGACGGCAAAAAAGCGGTGTGCTATTGTTCAACTGTCAAACACAGTATGGCAACCGCACAGGCATTTTGCGAAGCGGGTATATCCGCAAGGCATATTGACGGAGCAACTCCAAAGGCGCAGAGAGAACAGATTATAAACGAGTTTCGCAGCGGAAAAATTACAATTCTTTGCAATGTGGATTTGATTTCAGAGGGCTTTGATGTGCCCGACTGCGAATGTACAATTCTGCTCAGACCTACTCACAGCCTTACGCTTTACATTCAGCAGTCAATGCGATGTATGCGATACAGACCGAACAAAAGGGCGGTAATCATTGACCATGTGGGCAACTATGCAAGGCACGGAATGCCTGATGATGACAGAGTGTGGTCACTTGAAAAACGAGAGAAAAAGAGTGTTAAAAAGCTTGAGGACGAGCAGGCAACAAAGGTCAAGCAATGCCCCGAGTGTTTTTTTACATTCTCTGCACCACCACCGGGGCAGAAAGCCGTGTGTCCTCGATGCGGATATGAATTTCCGACAGCAGAGCGAAAGGTTGATTTTGATACTGCCGCAGAGCTTATAAAGGTTGAGGGTTTTAAGCTCGATTTCAGTTCACCATCTGATTGCGGCAGCTACAACGATTTACTTGTTTACGCAAAAACACACGGCTATAAGCCCGGCTGGGCGTATTATCAAGCACGAAAGAGAGGATTGATAGCTTGACAGAAGAACACGCTATACAGAATGAAATCCGCCTTGCAATTGCACCGTACTGCGATATTTTTCGTATCAATGTCGGACAGGGTTACACAAAGGACGGACGATATTTCAGCACAGGTGTACCACCGGGTTTTTCTGATTTATTCGGTGTCAGAAAATCAGACGGCAAGGCGGTATTCATTGAGGTTAAAACAGCAAAAGGCAGAGCAACCGAAAAGCAGCATAACTTTTTACAGATGATGAAATTTAACGGTGCGGTAGCAGGAATATGCAGAAGTGCCAATGAAGCAATTAAATTAATTTTGGAGGAATAATCATGGGTTTTAAATCAAACTGGAACGAAGCAACACAGGGCAGCTCAATCAAGCCGGAGGGCGATTATGAGTGCCTTATCGCTAAGGTTGAGGAGAGAGTAACAAAGAATGGCAAAGAAAATCTGAACATCTCAATGGTAATCAGAAATGATGTTGAGCAGAACTATAAAAATGGATATATATTTGATACATTGTGGAAGAAGAAAGAGCCTACAAACGCAGACTTGCAGGTCAAGGGATACAGCTATGGTCAGATTATGGCACTCGGCAAGGCGGCAGGACTTCCCGATGGCAAGGAGTACGACAGCCTTGAGCAGTTCTGCGGTGAGCTTGTCAATAAGCCAATGCGTGTAACTATAAAGCACGAAGAATACAACGGAAAAACACAGGAGCGAGTAAGCTGGAGAAATCCTACAAAATATCCGACTGTAAAGCATATTCCAAAGCAGACGACGACCAATACAGCTACAGCCTATGCACAGCCACAGCAAAGCTATGCATCTGCACAGCCGACAAATCAAGGCTTTACGGATATGCCGCTTGATGATGATTTACCGTTTTAATTCAGAAAATTTTTACGGAAATTGCACTAATTTATGCAACTTTTGAATTTTAAGTCGGTACATATGAAATTCATAAGAATCCATAAGGAGGTATAAAATATGGGATTTACAAATTTTAACGATAAATACAGTGCAATTCCGCAGGAATTAAAAGGCTATAAAAATTGGGTGTGTTGGCAGGCATACCCTGACCCGAAGTCGCACAGCGGCATTTCTAAGAAGCCCGTCAATCCAAAGACGGGCGGACTTGCCCAGTCAAACAATCCCGACACTTGGTCGGATTTTGAAACCGCTGTCAGAGAATCCGCCAAATATTCGGGCATAGGCTTTATGTTCTCAAATTCACCGTTTTTCGGTGTTGACCTTGACGATATGCCGAATGACATTCAGGATTACCAAAACGGCGGAGCTGACAACATAATCAGCGAGTTCGTGAACACTTTACAGAGCTACACAGAATTTTCGCAGAGCAAAACAGGCGTTCATATAATTTGCAAGGGAACTCTTCCCGAGGGCAGAAGAAAGGCAAAGAATGATTCGGGCGGTTTTGAAATGTACGAGAACGGCAGATTTTTCGTTGTGACAGGAAACTACTGCTCGGAATACGGATACATCAACGATTGTACCGAGAGTGTTAAGCCGTTGCACTCCAAATATCTCGGCAAGACGGCAGAGCCTAAGCCGAACAAGAATATTACGGTCAATTTAAATTCCGTTGATGACATCGTCAGAGCCGCCTGCATCGCTAAGAACGGCAGTCTTTTCAAGGCTCTGTACAGCGGTGACTTTTCGGCTTACTCATCACAGAGTGAGGCGGATATGGCATTTTGCAATATGCTTGCCTTTTGGTGCGGCTGCGATGCCGAAAAAATGGACGCAATTTTCCGCCAATCGGGTTTAATGCGTGACAAGTGGGACAGAAAGCAGTCAGGCACTACATACGGAGTAATCACCCTGCAAAAAGCAATATCCGGCTGCAGTCAGACCTATAACCCTAAAAAACAAAACGATTATTCGATTTCAATCGGCAACGGCAAGGTTATTCAGACTGTTGATGAAGAAAAAATGCGTGCATATACATTTGACGATATGGGCAACGCAGAAAGGTTTGTTGACCTGTTTGGCGAAAATGTTCGCTACTGCTATACGGAAAAGAAATGGTATTTTTATAATTCAATGAGGTGGAGCGTCGACAATCTCGGTGTTATCTTAAGAATGGCAGATAAGTGCGTTGAGGCTATGAAAGCCGAGGCAAAGCTTTACTTGCAGGCTGATGAAGAGAGCGGCGGAGATATGGCGAAAGCATTTGAAAAGCATATGAAATCAAGCCGTTCAAATAAGTCAAAAAAAGCAATGCTCAACGAAATTGAACATCATCTTCCGATTTTGCCGATACAAATGGACAGATACAAAATGGCACTCAACACGCCAAGCGGAATTATTAATCTGAAAAACGGCGATGTAAAGGCACATAACCCCGAATATTACTTTACAAAGATTACTTCGGTCGATTGCGCCGAAGCTGCCGACTGCCCTCGTTGGCTTGCGTTCCTTGACGATATTTTTGCAGGCGACAAAGACTTAATCAGATACATTCAAAAGGCGGTAGGCTACAGTCTGACAGGCTCAACGGCGGAACAATGTGCATTTTTTCTTTACGGTACAGGTCGAAACGGCAAGAGTACTTTTATTGATGTAATAAGAGATGTTTTTGGCGATTATGCGGCGAATATTCAGCCCGAAACCATTATGGTGAAAAGCTCGCAGAGCAATGCCATAAACAGCGACATTGCACGATTAAAGGGCGCAAGACTTGTTACATCTGTAGAGCCAAATGAGGGTGTGCGGCTGAATGAGGGACTTTTAAAACAGCTTACAGGTGACGATACGGTAACGGCAAGAAAGCTGTACAGTGAGGAATTTGAGTTTAAACCCGAGTTCAAATTATGGATGGCGACAAACCATAAACCTATTATCAGAGGTACAGACACAGGCATTTGGCGAAGAATACATATGATACCGTTCGATGTGCAGATACCCGAGGACAAGGTGGATAAGAACCTTACGCATAAGCTAAAGGCGGAGATGACAGGGATTTTTAAATGGTGCATTGACGGCTGTCTGATGTGGCAGAGAGAGGGCCTGCAAATGCCCGCCGCTGTATTAAAGAGTGTGAGAGAGTACAGGCGTGAAATGGATGTTATTTCTGCTTTTATCGAGGATAAATGTACTCTTGAGGGCACTGTACAGGCGAGTACACTGTATGCCGCCTATGTATCGTGGGCAGACAGCAACAACGAATATTGTATGTCAAATACCAAGTTCAGCACCGAACTTGCCAAACGATTTGAAAAAGTAAGAGGCAAAAACTATAACTTTTTCAACGGCATTTCACTTTCTAAAGAATGTTGAGGTGGAGGGTGGTGGAGGGTTTGAGGGGTTTTATAACCTTTCGTATAAGAAAAAATAAATAATATTATTATAGAAAGGGTTCTTTAAAAATGCCCCAAACCCTCCACTACCCTCCGAAAGAGGTATATATGAAACCAAATTTTAAAGACAAAACAGAGTTTGCAAGGCTTGAGGATAAAGCTATTGACGGTCAGCTTGATTATACCGACTATCCGCCTGCCGAATACAAATACTTTTCAAAGCTTGCAAAGGTAGGCTACAACAATCGTCATAAAGGCTGGGATATGATTACTTGCCTGAAGCTTCAACAGGAATTGCAGAGTGAGTACAGACAGTACAACGATGAGAGCGAGGAGTATTTAAGACTGTGTACGAGAATACAGGACAATATAAAGAAATCCGCCGATCTCGTTCGCAAGATGTACAAGCAGGCGGCAACTAAAGACGAAATGCTAAGCCTTGCGTTGCAGACGATAGAGTTATTAACAAATGAGAACGGATTTGTTAAAAGAATAAGCGAAAAGGTAAGGGAGATGAAACAATGAAACAGCAGGCAATCTGCGAATTATGTATGCAAGCATTTGAAAAAAGAAGTGCAAATCAAAAATACTGCACCGAGTGCGGTGTTGAAATGCGAAAGCAACAGCACAGAGAAATTATCAAAAACAGCAAATTAAGAAAAACAGCCGCACGCAATTACAATAAACCCGATACACTTGAAGAAAAATGCAAGAAAATCAATTTGTATAATAAGCGGCACGGCACACACTTAAGCTACGGAGAATATACGGCACTCGAAAGGCTTGGAAGAATTTAAGGAGGATAAAGAAAATGATTGATTGTTTAAGAACTGAAAATTACTTTATTGAAAAGTCGAGAATGACGAAACAACAGAAGAACGGAATATGCAAACTTGATTGTACTGACTGCCCTTTAAGCATTGAGAATAATAGCACAGGTTTTTCGTGTCCATACTTTGAAATGCGCTATCCCGAAAAAGCAATCGAAATTGTACAGAAGTGGTCAGATGAACACCCGCCGAAAACCTATTTAAGTGAATTATTGGAGCATTTTCCGAATGTTCCGCTTACTGCTACCGGAATACCTGAAGATATTTGTCCTTTCCACTTGGGATTTATGAGCAAAGATGATTGCAGAAGTGACCGCAATTGCATTAAATGTTGGAATCAGCGTGAAGAAGGTGAGTAAAATGGCTGAACTGAAAATTAAGTCTTGTCCGTTTTGCGGTGGCGAAGCGTTCTTGAAAGATGGTAACCCTACAACATTTGGAACTTTTGAAGCATTAGTAATTTGTAAAAATTGTTCCGCAAGCGTTGTTGGTGTATCAAGGATAAATTTTGCAACATACAGATTTGAAAAAAATGGCTATGACTTAGCACGGAAACAAGCCGTTAAGGCTTGGAACAGGAGAGATGACAAATGAATATTTTAGTTGCCTGCGAGGAATCGCAGAGGGTGACAATTGAGTTTAGAAAACTCGGTCATAATGCTTTTAGCTGTGACATCATTGATTGTTCAGGCGGTCACCCTGAATGGCATATAATGCAAGATGTTTTACCACTGCTGAATGGCGATTGTTCTTTTGTAACAAGTAACGGTGAAGACCATCGAATCGAAGGTAAGTGGGACATGATTATTGCTTTCCCACCATGCACTCATTTGGCAGTCAGCGGCGCGGCGTGGTTTGAAAAGAAACGCCTTGATGGTAGACAAGAAGAAGCGATTGAATTTTTCTGCCGATTTTTGAACGCTGATTGTAACCGAATTGCAATCGAAAATCCAGTTGGGATTATCAGTGGTAATTATATTCGCAAGTGGTTTCCCACTATCGCTGAAAAATATAGATTGCCCATCAAGCCATCACAAATTATACAGCCTTATGAATACGGTGATAACGCTAAAAAAACCACTTGCTTATGGTTGATAGGATTACCCCAGCTCAAGCCTACGAATATCGTAAGCCCCGGTGAATTTTATATATCGTCGGATGGTAAAAAATACTCTGTTGGAGCGTCTGCGGACATGGCTCGCGATGAGAACGGTAAGATTATTTCATGGAATGACCCAAGAACCGCAAAAATACGAAGTAAAACATATCTGGGCATTGCAAAAGCGATGGCAGAACAATGGACAAAGGAGAGCTGACAATGGCAAGTTGTAAGGATTGTATGCACGAATACAAATGTTATTTATTTTGTGCGACTGAAACGGCGTATTGGAATTCAGCAGAGGATGCCGTAAGAGCGTGGAATCAGCCTATTGAGGAGAGTGAAAGTGAATGAGAGAAATATTATTCAGAGGTCAAACTCGCAGATATGGCGAAAAAGTCAGATTGAATGGTGAAAAAATAAAAAGCAATTGGGTTTACGGCGGTATTTTCCCACAAAATGGTGAGGGTGATTTTGCAATGATTTATCAGCAAAAGCCTACAGTAGAAAAATATCCCGTTTACGCAGATACAGTCGGACAGTACACAGGACTTAAAGATAAGAATGGTAATAAAATCTTTGAGGGCGATATTGTTGATTTTCCAGCCCGTTCTGACAGTGAAAGCTATGGTGTTGTTAAGTATGACACAAATGAAACTGAATTTGCAATTGTATATGATTCGATATATACGGGATTGGGCAGACAATATCATTCAAGAGATATTGAAGTTGTCGGCAACATCTACGATAATCCGGAACTGCTGGAGGAATGAAGATAAATGGATAATAAATTAAAAATTCGTGAGGTATGCGGTGATTATGCGTTGGATATACCGTTCGCAGACGGTAGTGTAAACACGATATACTTTAATTCAAAACGAAATGCCGAAACAGTTAAGCATATTATCGAAGTTGACGAAAGTAAACCCAACGAAGCAACCGTGTGTGATATGCGAGAGATTAAACACGGAAAGTGGGAAGAAATTCGAGATGCCTATAGGCAACTTGAAGGATGGATTCATACTGAGTGTGGTAGAGAGGTAAAAATTAAAGAGAATTATTGCCCGAGTTGCGGTGCAAAGATGGATAAGGAGAAAATCAATGACTAATTACGAGAAAATCAAATCAATGAGCGTTGAGAATATGGCGGAAATGTTGCTTGATGCAAGTGAAAATCATTTTACATACTGCAACCATTGTTCACATCAAAGTTTTTATGCACCGCATTGTACATCTAACAATCTTAGAATAGATTGCGTATACGCAGTCAAAAAATGGCTTGAAAGTGAGGTAGAAGAATGACCGCAAAAGAAATCAAAGACATAAACCGAGAAATTACGAGGTTAAAAGCTAAGATAGTACGCATTTCTGCCGAGGCTGACAATACATCGCCTAAGCTGTCGGATTTACCGAGTGCAGGTCAGACATCTGACAAGGTCGGCAATGCGGTGGTGCAGATTGCAGATATTCAGCAAGAAATACAAAATCTTGAAATCCGCAGAAACTCGGCACTTAACAGCCTGTCACGAGATGACTTTGTGGAGAATTGCTTGTTTATGCGATTGGCATTGCATTACAGTTGGGCGAAGATTTTAACCAAGGTAGGCGATAGTAGCACTATCGACAGCATAAAGAAAATGTGTTACCGTCATCATTGGTGAATTTGTCCCGATGTCCCGAATAGGGGTGATATAATATAAAATGAAGAAATCGATAATAAGAGACATTTTGTAGTGCTCCTTTTTCAAAAATAACGGCAGACCGCTCTCATTTGAGGGCGGTTTTGCTTTTGCTTATTTTTACATAAAGAGAGGTGGTGACGGTGGCAAAAGGAAAGTATGAAAAGTGGCTTAAAGAAGAAAATTTATTACTGCTTGAGGGTTGGGCAAGGGACGGCTTGACCGATGAGCAGATTGCTAAGAATATGGGTGTTTCATACTCAACGCTAAAAGATTGGAAAAATAAGTATTCGGCTATTTTGGCTGCCCTAAAAAAAGGCAAAGAGGTTGTGGACTATGAAGTTGAAAATGCTTTGTTGTCCTCTGCTCTTGAGGGCAACACTACTGCACAAATATTTTGGCTGAAAAACCGCCGCCCCGACAAGTGGCGGGATAAGCAAAAAGAGGAAACCGACAAGACCGCACTTGACAAGCTCGACAGCATTTTGAAAGAAATCAAAGATGACGCAGAAAGGAGCACAGACAATGCCGTACACGATTAAACAAAAAGAATATATCGCAAACGCTACACATCGTTGGAACATAAAAAGCGGTGCGGTGCGTTCGGGCAAAAGTTTTGTTGATGTCACCTGTATTGTGCCTATGCGTATTCGAGAGCGAATAGGTAAAGACGGTTTGTGCTTTATCATCGGAGTGTCAAAGGAAACAATCGAGCGAAATGTTTTACAGCCTATGCGAGAGCATTACACCTCTGATGTTGTCGGTACGATTAACAGCCGAAACATTGCAAAAGTGTGCGGTGAAGATGTGTACTGTTTGGGTGCGGAAAAGGTCAGTCAGGTTGCTAAAATTCAGGGTGCGTCGGCAAAATATATTTACGGTGATGAGGTTGCAAAGTGGAACGAAGATGTTTTCAATATGCTTAAATCCCGACTTGACAAGCCTTATTCGTGCTTTGACGGCAGTTTAAACCCCGAACACCCAACGCACTGGCTCAAGAAATTCATTGACAGTGACGCAGACATTTATTTGCAGGAATACACGATTTTCGATAATAAATTCTTATCCGAAGAGTTTGTGAAGAACCTTTGCAATGAATATGAGGGCACTATTTTCTATGACCGTCTTATTCTCGGCAAGTGGGTGCGTGCCGAGGGTGCTATTTACCGCCGATTTGCCGATAATCCCAAAAAATTTTACTGTCAAATTACCGACAAAATCAACACAGATTTACCGTACAGGCAGTTTTTGAAATCGGAGCTTGAAGAGGTAACAATCGGCATTGACTTTGGCGGCAATAAATCGGGTCACGCATTTGTGGCAACGGCAAAGACAAGAGGCTACAATAATTTAATAGCATTGAAAAGCGAACGACACTTCGGTGAATACGACGGAAACGATATTGACAGGCTGGCAATTAATTTTGCACAGTCTGTTTTTGATTTATGCGGTGTTGTGGACTTTGTGTATTGGGATAATGCCGAAACTGTACTCGGTCGAGGAATTAAAAGAGCGTTTGAGGAGCATTTCCCAAATACGATAGTCAGACCGGCACGCAAATGTCCTGTACAAGACCGTATTCAATGCACCTTGCGACTTATGGGTGCAGGCAGGTTCTTTTACACTGACGGCTGCGACACGCTGAAAACGGCTCTTTGTGAGGCTGTTTGGAACGATAAAAAACTTGTTGACGAAAGACTTGACGATGGCTCAACCGACATCGACAGCCTTGACGGTTTTGAATACACATTTGAGCGGGATATGAAAAGATTTATAAGGGCGGTGTAATATGCAATTTTTAAACTATATGAAAGGAGTGTGGCAGAGGTTGTTTCCGCTGAAAGATATTAAGCAGGCACTTGGCATTAAGCCTGCAATTACAGACGATATGCTCTCAAGTATTGAGCTTTGGCAAAACTGCTTTTCGGGCAATGCCCCTTGGCTTAATGACGATGTAATAAGCCTTAGACTTGAGCAGTCAATCACAAGGGAGTTTGCAAACATCACGCTTAACGAAATGACAGCAAGCGTAAGCAATGACAAATTGCAGAAAATCTTTGAAACCGCAACGGAAGACCTTAACTCCGAATTGCAGTCGGGACTTGCAACAGGCGCAATGGTGATTAAACCGTTAGGCGGCGACAAGGTGCAGTATATTTCCGCAAATGCCTTTGTGCCGATTGAATTTGACGCAAGGCATAGGCTTGTAAAAGTCATCTTTCCTGAATTTAAGAAGATCGGCGACAACTATTACACAAGGCTTGAGTATCACAGCCTTGATGCCGAAAAGGGATTGACAATTACCAACACTGCTTATGTGTCTGCAAGTGAGGGGCAACTTGGAAGAGAAATTCCGCTTGCGGCAGTTGACGAGTGGGCAAGCCTGCCGAATGCTGTTACATACCCTGCAATGCTCCGCCCTACTTTCGGTTATTTTCGCACACCGATTAAAAATACGATTGACGGCTCATCTTGCGGTGTTTCTGTCTACGCAAATGACATAAATCTTATTCGTAAAATAGACACACAATTCGGCAGACTTGATTGGGAGTTTGAGAGCGGCGAAAGGGCAATACATGTTGATGCCGCAGCTTTCAAGAAAGAGGGTACTGAAAAACTCAACAAAAGACTTTACAAAGCTGTAGATGTTGACCTCGGAGATAATGAATTGTTCAAAGATTTTTCTCCTGCAATTCGTCAATCTGATATTACGGACGGGCTAAATACATATCTTCGCAGACTTGAATTTTCGGTCGGTCTTGCATATGGCGACCTATCCGACCCCGACACTGTCGCAAAGACGGCTACGGAGATATTATCGGCTAAGAACCGAAAGTACAACACTGTATCGGCAATTCAGAAACAGCTTAAATATTGTCTTGACGATTTGGTGTATGCTCTCGCCTTTTACAATTCGCTGACAACAAGCGGTTACACATTCGTTTGTGACTTTAAGGACAGTATTCTCACCGATGAACAGACCGAACGCACACAGGATATTCAGGACTTGAGTCTTGGAATTATGCGACCTGATGAGTATCGTATGAAATGGTACGGAGAGGACGAAAAGACAGCAAAAAAGAACCTGCCGCAGTCCTCGGAGGTTGTTGACTGATGTTTACTCCCGAAGTTACAGAGGCAATCCCGATTGCGCTCGAGCAAATTTTTGACAGCCTGCAAATGAGCATAATGACGGAAATAGTAAGAATGTTACTTGAAGCTGCGGAGATTATACCGTCAACAGGCTATAAAATGAGCAGATTATACGATTTAGGTACAAGCAAAAAGCGAATCAAAGACATTGTCGCAAGGACACTTAACCTTAGCGATAAAGAAGTTGAAAACATCTTTACAAATATAACGGAAAGCGGATATAACGAGGCGGAGAGTGCTTTTATTGAACAAGGCAAGGAGTTTATACCATATTCAGAAAACGAGCCACTACAGCAATTTGTGAGGGCCGTACAAGAGCAGACACAAAACGAATGTAAAAACATTACACAGTCAATGGGCTTTGCAAAGCGACAGCCTGACGGCAGTTTGGGCTTTACTCCCGTTGCAGACTATTATCAAGAAACACTTGATAAAGCCGTCACGGAAATTGCAAGCGGTGCGAGTGATTATAATACCGTACTCGAAAAAACCGTAACCGAAATGACAAACAGCGGATTGCGTACGGTTGACTATGCAAGCGGTCACAGCAATAGAGTTACCGTTGCGGCAAGGCGTGCGGTGTCAACAGGACTGAATCAGGTTGTGGGCAAAATCAATGAGGAAAACGCCGAAAAACTCGGCACAAATTACTTTGAGGTATCGTGGCACAGTGGAGCAAGGCCGAGCCATCAGGTGTGGCAAGGCAGAGTGTACAGTAAGGAAGAACTCGAGAGCGTGTGCGGACTTGGCACGGTAACAGGACTTTGCGGCGCAAACTGCTATCACTCATATTCGCCTTTCACTCCCGGCATAACTCCACGCACATACACAGATGAACAGCTCGACAAGATGAACGCAGAGGAAAACAAGCCTGTAGAATACAACGGCAAGACATACACAAAGTACGAGGCAACCCAAAGACAGCGCAGACTTGAAACCACAATGCGGGCACAAAGGCAGAAAATAAAATTGCTTGAAGAAGGCGGGGCTGACGAGCAAGCAATAATTAACGCTCGTGCAAGATATGTAAAAACTTCCGATGAATATGTGAACTTCTCAAAAAGCGTCGGACTTTCTCAACAATGGGACAGGGTAACGGTTGGCGGCAGCAGCGTTGAGGGTATTACAAAGCCTAAAAAAGCCAGTTCACCGATAGGCGGAATAAAAACTACTTCTTTGCCGATTAAAAACACAGAAAATCATACCTTTAAAGGTAAATTCGGTGTTGAAAAATCGGGCGGTAGTGGTATAATAAAAGAGGAAAATAAAAAGCCTATTACGCCAATAACAGATAAAGCTATCGAGCGAGTGCCGAAAGTTGATATTGCCGGATATTCTGAAGAACAAAGGGTTGAAATTCAAAAACAACATAAGGAACTTTTGAAATTTTCAAAAGAACAAAATGACAATAAAGAAGTTGCATTTGTTTTTCGCGACGGATTGGTTGACTATAAACCATTTACAGGTTCTGATGAAAAAATTGACTTTGGCACATACTTGGAGACAAAAGGAAAAAATTTAACTATTTTACATAATCATCCGAGAAACAGTAGTTATTCTATGAACGATTTGGATGTATTTGCAAATAAAAATGTTAGAACAATTACTATTGTAAAAAACAACGGCACAGTTGAATATTTAACTAAAACCGATGATTTTGACAACAATAGATTTGCTCTTGAGTGTAATAGATTGTATAAGAAGATAGTGGTTAAGGAAACCGATGAGGAAAAAGATAGATTTGTTAAAACTTTGCTAAATAAATCAAAAGCTGGGGTGATTTGGAGTGGAAGAAAATAAATCAAGAAACGCAATTATCGACGGACCTATTGAATTGCAAATAAAATGTATGGAAGAATTTCTTTCTACATTAACAGACGAAGAAAAAGAACGCTCAATGTCGAGTGAATTTGACTACTTGGAAGAAGACTAACCGCTCCTTGTGGGCGGTTTTGTTATGCGTGAATTTAATACAGAGATTAGCACTTAATCAATCAGATTGAGTGCTTTTTTAATACCCAAAATCAGAAAGGCGGTGACAAAATGAAAGTAAAAGTAGTTGTGTCGTTTAACGATAAAATGAACGGTCTTATCAACAGACCTGTCAATGAAGTCTTTGAATGTACCAAAGACCGAGCGAAAAGCCTTATTGACAGAGGTTTTGTTATTGAGGTTGAAGACAACAAAAATAAAGCAGATTAAGCACCCTTGCATTTGATTGCATAGGTGCTTTTATTTTACCCCGCCGTTGGTTTATACGGCTGAATTTCTACCGCAGGCAAAGCGGAATATAAGCTATGCAGAAAGGATTTATATTATGAAGAACATACACACACTTCTCTCTGAAATCGGTATTACGATTCCCGATGAGAAAAAGGCAGAGTTTGACAAGGCGGTGCTTGCAAATTACAAGACTGTTGCAGAGGTTGAAAAAATCACAACAGCAAGAGATAATTACAAATCACAGCTTGAAACAGCACAGACAGCACTTAAAGAGTTTGAGGGCGTAGATGTCGAAAATCTTAAAGGCGAGATCGCAAAACTCAACACAAGCCTTAAAGACAAAGAAACCGAGTATCAGACAAAAATTGCCGATATGGAGTTTAACTCTGTACTTGACGGCGCTATTTCAAAGAGCGGTGCGAGAAACGCAACGGCGGTCAAGGCTTTGCTTGACCTTGACAGTCTTAAAACATCAAAAAATCAGGCAGACGATATTACTAAGGCTCTTGAAAGCGTTAAGAGCGAAAACAGCTATATGTTCGGTTCTGATGAGCCGTTCCAAAATCCTGTAAAGAATACAGGAAACGCAGGTATTAAGTCAAACCCTCTTGCAAGTATGAGAGCGGCAATGGGACTTAGTACAGACGAAAAATAATTAATGAGGTGAAAATTTATGGCAAATTCTATTGCACTTTTTAAAACTTACACAGCCTTGCTCGATGAGGTTTATAAGCAGTCGGCACTTACAAGCGAGCTTGACGGTGCGTCCGACCTTGCGACAGCGGGCGCAAACTCCAATGAACTTATTATTCCAATGATTTCAATGGACGGACTTGCAAATTATTCCCGTAACAGCGGATATGTTGGCGGCGATGTTACCCTTACTAACGAAACGGTTAAATGTAACTTCGACCGTGGCAGAATGTTTACTGTTGATACAATGGACAATGTAGAAACCGCAGGCGTTGCGTTCGGCAGACTTTCGGGCGAGTTTATCCGCACAAAGGTTGTGCCGGAGCTTGACGCATTCCGCTTTGCCGCATACGCAAGTCACGCAGGTATTACCTCTGCCACACCTGCAAACCTTACCACAGGTGCGGCGGTAATTGAAGCACTCCGCAAAGGTACTACTCAGATGGACGAGGACGAAGTTCCGTACGAGCAGCGTTACCTTTACATTACACCAACTCTTTACGGACTTGTGCAGGATTTGGACACAACAAAGTCAAGAGAGGTTCTCAGCAGATTTGCTAAGATTATCACAGTGCCGCAGACACGCTTTTATACAGCGATTGAACAGCTTGACGGCACATCAAGCGGCAAGACCAAGGGCGGCTATCAGAAAGCCACTGCCGCCTCAAACATCAACTTTATGATTATTCATAAGCCTGCGCTTATTCAGTTTACAAAGCACCTTGATACCAAGGTCATCGAACCTGCTGTGAATCAGGATTCGGACGGTTACAAGTTCGGTTACAGAATGGTAGGCATTGCAGATGTTTACGAAAATAAGACAGCGGGCATTTATCTCCACGCTGCCGCTAAGGCTTAAGAAGGTGCTAATATTGACCGTTTACGCTGACGAAAATTATTATAAATCCGAATATCTATGTGGCAGAAAAGCGGTCATTACCTCCGCTTTTGCCTACTATGCAAGAGAGGCAACGCTTATTATTAATGCTTACACAGGCTCAAATATCGACGATACAAAGGATATAATCGAGCCTGTGAAACTTTGTTGCTGTGAGGTCGCAGAGCTGATGTATAAAGCCGATAATATGAGCGGCAGTGAGGGCATAACATCAGAAAAAGTCGGAGATGTGTCACGCTCGTATGAAAGCTGTGAGGTTCGCAAAAAGCAACTTACACGATGTGTTAAATCCGCAGTATATAAGTATCTTGCAGACACAGACCTTTTGTACAGAGGTGTTTGATTATGTTTACGGATACTATGATGACCCTTTACAGATTTAACGGCAAAGGGTTTGACAGGCTTATTATTCCGCATTGCCATTGGCAGGAGTGCAAAGCCGCTAACGTACTTAAAAGCGGAATGCAGAACGCTGACGGAATAGCTATATACATTCCGTTAAATGCGCTTGTTCTTGCTCCGAATGATTTTTTATTTCCGAGCAACGGTCTGTTTCCAAACGCTGATATATCCCCTCTGTCCCCCTCTCAAGACATTATTGTAAAAGGTGAGTGTAATTTCATCTTTGATAATTCAAGCGACAGGAGCGTATCAGAGAGCCTAAAAACCTTGCGTGACAAATACGAAATTCACACAGTAATGAGTATTGACCGTTTGCTTTACGGCCCTGCGGATTTACAGCACATCAAAGTATCTGCGAGGTGATTAAATGCTTTTTAATGTAAATCAGCCGACAGATGTTAGCGGCACTCTTTCTCTCAAGTGGAATAAAGAATTTGCTAATGATTTAAACAAGCATATAGCAAGAGCACAACGAGAGGTTGACAAGGATTGCATTAAGCTGATGAAGCCGTACACACCTTTTAAAATGGGTGTACTCGAAAACTCCGCAACTATACATACCGTTATCGGCAGTGGAGAAATTAAACAGATTACACCTTATGCAAGGTATCTTTACTATGGCAAGGTGTATGGTCCTAACTATCCGATCGTGCGAGAAAAAGACGGTACGGAGCATATCGTATTCGGACGCTATAGCGGTGACGGCATTATAATCGGTTGGCGAAGTCCTAAAGGCAAGAAAAAACACCCGACAGGCAGAGATATTCACTACAGCAAGGACAAGCACCCGCTTGCGGGCAAAATGTGGTTTGAGCGAATGAAAGCCGACCGCAAAGGAGATATTCTGCAAGCGGCGGCAAGAAGACTTGGGAGTAATGCAAAATGAATATAATCGAACTTGTAAGGTCCGTTGTGCAGGAGTTTCCGAAAATCGGCGAGCTTGTGCACATTGATTATTCAACAAACAAAGTACAGGATTTTGGACTTTCTCCGACAGGTGACACGCTTGTCAGCGAAGACATTTTAGGAAATCAAACACGCAATCACACCTTTATCCTGTACGCTACCTGTCAGTCGCTCAACGACTATGACCGCCTTGTAAACAGCGGAATGCTGCTTGAACTGCAAATGTGGCTTGAACGGCACGCAGAGGGTGACATAGAAGTTGAAGTCGGCGACAACGTTTTATACGGTGAGCTTAAAAAACTCACTTGCTCAAACGGAATGCTTTACAGCATACCTGACGAAAACAACAACGGCGGTGTTCAGTACCAATTGCAAATCACCGCCCAATACGCTATTGAAAATTGATTAAAAATTGAAAGTGAGGAATTATTATGGCAGCATCAACACCCGATATCGGTAAACTCAAAAGAAGTTACCTTTTACATTTTATTGACGCAAGCTTTGGCACAGGCGAAAGTCCAAAGTGGTATCTTATCGGCAAGGACATTGACGATATGTCGGTCGAGCTTAGTCCGGACACAAGCACAGTAAAGAACATTCTTGATGAAACCTCTGTAAATGACAACGGCTACGAGCCTACCCTTGACGCAGGTACATATTACGCAAACACAGGGGACAGTATTTATACAAAAATTAAGGACATTGCAATGAACCGCCTTACCGGTGATGACTGCAAAACCAAAATTCTTGAAGTGCTCATTGACAAGAAAACAGGCCCTTATGATGCTTGGATTGAGGACTGCATCGTTAAACCGCAGTCATACGGCGGTGCACAGGGCGGTGTAAACATTCCGTTTAATGTCACATTTGACGGCAACAGAAAGCAGGGTACAGCGACAATCTCAGATAAGGTACCGACATTTACCGAAACTGTATAAGGAGTGATTCTATGCAGAGTTTGAATTTTAAAACACCCTTAAAAACATATGCAATCAACAATGATGAAAACACAGTAATTAAGATTAACACCACAGACTACTCACTCGTTGAGCGACTCAACAAGCTGACAGAACGCACAGAAGAGCTTGTGCAGAAGTACAAGAATATGAAACCCGAGGATGTAACCTTTGAAATTTTTCTTGATGTTGACAATGAAATCCGCCGAGAAATAGACTATGTTCTCGGTGCAGGTGTAAGTCAGGGTGCGTTTGGCGATGTAAATTGCCTTTCAATCTGTGATGATGGCAGTATGATTTTTGAGAACTTTCTCAACTGCGTTGTGCCGGTCATCGTAAGTGACATTGAAAACGCACACGCTCAGCAGAGCAAGCATATTGAGAAGTACCTCAATCAAGCAAAGAGGCTTGCAAAGTGATTGGATTACTTCCTACAAGCCTTGAAATAGACGGAGAGCAGTACGAGATTAATTCCGATTTTCGTATTGCTCTCTTGATTTTCGAGGCTTATGCCGACAAAGAGCTAACCTACGGCGAAAAAGCGGCAGTATGCTTGAATTGCTTATACAAGGAAGTTCCAAAGAATGTTGAGGAGGCACTCAAAAAGGCATTGTGGTTTCTTGACGGCGGAGATGTGCCGAAATCGAAAAAAGCTCCAGTCAAAATTATTGATTGGAGCTATGACGAAAGCATTATTTTCCCAGCACTTAACAAGGTTGCAGGCTTTGAAACAAGGATTGCAAGCTATGTGCATTGGTGGACTTTTCTCGGCTATTTCAGCGAGGTAGGCGACGGATTGCTCTCGCAGGTAATGAACATAAGAGGCAAGCGTGCTAAGGGCAAAAAGCTTGAAAAATGGGAGCGTGATTTTTACAATGAGCACAAAGAGCTTGTTGACATCAAGGAAAAGCTCTCTCCCGAACAGCAAGCAGAACTTGACGCCGAAGAGGATTTTATAAACAATCTTGTATAGGTGCTTTATAAAATTATTGTTGACAATAAACAAACTTTGTTATATTATGTAACAAAGGAGTGATTTTATGAACAGTAAATTTTACAAGGGTTTAACTCTCTGTATTGCGGTTTTTGGTATAATTATAGGTCTATTAATGGCATATGAGTATAAAACTATTGTTGCGTTAATAAGTGTGTGGACTGGTACAGCTTTCTTGTGTTTCATTTTTGGTGGAATTGCAAAGATACTTGTGTACCTTGAAAAATTATGTATAACAGGTAAAGAAGCGGACAATGAACTCAAAGAACCAAGAGCTGACTGGAAATGCCCTGTATGTAGTCAAATAAATAAAGGAAATGATAGGGTGTGTGTCAAGTGTCATTGGAAAAGATTAACTAAAGGTTAATTGGTATATATGAGGGTAGCTGTTAAAATCTATCCATATTGGATTTTAAAACGCTTATACATTTCTTTTGACGGAGAATGTATATCCACTATAAATCTATCCATACTGGATTTTAAAGTAATGGATTAAAAAACAATGAAAAAGCCACTCCAAACGGGGTGGCTAAAATTTTTCAAATTATTTTTAAATAGGTATTGACATATGAACATAAACGGTGTACTATATGAACATAGGAGGCGAATGACGAATGAGAAAAGCTTTTAGGACAACAATAGATGAAGATGTACTATTCGAATTGAAGAAAATGGCACTTGAAAAGGGGTGTCATGTAAATGACATAATAGAAAAATTAGTCATTGATAATCTTCATGAACAGTATTTTACTAAGGACCTCAAAAAATTTCCTGAAATGAATTTAGCAGAAAAGCAATCTTATTTAAAAAGAAGAGTGTCAAAAGTAATACAGGATGTTATGGATGAGTGTAATCTTAAAATAAAACCGTCTAATTTTACTGATATTATGGCAAGAACCATATCAGACTTAATTCTTTCGGACGATATATTGTTTCCTAAAAAGAAATAACGGCAACTATCCACCGACCAAAGCGATTAGTTACCGTTACAAAAAGACAGAAGTATCTCTATCTGAAATCTATTATATCATTTAGCGGAACTTCTGTCAAATTAAAATTATGATAGGAGTTTTTATTATGGCTTGTGTAAAGAATGTAAAAAATGTAATCAAAAGTGTTCGTGGCACTATTAATCCATATTATGATATGGGCTACGAGAACGTTACGGAAATTTATCGTACCAATTCAAGTGTATGTGATATGATTTGCGATGCATTCGCATTTGGATATGCTCAAGGCATTAAAGCTGCAAAAGCTGAAATGAGAAAGGCGGTTAAATGATATGAAAGCTATGGAATACAAAGGACAGAAAGTTATTACAACTGCAATGCTTGCAGAGGCATACGGAACTGATACAACAAATATCAGAAACAATTTCAAGAGAAATAAAGAAAAGTTCATAGAGGGAAAGCATTATTTCTATTTACAGGGTGACGAACTCAAAGAATTTAAAAAGGTAGTAACCGAAAGTTACTTCCCTAATAATATGGTTACTCGCCTTTACCTCTGGACCGAACGAGGGGCAAATCACCACTGCAAAATTCTTGATACAGACAAGGCGTGGGAGCAGTTTGAAAATCTCGAGGAAACATATTTCAGAGTAAAAGAAGCGGTTAATGCATTTGTTTCTCCAGATACGGTAAAGTATCTTAACGGTGTTGCTAATTATCTGCGTATTCAGCGTGCAATTATGAAAGACAAAGGATGTACACCTCTTGAAATTGCTCAAATGGATAAACTGACTTGCGATACATATGGAATACCTGTTCCGGACAGCCTGTCAGCCCCTAAGGCATACGAACAGCTTGCGATTGCAGGTATAACACAAAAGAAACTTGAAGCAAAGAACTCATAACAACTAAATAAGCTAATTACAGCGTACATCTTCGGGTGTGCGCTGTTTTTATACCACAAGGGTGTCACATTTCGTTACGCCCTTTATTTTATATTGAAAGGAGTGTGATTACATGGCGGTTGACGGTAGCTTGATTTTTAATACTAAAATCGACACAAGCGGTCTTAACAGCGATATTGCAAGAATCAATAAAGCTATTGAGGCAGCTCAGAGCAAGGCTCAGGCAGGTGCTAAGACTACTGCTCAGACTGCACAAAATGCAACTCAACAAGTGTCAAATTCTGCCGACAAAATAGTTGATGAAGTTAAAAACAACACATCAGATATTGGCGCTCAGATACAAAATATAATTGCTGATACAGAGAGAAGTGCAAAGTCGAAAGCAATGTCTATTGCTTCTATTCTGAAACGAACAGGAATGACACAAGCAGAGGCAATGCAGGCAGCTTGGGATAAAGTAAACAGTTCTGTTTCACAGCAAGTGAAAAAAACAAATTCAGAGGTTGAGCAAGAAACAGAAAAAACAGGCAAAAATATTAAAGAAAATACTGATTTATACAGTAAACAGGTTCTTGATGTGCTGAAAAGCATTGATAAAAATGTTGCAGACAGCTCAAAAAATATATCTGAAAAGGTACAGAAAGCAGTGACTTTGAGTGCAAATAAAGCTAAGCAGTCGCTTACAACAGTCAGAACGGCTGTTGACAGACTGCAAAGCAAGGCGAAAATGATTGGCAGAACGCTGCTTACCGCTTTCGGTACGGCGGCGGTTGTGAGCTTTGGCAAGGAAAGCATAGAGCTTGGCTCAGACCTTGCAGAAGTGCAGAATGTAGTTGATGTTACTTTCAGCCATATGTCTGTAAGTGTGGACGATTGGGCAAAGTCGGCACAAAAATCCTACGGCTTGTCTGAAACTATGGCTAAAAAATATGTCGGCACTTTTGGTTCTATGGCGGAGGCTTTCGGCTTTACTGAACAGCAGGCATTTGATATGTCCACATCATTAACTGCTCTTACGGGCGATGTGGCGTCATTTTATAACATCACACAAGATGAGGCGTACACAAAACTAAAATCTGTTTTCAGCGGTGAAACCGAAACGCTCAAAGACCTTGGCATTGTGATGACGCAGAACGCACTTGACAATTACGCAATGGCAAACGGATGGGGCAAGACCACATCTGCTATGACTGAGGCAGAAAAGGTAACGCTTAGATATAACTTTGTACTCGGTCAGTTGAGCAATGCAACGGGTGACTTTGCACGCACTCAGAACAGTTGGGCAAATCAAACGAGAATTTTACAGCTGCAGTTTGACAGTATCAAGGCTACAATCGGTCAAGGCTTGATAAATGCTTTTACTCCGCTGCTTAATTGCATTAATCAATTTATTTCAAGACTTAGCGTTGCGGCACAGAAATTTAAAGACTTTACAGCTCAGGTGTTCGGCTATTCTACTGCAACAAGCAATGCGACAAGCTCAGCTGTAAGCGATATGTCAGACCTTGCAAGTCAAGCGGACAGCTCTGCTTCTGAGATTGAAAAAACATCGGAGGCAGCCGAGGATTTACAGAAAAACCTTGCAGGCTTTGATGAGCTTAATGTGATGAGTGACACCTCGGACAACAGTTCAGACACAAATACGCAAGCGTCAAGTTCTGAAATCAAATCAATGCAAAATGCACTTGAGCAATCTATGCTTGACAGCGACAGGCGCACAAGCAAGACTATTGACAATATTGTAAATTCGCTTGACAAGGTAAAAACCGCCTGCGTAACGATTAAAAATTCGTGGGCAAAAGTGTGGAATAACGGCACAGGCGAAAAAGTGCTTGGAAATATTAACTCCTTAATTAACACTTTTGTAAGCACAGTTGGCGACATTGCAGAGGCTTTTACAAATGCTTGGGAGAAAGCAGGCTTAGGTGACAGCGTGGTGCAATCGTTTATCGACAAGTGGAACAGCCTTGTTGAGCTTTTGGATACGGTAGGCGATACATTCAGACAGGTGTGGAATGACGGTAAGGGCGAGAAAATTTGGAGCAATATACTTGAGATTATTCGCAACTGCAATAACTATACAGAAACTCTCAGAACCAAAATCAAAGACGCTTGGGAGAAAAACGAAACAGGTAAGAAAATATGGGAGAACATTCTCGGTATAGTAGAGGATATAACAGGTTTTCTTGATGATATGTCGCAAATCAGGCTTGAGTGGCTTGAAGACCTAAATCTTGACCCTGTTGCAAAAGCGGTTGAAACACTTAGCGGAGCTTTCCGAGAACTGTTAAAAGCCTGTGGCGATAAGCTAAAACAAGCCTATAAAACTATTCTTTTACCTTTGGCAAAGTGGACTATTGAAAAGGTTGTACCTGATTTGCTTAATGCATTTGCCGGAGCGCTTAAAGATATTTCAGATATTATAAAAAAAATAAGCCCATCTGTGTTAAAAGCAGTAGCTGGAGGTATCGGTGCTGTTGCCACGGCTGTTTTAGCTTTTAAGACAGGTAAGGCTATTGCGAGCAGTATAGGAAAGGTCACATCTGCTATTCAGAACATCGGAAAAGTAATGAGTGCAAATGCGTTGCTTGCAATAGCAAGTGCAATTACTGCTATCGTAGTTGCGATTGAGGCTTACAACGATTATAAGTGGAACAATTCGTCACTTAGGAAAGAACTCGACAAAACGCAAGAACTTACAGATAAATGGAAATCTTTATCTGATGAGATGTCGAGCAAAATGGACGAGCTTAACGATACTCAACTCGATATGAAAGTCAATTTTGATAATGTTGATAAGCTTAAAGAGCGACTGCAAGAAATTATCAGTGACGGTACAATTGACGAAGACGAAAAGGGCGAGTATAAGACAATAGTCGATTTGTTGTCTGAAAAAGTCAACGGTTTTGACGATCAATGGAATACTCTGACACTTGAAGAAATTGACGGTAAAATCGTTATCAAAGACAACATAGACGAAGTTTCTGAAAATCTTGATGATTTAGTAAATCAATGGGAAATAGCACAAGCTAAGTTGACACTGAGTTCAATGTATTCTGATTTATCTACAGCGAAAGCTAAGAAAGAAATCGAAGTTGAAGCATTGTTAAAAGAAAATAATACAGATGAAGCAACAAAAGAATTCATTGACGAAATTTATAATCAAAGTAAATTAAGTAAAGATGAAGCTAAAATACTCGCAAATGAATTGATTAAGCAAAAAGGTGACTTAACAAAGACAGCACAAGAATTGCAAAGAAAATTAGATAGTGGAACATTAAATAAAAATGTGTATAAAAATTTATACGATACTATCGGTAATAATTTTCAAAACTTTTACACCCCAGAGGGTAGTATTCGTTCTTTATTTTGGAATATTGGCGCAACTGATAGAGCAAAAAGTGCCGCGGCAAACATTGCAGAGATGACCGATGAACAGCAAAAAGGACAAGACGCACTTGATGGATATAGTCAAAAACTTGAAGAAACAGGTGATTCACTTAGCGTTCTGAACGGTGGGACAAAAGACTACAGCAAATATATTAAACTTGTAAATGATGATATATTAAGTCAAGACGCCGTACTTTCATTATTGAAAGATGATAACATTACAACTTGGGAAGAGCTTGAAGCAGCGGCATCAAATTCTGTAAAAATGTCATCTAACAAAGTTAAAAAGTCATCAAGCTCTATTATCAGTGATAATGAAAGCACACAGGGTGTACTTATCGGTTCAAAAGATAAATTCAATGAACTCGGCGATACAGTTCAAACATCAAGCTCAAAAAGTGCAGACAGTTTCAGTAAAAACACAAGTAAGATTACTTCTTCTACTAACTCGATGATTGGCAAAATACAAAAAGCCTTAACACCTATCAAAACCGTGTTCTCTAATGCTTTTAGTCCGATTTATGACATTCTAAAAACTCCTCTTAACAATGCACTAACAGGAATTGAAACTTTTATAAACGGCTTTATTTCTGCAATCAATAAAATGTTGTCGGGTGTGGACACGGTTGCAAATTCGATAGGCAAGCTATTCGGACAGGAATGGCACGCAGGTCGGCTTGATAAGGTGCACATCCCCAAACTTGCTACAGGCACATATGTACCTGCAAATTACGGTGAATTTCTTGCAGTTCTCGGCGATAATAAGCGTGAAGCGGAAGTTGTTTCGCCAATATCAGCAATGAAACAGGCTATGGCTGAAGTGCTTTCTGAATACGGCGGAGCGGGCAACGGCGGTGATATTCACATTACCTTGACTATGCCTGACGGCAGAGTGCTTTTTGAGGCTGTTGCTGATGAGAACAACAAAATCAAGAAACGCACAGGCAGGTCCGCTTTTGCATAAGGAGGGATAGGATTGGGTGAATTTAAAGGCTATTTAATTAAATTCCCGAAAAACGGCTTGCAGTTTCCGCATAAGCTCATAGCTAAAGAGAGTTATCAAGCCACACCTTTACAGCGTACGGAGATTAAAGCTTATCGTGACAGCAACAACCTTTTAAGGCGAGTAACATCACCGAACAACAAAACTAAGATTACATTCAATACCAAGGACGGTCTTACCCTTGCTGAAATGAGAACTATTCGCAGTGTTTTAAACGGTGCTATGTCAAATTCTCAGCAACGCAAGCTCAATGTTGAATACTGGGACGATGAACTTCTTGCGTACCGCACTATGACCGCATATATACCCGATATAACATACACGCCAAAGCTTATTACCGCAGACAACATTAAATATGCGGCGGTAACATTTACATTTATTGAATATTAAGAGGTGGTTAATTTGCTTGAAGTTTCAAGCCTGCACAAAAAGCAGGCAATCGAAAATTTGATTGAAAATATACTGACAATCTCATTTCCCGACGGTGAATATCCGGACATAACAGAGAAAAATATAGCGAGTGAAAGTATGAGCCTTACACAGTCAATTTGCGATGAAAGCAAGCTGAAATTCGGCGGTTGTATTGCTGCTGAATTTAACATTGACATTGTAAACTCAAGTGACAGAACCTTTACAAATGACCTTGTAGGCAAATGGATAAGCGTAAAATTAACGCAGCGTTTCCCGAGTGGAGAAAAGCTGCTGCCATCTGCAAAGCTGTTTTTAGGTACATCACTTTTGCCGGGAGAAACCGTAGCTGCAAAGGAATATTATTTGTTTAGCGGTATTATTGACAGTGCCAAGCTTGACAAGAATAACCGCAATAAGCGACACATTGTCGCTTATGATGCACTCTCTATGTTATATGATATTGACGCAACAAATAAGCTGTTTAATTTATGGAAAACTTATCCAAACGGCTATAAAATTGGCGAATTGGTTGTGCTATGCCTTAACTACAACGGAAAGCATATAATTCAGGTTGAGGATAACAAAGATATTCTTGATGAGGTGATAGACCAATCAACAGGCTTAACTGTACGGAATTTTCCAACATACAACAGAGCGTGGCTTGAGGACTCAAATACTATTACATACGGCGAACTGCTCAAGAATTGCTGTGAATTGCTCGGAGTATTTGGAACAATTATTCCTAATGCAAGCTATGGCGTTTTTAGATACATCGAACTCGGCAAGAGTACAGAAAAATACAATTTTTACGAAAACTTATACGCAGAAGAATACGATTGCAGCGGCTACAACAAATTTGTGTTTATCAACGATTATTCGTCAAGGGAGAAAAAAACAATCGAGTTTGAAACTTTGTGGGGCGATGAGTCGAACAGTTATGACTTAACAAAAAATACAGTCTGCCGACAGGAGGATGACGGCACAGGCGGTTCGGTAATACACAATGTACAAAATCTTCTTAACGGCAAAACAGGCGAACGATTTTATAATTGTTCCTACACACCGCTTGCAGCTACTCTTGACGGCAGGCCTTGGGTGCAGATTGGTGACGGATTAGAAATTGAAAGCTATGTTACTGATTCAAACGGTGATTTTGTCTATGATAACGCAGGACAACCTAAAAAAGAGAAAGTAAAAGCCTATGTGTTGAGCCGTACACTGAGCGGAATTAAAGCTCTGACAGACAGCATAGAGGCAAAGGGGGAATAAATATTATGGCATACACAAAAACAAATTGGGAAGACGCACCGAGCACAGCTACACCACTTTGCGCAGAAAACCTCAACAAAATCGAAAACGGCATATACGAGAACAGCATAGAAATAGCGCTTGCGGGTGACAACATCAACACGCTAAGTGAGAGAACAATTGCGATTAACACAGCCTTATCTGCAAAGGCAGATAAAACCGAGCTTGAAGATGAAATAACAGACATTGACGAAACAGTGACAATGAAGATTAATCTTAAAGCTGATAAGGACAGTGTAGACAATGCAGTCGCTCAGCTAAGCAAGCAGATTGCAGACAATAAGTCCTCAGCTGATGAGTCAATCAGTACTCTGAGTCAGACCGTAACAGACAACAAAACAGCGACAGACAAGTCGCTTGCGGCTAAATATGATAGCTCAAATTTTGAGCGTGGTACAGGAACATTAGCACCAGCCCAAGAAATATATGCTGGTTGCAAGGGCAGTTTTGTATATTCTAAAAATGGTAATATTGTAACTGTATCGGTCAATATTACGGCACTGCTCTCTCATAAAAAATATATTCAGATGTCAGGTTTACCGTATGCGGCAAAAAACGAAAGTAGGTTGTCTAGTTTTGTTGTATATTCAACAGCAAATAAATTAATAAACATCAGACTTGACGGCTCTTGGATTTATGTCAGTTCAACGGACATTTTTGCAGAGGACGAAAAAATCAATTTCATTATTACTTACATAATCAGATAAGGAGCGAGTTACTATGGAAATCAAAGAAAGAATTACACTCGATATGCTCACAAAAGACAGTGTAAGCGTATTAAGACAGAAGTTTATCAATCTCGGTGGCGAAGATGTGCAGGTCGGTGAGAATGTCCGCAACGCATATATGAATTGTGAAAACGACAGGGAAATACTTAAAGCAGAGCTTTCAGAGGAATATTATAACGCTATTATGGCGGTGTGGGAGGTATAAATATGTCTTATAAATTTAAAGAAATATGGTGCAACAAAGGTAATTTTACAGAGGACAACAGAAAATCTTCGGAAATTGATACACTTGTTATTCATTACACCGGCAACAACGGCGACACAGCAGAAAACAACGGTAACTACTTTAAGAATAATGTAGTTGAAACATCTGCACATTATTTTGTCGATGATACAACAGTTGTACGATCTGTCGCTGACAAAAATATTGCTTGGCACGCAGGTGACTGGAATATTAATTGTCGCTCAATCGGCATTGAGATTGCAGGCTCAACAAGTGAGTGCAAGGGAAAAACGCTTGAGAATGTAATTCTGCTTACTCAGCGACTTATGAGAAAGTACAAAATCAGTAAAGAGAGGGTGATTCGTCATTATGACGCAAACGGCAAAATCTGCCCAGGGTTTTGGTGCGGTTCATCAGCAAAGGACAAGCTGTGGAAAGAACAGTTTTTAAATAAACTTGAGAGTAATTCTGAAAGCAAAGAGGAATCAAAAGTTGAAAAAGATGATAAACCTACGATTGAATATTGCGTATTTGCAGGCGGTAAGTGGTTACCAACTGTAAAAGGTTTATCAGACTTCGCAGGCATTGCCGGCGAGGCAATCAGCGGTCTTGCAATCAGAGTAACAAAAGGTAAGATTAAGTACAGAGTGCATATTAAAGGCGGTCACTGGCTTAGCTGGGTTACAGGCTTTAATCTTAATGATGATGTAAACGGCTATGCCGGTATTCTCGGAATGGATATTGATGCTGTACAGATTTATTATACAACTCCTGCTGATGTTAAGTCCGCACACGGCAGCTACTATAAGGCTACATACAGAGTTTCTGCAGTTAATGAAGACTATTACGATTGGCAGCACGATGACGAAAAAGACAGTAAGCAGGACGGATACGCAGGAACAAAGGGCAAGGCTATTGACCGTATTGAGCTTACTTTAACTTGATTTGGAGGTATAACTAAACTATGAAAGACAATATTATTCAGGCTGCTGTTTCAGTAGCTATCGGTGCTCTGATATCATATTTTAATATCTTACTTATCCCAATTCTCGTGCTCATCGCTGTAATGCTTATTGATTATATTACAGGACTGACATCTGCGTACAGAAACGGTGAATTAAAAAGTAAAACAGGTTTAATCGGAATTTTGAAAAAAGCAAGCTATCTCGCTCTTGTGGTTGTTGCGGGTGTTGTCGATTATTTAATCTGCACAGGCTTAGCGGCGGCAAATGTAGATATAGGTGTCACATATTGTTGCGGTTTAATTGTAACGATTTGGCTCATCATCAACGAATTAATCTCAATTCTCGAAAATCTCTCTGAGTTAGGCACGCCAATTCCGAAATTCCTTGTAAATATCGTCCGCCGATTGAAAAATACAGTCGAAAGCAAGACAGATTCAGAAACAAATAAAAAAGAATAGCGTAAATAAATTTAGCCCCTCGAGTACCAAATTGGTATCCGAGGGGCTGTTTTTAATTGTTATCATCAATAAACTATTTTTAAAACTTTTTCGTGTTATCAGATATTCGCAATGAATAAATATAGATTGAGTATGTAAATGAGTATGTAAGAAAAAGTCAGTAAACACCCGATTTTTTGAACTTTAAAGCTGACTAACATTTGACTAACATTTTTGAAATTTAAAGCAGTTTTAGGCAATGTTTTACGGGAAACAGGCAAAAAGAAAAACCGCACACAAGCCTTAAAAACGGCTTGGTTATGCGGTTTATTTGTGGAGCTGGTGAACGGACTTGAACCGTCGACCTACTGATTACGAATCAGTTGCGCTACCAACTGCGCCACACCAGCAAATCGTGACTAACAATATCTATTATACAACGAATATTTGAAAATTTCAAGACTTATTTTGGGAACAATATGGTAATAATTTACAGTGATTTATATTCACTTTTGTGGAATTATTATAAACTTTGTATTATAATTGTTGTAATAGTTAAAATATATATCAAGCATTTATATACAAAGGGTGTGTAGAATTGGCTAAATACGAAGGAAAAAACAGTTCTTTTGCATTAAGACTAAAACAACATCGTGAACTTTGCAGACTTACACAGCAGCAGGTTGCCGATATTTTGAATATTAACAGAACAACCTATACAAAGTATGAAACAGGTGTGTCCGAGCCGAGCCATGAAGTTTTAAGAAAAATTGTTTCTATTTTCGGCACGGATTATAACACTTTGCTTGGTAACGGAAGTTCTTTCTTACCGATAGTTCAGGATCCTGACGATACTTTGAAACTGTATAATCTTTCAAATGACGAAAAAAAGCTTTTGATTGCTTACAGAGCAATGTCCGATGAAAATAAAGCGGATACACTTAATAAGATGAAAGAAAAATTGGGAATTGCTAATAAGTGATTTCGGATAGCATGGGGTTAATTTTGGATTAATAAATGTAATAAAATCACGCATAAAATGAACGTAAAAATTTGTAAAAATCCTTTACATTTATTATCCTTTGTGTTATAATCAACTTGTTGACCGCTGCCTCGGAACAAGGATTAAGCCGATAATTCGGATTTTCACAGCCTTACTCTGGGACGGTTGGCTAAAATTTTTACAAAGGTGGAAACGCAAATGTTAAAAGAAGAAAAGCAGGCTATCATGGCCGAGTACGCTACTCACGAAGGCGACACAGGTTCTCCTGAGGTACAGATTGCTCTCCTTACAAAGAGAATTAATGACCTTACAGAGCACCTCAAGGTTCATAAGAAAGACCATCACAGCAGAAGAGGTCTTCTTAAGATGGTTGGTCAGAGAAGAAGCCTTCTCAACTACCTCATTAAGGTAGACATTGAGAGATACCGTTCTATCATTGCAAGACTTGGTATCCGTAAGTAATTTTGCAAATCAGGGCAAGCGCAAGCTTGCCCTAAATTCCGTTTTTGCGTAAATTTTCTCAGCTGTATTTTAGCGGTAAAACGGGTAAAAAATCTGTAAAATTTTATTGTTTTTATCGGTTTTATTGCTAAAACAGCGTGAAAATCCGCAAGATATTTATTACAGAAATCGTATGATTTCAGAAAGGATTTTTACAATGAACAGATTAATGACATTCGACAAATACAGAGTGTTTGAAACAGAATTTGCCGGCAGACCTTTAAAGGTTGAAACAGGTAAAATGACACAGCTTGCCAACGGTGCTTGTCTTGTACATTACGGTGATACAACAGTTCATGTTGCTGTTACCGCATCTCCAAAGCCGAGAGAGGGCGTTGACTTTTTCCCGCTTTCAGTTGACTATGAAGAAAAGATGTATGCCGTAGGTAAGATTCCGGGTGCCTATCTCAAGAGGGAGGGCAGACCGTCAGAAAAGGCTATCCTTACAAGCCGTGTAATTGACCGTCCGATCCGTCCGCTTTTTGACAAGAGCATGAGAAACGATGTTTCTATCGTTTGTACCGTAATGAGCGTTGACTTGGACTGCTCACCTGAAATTACAGCTATGATAGGTGCGTCAATCGCTATTTCAATTTCTGATGTTCCGTGGAACGGCCCTATTTCAGGCTGTTCTGTAGGTATGATTGACGGCGAGTACATCATCAACCCGACAGAGGCACAGAGAGCTGTTTCTAAGATGGCTACTACCGTTGCGTCAACAAGCACAAGAATTGCTATGATTGAGGCAGGTGCAGACTGCGTTACAGATGATGAGATGTACAATGCCATTATGGCAGGTCACGAGGCTAACCAGAAGATTATTAAGTTTATCGAGGGCATCAAGGCTGAAATTGGCAAGCCTAAGTTTGAGTTTGCAAGTCTTGAGCCTGACCACGATATGTTTGAGGCTATCAAGGCATTTGCAGAGGAAGATGTAAAGGTTGCTCTTGATACCGATGACAAGACAGTTCGTGACGAGAGATTAAAGCCTATTTACGAGGCTGTTCACGCAAAATTTGATGAGATTTATCCTGACAGTGAAGCGCTTATTGACGAGTGCCTTTACAAGACACAGAAGTTTATCGTTCGTCGTTGGCTGCTTGACGAGCAGAAGCGTGTTGACGGCAGAGGTATGGATGATATTCGTCCGCTCGCATCAGAAGTTTCTGTACTTCCGAGAGTTCACGGTTCGGGTTTGTTTACAAGAGGACAGACACAGGTTCTTACAATCGCTACTCTCGGCCCTGTATCTGACAAGCAGTTGCTTGACGGTATTGACGGCGAAACAGAGAAGCGTTACATTCACCACTATAACTTCCCGAGCTATTCAGTAGGCGAAACAAAGCCAAGCAGAGGTCCGGGCAGAAGAGAAATCGGTCACGGCGCACTTGCAGAGCGTGCTCTCGTTCCTGTAATTCCGCCTGTTGAGGAGTTCCCATATGCATTAAGACTTGTATCAGAGGTTCTTTCTTCAAACGGCTCAACCTCACAGGGTTCAATCTGCGGTTCTACACTTGCTCTTATGGATGCCGGTGTTCCGATTAAAGCTCCTGTTGCAGGTATTTCTTGCGGTCTTATTACAGAGGGCGAGCGTTGGATGACAATGGTTGACATTCAGGGCCTTGAGGACTTCTTTGGCGATATGGACTTTAAGGTAGCAGGTACACACGATGGCATTACAGCTATTCAGATGGACCTTAAAATCAGCGGTCTTACACCTGAAATGATTAAAGAGGCTCTTGCAAAGACACATAAGGCTCGTAACTATATTCTCGATGAGGTTATGCTCAAGGCTATTGCAGAGCCGAGAAAAGAACTTTCTCCGTATGCTCCTAAGATGTATACAACTACAATCCCTGCCGAGAAAATCAGCGAGGTTATCGGTAAGAGCGGTAAGGTTATCAAAGAAATTCAGGCTGAGTGCGAAGTTAAGGTTGACATTGAGGAAGACGGCGATTACGGCAAGGTGTTCGTATCGGGCATTGACGCTGACAAGTGCAACAGAGCTATTGAGATTATCAAGACTATTGCTATTGATCCGGAGCCGGGCGCAATGTACCTCGGCAAGGTAACAAGACTTATGGACTTTGGCGCATTCGTTGAGATTGCACCTGGTAAAGAGGGACTTGTTCACATTTCACAGCTCGATGTAAAGCGTGTAGACAAGGTAACTGATGTAGTAAATGTAGGCGATGTTATCCGTGTTAAGGTAATGGAAATCGACGATAAGGGCAGACTTAACCTTTCCCGTCGTCAGGTTCTCATAGATGTTGACGGTCTTACTCCTGAAAACGATGTAGATACAGAGAGAAAGCCACGCCCACGCAGACCTTTTAACGAGAGAAGAAACAACAACAGAAGATAAATTCTGCTGAAAAAGCAGTGAAACACTCCGCTTTGGATTGCCAAGGCGGAGTGTTTGTTTTAATTATTTAGCCTCAAATACGCTAAACCATAAATTATTAATATTTTTTAATTAAAAAAATAAAACGAAAAGCTCATTGGTTTTGCAAATAATCTAAAACCGATGAGCTTTAAATTTATCCCTGCGGAATGAATCCCGAAATAAATACAATCAATACAAGAACAGGTAATACATATTTTATATACGGTTTAAAAAATCTTGGAAATTTGATACCCTCGCCCTGATTACACTCATTCAAATAGCCGTCAAATCCCCAACCGAATTTTGTTGAACAGAAGAGCGAATACAAGAATGCGCCTACAGGAAGAAGAATATTGCTTACCGCAAAGTCTTCAATATCAAGTACGCCTTTGCCTAAAATATTGAATCCGCTTAAAAGATTAAATCCGAAAATGCAAGGCAGACAGCCTATAAGCATAATTATCGCATTTATAATTACGGATTTTGTGCGGCTCATATTGAACATATCAATACAGAACGAAATCAGATTTTCAAACACCGCAATTACGGTTGAGAAACACGCAAAGGTCATAAACATAAAGAACAGCGTGCCCCAGATTCTACCGCCTGCCATATTTACAAATACATTCGGCAGTGTAACAAATATAAGAGCAGGACCTTGATTCGGCTCAACTCCGTATGAAAAACATGCAGGGAAGATGATAAGTCCTGCTGTGATAGCGACAAAAGTATCAAGTATGCAAATTTTTATTGATTCGCTTGGCAAAGTTTTTTCTCTTGTCATATAACTGCCTAAAATTTCCATAGAAGCAATGCCAAGGCTTAGTGTAAAGAATGCCTGGCTCATTGCGGATGTAATTATATGTCCGATTCCGATTGACTGCACTTTTTCTAAATCAGGCACAAGGTAAAACTTTATGCCCTCGGCAGCACCCGATAAAGTAAGACTGTTTATCGCAAGAATAACAATCAGCGCAAGCAATAAAATCATCATAACCTTGCTGACTTTTTCAATTCCGTTTTGTATGCCTTTGCTGCACACAAAAAATCCTGCAATAGCCATAACAGCCATCCATATTATCATCTCAACAGGATTAGACATCAGATTTGAAAATACATTGCCGACCTGTTCCGCCGTCATTCCGCTTTCAAATGTACCCGTTGCAAATTTGAAAAAGTAGCTTAGCATCCAACCCGATACAGGTGTGTAGTATATCATAAGCAGATAGCAGCCGAGTATGCAGAACCAACCGTGAATGTGCCACTTGCTTTTTGGCTTTTCAAGTTTTTTGTATGCGAGTACGGCACTTTTTTTACTTGCTCTGCCGATTGCAAGTTCCATAGTCAGCACGGGTATGCCCATAATTACGAGGAACAGCAGGTAAAGGAGTACAAATATTCCGCCGCCGTTCTGACCTGTAACAAAAGGAAATCGCCATACATTGCCGATACCGATTGCACAGCCTGCGCTGACAAGTATAAATCCGAGTTTGGATTTAAAATTTTCTCTTTCCATAAATAATCTCCTAAAAGGCAAAATACATTATAATTATATAAAATATTAATATACATTGTCAAGCAATTTAAAAATAAAGTATATAAAATAAGAATTATTATTATTTTACTTGATTTTTCCAAAATATGTGATATAATAAAGTAAAATAAGTAGTGATTACTAAGTTATCTGATTTAGCGTAATAGAAACTTTATTTTAGGGGGTTAAACAATGGATAAAGTTAATTTAAGAAAAATCGCAATAATAGGTTGCGGATTTGTAGGTTCGGCATCGGCTTTTGCGTTAATGCAGAGCAAAATGTTTTCGGAAATCGTGTTGATTGATGCAGACAAAGATAAGGCAGAGGGCGAGGCTATGGATATAAGCCACGGTATTCCTTTTGTCGGAAATATGAAAATCTATGCAGGTAGCTATGACGATATAGTTGACGCTTCAATTATTGTAATTACTGCCGGTGCGGGACAAAAGCCGGGTGAAACAAGACTTGACCTTGTACATAAGAATGTCGGAATTTTTAAGAGTATTATTCCTGAAATTGCAAAAAGAAACTGCCGCGGCATATTACTTGTGGTTGCAAACCCTGTTGATATTCTTACATATACGGCTCTTAAACTTTCGGGTTTTGAGGAGAACAGGGTTATCGGTTCGGGTACAGTGCTTGATACCGCAAGACTTAAATGTCAGCTCGGTGAGCATTTGTCGGTTGACAGTCAGAGTGTGCACGCATATATTATAGGTGAGCACGGTGACAGCGAAATTGCCGTATGGAGCAGTGCGAATGTTTCGGGTATTCCGCTTGATGATTTCTGCGAGATGAGAGGTCACTATAATCATGATAAATCGCAGGAAAATATCGCAGAAAAGGTTAAAAACAGTGCCTATGAAATAATTGCGAAAAAGCGTGCTACATATTACGGTGTTGCTATGGCGGTAAAGAGAATTTGCGAGGCAATTATCCGTGACGAAAAATCCATACTTCCTATTTCTTCACTGATGCACGGCGAGTTTGGTATTGACGATGTAGTGCTTAGTATGCCGTCGATTGTGGGTGCAAACGGTATTGAAACTAAAGTTCCGATTTCTCTTAGCGAGGACGAAGAAATCAATCTTAAGAAATCTGCCGATACTTTGCGCAGTATTCTTGATGATTGCGAAATTTAAAAGCAGAGTAAAAGGTGGCTGAAAATTCAGTCACCTTTTTGCTTTTATATTTAATTGTGCGATAAGTTGTAATGAATTTTTATGATAGTATGATAATTAGGGGATAGCGTAGTGTTTCGTTATGCAATTAAAAAATTTCCTAATACTATAAATCCCAAATAACCTCTTACAAATCAGTTTCCGTATCAAGCAAAACAAAATGATTTTTTCTGTAGTCTAAAATACCGTCTGATTTCATTTTGCTAAGTTCTTTAGAAAGAGCACTGCGGTCGAGATTTAAGTAATCTGCCATCTGCTGACGGTCAAACGGTATTTCAAAGTCGGAAGAATCGGCTTTTACCGATTCTTCCGACAGATAGGCAAGAACTCTTGTACGCACTGCTTTTGATGAAGTGCAAAAAATTCTTCGTGAAAGAGCAAGATTTTTTTGAGCCGAAAGCATAAGCAGACTGTTCATAAATTTCGGGTACCACGGCTGATTGCTGTTTTCCGGTTTAAGAGCGTTTTTTAAATTTATAAATAAAATTTCGCAACATTCGGCGCATACAACATTGACCATCATCGGAGTTTGCGAAAGGGCATAGGTTTCCGCAAAAATTTCTCCTTCGTTTGCATAACTGATTATACTTTTATTGCCCCATATATCAATGTTCTCTATAATGACATTTCCCGAGAGCACAATTCCTACGCTGTCTATAACATCTCCCATATGATAAATATGTGTGTTTTTTGCATAAATGCGTTTTTTCATAAATTTACTCTTGTTCATTTGAGTAATTTCCTGTTCGGACATATTTTTAAATAAAAGTATATCACAAAATTTCATAAAAGCCTCATTTCGTTGCTATAACAACATAATTTCTTTTCTGATTATATTATAATTTATTTGCAAAATCAATACGGAGGTATTTAAGATGATAAGAAGAATTATAAATATAGATGAAGAAAAGTGTAACGGTTGCGGTGCTTGTGCAAATGCCTGTCACGAGGGTGCGATTACAATGGTAAACGGTAAGGCTAAACTTTTGCGTGATGATTATTGCGACGGACTCGGTGACTGTCTGCCAACCTGCCCTACGGGTGCGATTTCTTTTGTTGAGCGTGAGGCTCTCGCATATGATGAAGAGGCGGTAAAAGCCAATATGAAGAAAAAGTCAGAAACATTCGGCGGCTGCCCCGGACACAGACTGCAGACATTTAACAGAGAAAGCTCTAAAAATACTGCTTTTGCTGAAGATGTAAAAATGCCGTCACAGCTTGGTCAGTGGCCGTGTCAGATAAAACTTGTGCCTGTAAACGCACCATACTTTGACGGCGCAAAGCTGCTTATTGCCGCCGACTGCACAGCATATGCTTATGCGCAGATGCACAATGATTTTATGCGTGGGAAAATTACACTCATAGGCTGCCCTAAACTTGACGATATCAATTACAGCGAAAAACTTGAAAGTATAATTGCAAATAACAATATCTGGAGCGTAACCGTAGTTCGTATGGAAGTACCGTGCTGCGGAGGTCTTGAGTACGCCGTAAAAAGAGCGTTGCAAAACAGCGGAAAGTTTATACCATGGCAGGTTGTTACAATTTCCACTGACGGTAAAATTTTAGATTAAATAATAAATTTCAACTAAAGCCTTTACATTTGTAGAGGCTTTTTTATGTAGGCGGGGGAGTGCGGATTTCGATTAAATTTAAAAAAGAATATTCACGGAATAAAACGGTATAATATTTTCAAGGACTGCCCATTCGGACAGCCCTTGAGTAAAATTTATCAGCTTGCGTTTTTAATCTGTAATCTTAACTTATCAGAAATCATAGCAATAAATTCGCTGTTGGTTGGCTTGCCTCTGTCGTTGTGGATAGTGTAGCCAAAGTAGGAATTAAGCACATCAACATCTCCTCTGTCCCAAGCAACTTCAATTGCATGGCGAATTGCTCTTTCAACTCTGGATGATGTGGTTTCGTATTTCTTTGCTACAGACGGATATAATTGTTTTGTAACCGCATTGATTATTTCGGGATGTTCAACCGACATAATAATTGAATCCCTTAAATAGTGATAGCCTTTGATATGAGCGGGAACGCCGATTTCGTGCAAAATTTCAGTTACTTTAAGCTCAATGCCGAATGCGTCAAAAGTTACGGGATTTCCGATGAAACTTTCTTTACTGCGCTTTGTCATATTTACAATATTCTGACAAAGTTCTGAAATGTCATACGGCTTGAGTACAAAATAAGACGCTCCCGAATTCATAACCTGCTGTTCGAGAATTGCGTTGTGGAATGATGAGAATACTATGAAAAGCGGAGCTTTAAGTTTATCTCGTCTTACACTGCGCATTACGCCTATTGCGTCGAGTCTGGTCATAAATGAATCCATAAGGACTACATCCGGCTGTTCTGCCTTAATGCGGTTCAACAGTTCTTCTCCGTCTTTTGAGCAGAAAGCAGGCGTAATGTTGTAATTTTCCATTGTTGCATTGCTTTCCTGCGAAAATTCGGTTGCTTCTTCTGTGATGATGAGTTTGATTGCTTTTTCCATTGATTATTTCCCCCAGTAATTTTTCTATGAGATTATATTACCATAAATTGGTAATTTTGGCAATACTTTCCAAGCAAAAAAATTCAATAAATAATAAAATTTTTTTGGTTAAAATAATTAACTGCCAAAAATCAACGGATTTAGCTAAATTATTTGTAATTTTGCATCATATTACCAACATATATTCCGTAACCCTCGTTAGTGGAGTTTACAAAAACATGGGTAACAGCGCCTACAAGTTTACCGTCCATAACAATAGGACTGCCGCTCATACCCTGAACAATACCGCCCGCTTTATCAAGTAATTCTTCATCGGTTATTTTAAGCGTAAAACTTTCGGCAGAGTTTGTGTTTCTGCTTATGCTTGTAATTTCAATGCTGTATGCTTTCGGCGTATTGCCCTCAAGAGTGGTATAAACAGTCGCTTTACCCGTTTTCAGTTCGGATTCTTTTGCAACTTCAAGTTTTTCTTTATTTTCTGTAAGCGAAGTATCAAATGTGCCGTATATTCCGATGTCGCAGTTATCGGTAATTTTTCCTATAACTTTGTCGGAGAAATATCCGTTTAGACTGCCGGGGGAGCCGTTTGTGCTTTTTGTCACACTGCTTATTTCCGCTATAACCGCTTCGCCCGAGGCAAGCGGCATAAGCGTGTAAGTGTCGCAGTCGCAAATGCCGTGACCAAGACCAGCAAAATAATTTTCGTTGGTGTCATAATAGGTTACAGTGCCTATGCCTGCACTGCTGTCACGCACCCAAGCGCCTATGAGATAATTGCCGGCCGTGTTTTTTATAGGAACTATCTCTTTTGTAAGCGTTTTGTTGTCACGCTCAAAGGTTACTTCAAGGGTATTTCCGTCTGAATTAAGCGCAGCTTCCCGCAGTGTTTCATTGCTTGTAATTTTAGTACCGTTAATTTCCTTTATAATATCGCTTTCTTTAAGTCCGCCTTTTTTTGCGGGACAAACATATTTACTACCGTCAAAATAACTTTCGAGTTCAACTATCATAACACCGTCCGAATACATTTTAAGTCCGAACGGTTCACCGCCGAGATAAACATATTCCGGCAGTTCTCCGCTGTTGCAGGGAATAGCAGTGGCAGAAAGTGAAATAATAGCTGTAAGGGCAACTGATAAAAATTTATTAAAAAATTTAAAAAAAATCAAAAAAATCACCTACTTTCCGTTGCCATTCTTAGTTTTTGCATTTATAATATAAGAAAACAGGATTTTTTATTATTAAAAATTTTTTTGGAAGATAAAAAGTAATTAAAGCAGTTTGTAAGTCAAAAATGTTATTATTTTTATAAATTAAAAAATTTTACATTGAAAGGAATTAGAATGGATACTAATTTAAAAGGACTTACTTCGCAAGAGGTAAGTCGCAGAGTAGCGGAAGGTAAGATAAATATTACCTCAAATTTAAAAACAAAATCAATCGGCAGAATATTCAGAGATAACATTTGTACTTTGTTTAACGCAATCAATGTTGTGTTGCTTGCGGCGCTTGCGTTTGTCGGCTCTTACAAGAATATGCTTTTTATCGGCATTATGATTGCCAACACAACAATCGGTATAGTGCAGGAAATTCGTTCAAAGAAAAGTGTAGATAAACTGACTATCCTTTCCGAAAAGAAAGTTACTGTCGTGCGTGACGGCAGAGAGTGCGAAATAAGCAGAGATGAAATTGTACAGGACGATGTGGTTGTTCTTTCCAGAGGCTCGCAGATTCCCGCTGACTGTATTGTGTGTGAGGGCGAATGCAAGGTAAATGAAAGCCTGCTTACAGGCGAATCGGATCTTATAGAAAAAAAGGTCGGTGACGAACTGCTTTCGGGCAGTTTTATCAGTCTTGGCAAATGTTACGCAAAGGCAAACAAAGTCGGTGCAGAAAGCTATGCGGCAAAAATTAACGATGAGGCAAAGTACATAAAGAAAGTTAATTCGGAAATTTTGCGTTCCTTTAATTTTATTATAAAAATATGTACTTTTATTCTTTTTCCCGTAGGCATCGCTTTCTTTATAAGACAGTTTGGTATCAATGACGGCAATTTGCAGGCTACTGTTGTAAGTACGGTTGCGGCTTTGCTCGGTATGATTCCTAAGGGTATGATTTTGCTTACAAGTTCCGTGCTCGCTGTTTCTATTATACGATTGACACGGCAAAAGGTGCTTGTGCAGGAGATGTATTGCATAGAAACTCTCGCAAGGGTTGATGTACTCTGCCTTGACAAAACGGGCACTCTCACTACCGATGAGATGAATGTTACTGATGTTATCACTATGTGTAATAAGGAAGAAATCGGCACGGCGCTTGCCTCAATCGCAAAATATTCCGACGACAAAAACGCAACTTTGCTTGCAATTGAAAAGTACGCAAAAGGGCAAAAGCATATCGGCTGTAAAAAATTCTATCCGTTCTCGTCCGAAACCAAGTGGTCGGGCGGCGATTTTGATAACGGTAAATCCTATGTAATGGGTGCTGCTGAATTTATATTTAAGGATAAGAATAAGTATAAAGAGGTATTTGATACCATTGAAAGCATTAACGATACGGTAAGAATTATTGTTCTTGCCTCTTCCGAAAAGTCGCTTGGTAACGGTTTGCCCGACGATATTACTCCGCTTGCCGTTGTTCTTATTAAAGATAAACTCCGTGAAAATGTAAACGATACCATAAATTATTTTAAAGAACAGGGAGTGGCACTTAAGGTTATTTCGGGCGACAGTGTAAAAACCGTTCAGAATATCGCAAAAGATACGGGCATAACAGGTGCGGAAAACGCAATTGATATGACTACTGTAAAAACACAGGAAGAACTTGAAAAAGCGGCGGAAAATTGCAGTGTGTTCGGCAGAGTTACTCCTCAACAGAAAAAACAGCTTGTAATTGCGCTTAAGAAAAACGGTCATTCTGTTGCTATGACGGGCGACGGTGTAAACGATGTGCTCGCATTAAAAGAGGCAGACTGTTCAATCGCAATGGCGGCAGGAAGTGACGCCGCAAGAAATGTGTCGCAGCTTGTGCTCGTTAATAATGATTTTGCATCAATGCCGGGTGTTGTGGCAGAGGGCAGACGAACAATCAATAACCTTGAACGCAGTTCGGCTTTGTATATTGTAAAAACAATTTATACAATCATACTTTCGGTATTCTTCATATTCTTTCATATGCCGTATCCGTTTGAGCCTATTCATTTTTCACTTGTCGGTGCTCTTACGGTAGGTTTGCCGTCCTTTGTGCTTGCTTTGCAGCCTAATAAAAACCGAATTAAAGGTAATTTTACCTACAATATAATTGCAAGAGCGGTGCCTGCCGCATTCTGTACCGTTCTTAATATCATAGGTATGGCTGTTATTACGAAGTTTACAACGCTTGCACCTGACGAGTATTCTACAATATGTGTATATATGACGGCATTGTGTGCTTATATGCTCATCTTAAGACTTTCATATCCGTTTAATGCATTGAGAATTGCTATGCTTACTGTGTCGGCGGTCGGCATTGTGCTCGGTTGTGTATTCTTTGCCGGATTCTTCTCGCTTGTATGGCTTTCGGTTGACGGACTTATTTTGTTCGGTTTGCTGTCGGCATTTACAATTGTATCATTCAATCTTCTTTATAATTATGCCGAAAAGCTGATTGAGAAAAATAAAAACAAATATAAATAAGAAAGGGGTTGAAAGTGTGAAAATTAAATTACCGACCGATGTCAGAATGATAATTGACAGATTTGAGAAAAACGGTTTTTCCGCATATGCGGTGGGCGGCTGTGTGCGTGATTCTTTACTGCAAAAAGAGCCAAATGATTGGGATATTTGTACCGATGCTTTGCCGCAGGATATTCTTCGCCTTTTTTCTGATTTTCATACTTTCGACACCGGAATAAAGCACGGTACTGTGTCTGTAGTGATAAATTCTTCCGTGTATGAAATTACAACTTTTCGCATTGACGGAGAGTATTTCGATAATCGTCACCCCGAAAAGGTAGAATTTACGGATGATTTGGTTACGGATTTGTCACGCAGAGATTTTACCGTAAACGCTATGGCTTACAGTGACCGTACTGGTCTTGTAGATCCGTTTGACGGCGCATACGACCTTGAGCTTATGGCGGTGCGCTGTGTAGGTAATCCCGTTGAGCGCTTTACCGAGGACGCATTGCGTATTATGCGTGCTCTGCGCTTTGCCTCGTGCTATAATATGGCGATAGAAAAGCATACCGCCAATGCAATTTTTGAATGTAAAAAACTTTTGAATAATATAGCCGCCGAACGCATAACCGCCGAGTTCAACAAACTTGTATGCGGAGAAAACTGTGAGTACATAATGCGCAGGTTTAAAGATGTGTTTGCGGTATTTTTGCCCGAAATATCAATTATGTTCGGGTACGAACAACATACCAAACATCATAACAAAACGCTTTGGAGGCACACCACCTGTGCAATGACAAATATCGACCCGACTCCGCTTTTGCGAATTACCATGCTTTTTCATGATTTGGGCAAACCTATGGCCTGCAAGCGTGACCCTGACGGCACGGCTCATTTTAAGGGCCATCCAAAATTCAGCGCAGTAATGGCAGAGCAAATACTTGAGCGCCTTAAGTATCCACGGGATTTTATAGACGATTGTGTAACGCTGATTGCGTTTCATGATGTAAGGTTTACAGGCAGTAAACCGCAGATAAAACGAGTGATGAACAAAATCGGTGAAACTGATATGCGCAGACTTTTAAAGGTGCAGTATGCCGATTTAACGGCACAGTCTATGTACCTTAGAGATGAAAAAATGAGCAAGTATAATCTTGCCTGTGCCGCATTTGAAGAAGTTATAAAGGAAAAGGATTGTTTTACGCTGAAACAGCTTGATATTAACGGTCACGATTTGATAAAAGCAGGAATTACCGACGGCAAACAAATCGGAAATATTCTTGATAAATTGCTCGGTATGGTGATTGACGAAAAAATCGAAAATAAAAACTCAATCCTTATGCAGAAAGCAAAAGAATTGAGCGGAATAGATTAATTATATCGCAAACAAAAACCGCAGATAAGTGTCGGCTTATCTGCGGTTAAATTGTTTTTAATCATCATCATACTCGTTATCGGGAGTGATGTTTATCATTTGAGATTCGTTTGAAATTTTCTTTGCATAGTGCCCGATTGTAGCGATAAGTGTAAGTCCTGAAATGCCCTCATATACAAGAGCGATGCCTAAAATAATCATAATTATATCCGCAAAGAAACCGGGGAAGATAATTGTTGTAATCGCAAAAATTATAATAAGTGCGGAAACCACAAAACTTATCCACCAATATTTTACTCCGAGCGACTTTAACTGAAACGACCTTTTAATATCAATGGTACTGTCAACGATAATCAAAATACCGATTATTGCGAATATCATTCCTAAAATCGACTGTGGAGAAATCAAGAAGAAAACTCCGAATGCGGTAGCCGCAATGCCGACAATCATTTCAAAGCCGAAAGACACTTGTTTTGAAGTGAAATATGTTATGAGATTAAACAGTCCGTAAACCGTTAGCGCACCGCCGAGCGTATAGCAAAGCGCAATGCTTACCTTGTCGGGATAAAAAATCATAACAAAGCCGAGTACGATATAGGCAAGAGCCGAGATAATGGCGGTAGAAATTGCCTTGCCGTGTTTTTTATTTTTGCTTTTGCTCATTAATCAATCACCTCATCAGTCAATGCGCTTGTCGCAGTAGTCGCACATCTGCATACCGAGTTTTAAGTATGAACGATTCGGCAGGTATTCTTCCCGTGCGGTAATGCATCTCGGATTTGTACAGCGTTTGTCTATAACAGAGATTTCTCTGTCCTTAAGCATAAAGTCGTCATCCTGTAAAAGCAGGAGAATAAGTGCCATTCTGCCGTACATACCGTAGAGTGCCTGCTTAAAGTACAGGGCACGGGGGTCGTCGTCTATGTCAACCGTGATTTCGTTTACTCTTGGCAGCGGATGAAGAATGATCATATCTTCCTTGGCTTTTGCAAGTTTCTCTTTGTCAAGAACAAATACATACTTCTGCTTTTCGTATTCCTCTTTGCTTGCAAAGCGTTCCTGCTGTATTCTTGTCATATAAAGTACATCAAGGTCGGAAATAGAACTTGCAAGGTCATTTGAAAATTCATATTTACAGTTGTTCTTTTCAAGAATATCAATAATGTAAAGCGGTACTTGTAATTCTTTTGTAGAAATAAGCACAAATGAATTGTTATCGTACTGCGAAAGTGCCTTTATGAGTGAATGTACGGTTCTGCCGTTTAATAGGTCGCCGCAGATACCGATTTTTAGGTTATCAAGTCTGCCTTTTTCGCAGCTGAGTGTTACAATATCGGCGAGCGTTTGTGTAGGGTGAAGATGTCCGCCGTCGCCGCAGTTGATAAACGGAACGCCTGCATACATAGACGCAGCCATTGCAGAACCCTCTACAGGGTGGCGCATTGCGATAATGTCGGCATAGCCGCCTACGATTGTTATGGTATCTTTAAGACTTTCACCTTTGGCAACGGAAGAATTGAGCGGATTGTCAAAACCGATTGTTCTGCCGCCGAGTTTGAGCATTGCAGTCTGAAAAGACATTTGAGTTCTTGTGCTCGGCTCATAGAAAAGCGTAGCAAGAATTTTGCCGTCGCAGGCGTGTCTGTAATCGGCAGGATTTTCCATAATTTTTTTAGCTTTTTTAATCAGCATATCAAGCTGTTTTTTCGACATTGCGTCAAGGTCAATAAGATTTTTATTAGCCATTAAAAACACTACCTTTATAATTTTTTTCTATTTTATCAAAAATATACAAGGTTTTAATATCAATAAAGAAAAATAACATTTAAATTTACATTTACCGACAACCGTATATTACATATTTTGTTAAAATTACATTACATTTGCCGAATAAACTTATTTTTTATACTTTTTATTCAAAAATATTCTTTTGACTTTTGCAAAATTATGTATTATAATAGGATGAAATATACAACAAATAGACAAAATTTTACTGTTACACAGAGGGTATTGATTTTGAATTACGATTATACTTTGACCGATACTTTAAAAATGGCAGTCGGCAGTCAGACAGTTTTGCGAAAAGGAAAACCAGAGAGAAAATGTGCGGTATTGCAAAGATTTTTTAATCCTATGCTGATTTTTTCTTTGCTGATTTCGGTTTATGTTTTGATTGCGTATATAAACGGCGATGCACCTCTTACGCCTAAAGCACCGATGTTTCTCGGAGAACCTGCCGATGAATTTAAATACGCATTCAGATTTTACCTGTTTATCTTTTTGAATATACTGCCGACAATTTTGTATGTAATCGGTTTTGCCTTTTCCGTGAGGCAGTATAAAAATGCCGAGTATGCAATAACCGACTGCGGAGTGTTTCTTACAAAAGGCTTGTTTTCAAAAAAGCTGTATTATAAGCCGTACAGAGAGATTTACGATATTCAGATTAGGAAAGAAATTTCTGACAGCTTGTGCAAGACGGGTACCGTGACTTTAAGTTTTGAGTTTCCCGAACAGAAAATAGGAAGTCTGACGCCCGTAAATATGGCTCCGCTTAAAATAAAAAATATTTCAGATTATATGGAAGTCTATAAATTGTTACAGGAAAATGTGAGGAGAACAAATTATGTATGATGATTACAAGGTAAGCGATGACTTAAAAAATATGATGAATAACGAACGAATTGTGTGGTCGGGCAGACCTAAGAAGTCGTGCTTTGTGCTTGAGTGTATTTTTAACCCAATGCTTATTTTTGCTTTCATTTGGTTTATGTTTGATTTTATGTTTATAAGTCAAATTTTCTCAAGCGACCTTTCTGAGTTAGACTCAAGCGTATGGATGTTTGTCGGCTTTTTCGCTCTTCATTTAATGCCTGTATGGATTTATCTCGGCGGCGTTATATTTTCTTTCAGAAAGCTGAAAAATACGGAATATGCCATTACCGATAAAGGTATTTACTGTACAAACGGCTGTTTTTCCAAACAGTATAATTTTAAGCCTTTTACAGACCTTTCGCATGTGTATATTCACAGAGGTATTTTTGACCAGTGGCTCGGAGTAGGCGATGTTATTTCCGAATGTCATCATTATGCCGCTGTTCGTTCGAATAGCAGACATTCTGATAATTTTACTATTTCCGATATTCCCGATTATGTTGAAGTTTGCAATATTATAAAAAAGTATCAGACAGATATTTATGCCGATACACAATTCCCAAACGATTACAGACCGCAGTCTAACCACGGTTACAACACAAATTATTATCCGAACAGCGGCAATGCGCAGGTAAATCCTACAATGTTTTACGACCGCCAAAAGCCGAATAATTATTATAATAACCAAAACAACGGTCAGAATTTCGGAAACGGTAATTACAACGCAAACTATAATCCGAATAACCCAAATAATCAAAATTACAATAATTACTATAATCAAAACAAAAACCAAAATTATAACAGAAATTATAATGCAAATCCGCAGAATATCAATCCCGATTACAGCAGTAATCCCGGTTTTACAGGTGAAAACTGCGATACACACGACGGTTATGAAGTGAATGCAGGCAGTAATAATTACGACAGTTGGGATAATCCCAAGGTTAAAAAAGAGAAAGACAGTTGGGATAAGCAGTAATAATTTGTCGGATTTTTTATAAATTTGTTTTGACATTTCATTAATTTAGTACTATAATAAAGAAAACAATACAAAACGGGAGCCGAGTGGCTGAGAGGAAATGAATTGACATTTCGACCGTAAACCTGATTTGGATAATGCCAACGGAGGGACTTTGCAGCGTAAGTTTGTTATAGGCTTACGGTAAATATTTTACATACAAAGTGCGTCGGTTCGGCGCACTTTATTTTTTGCTTTTCGGAGGTGAAGTTATGATAAGAATAAACGGAGTTGATATTGATAAAATTGAAATTTCACTTATGCAGTACCTTGAAGAAAATTCAATTTCACCGCAGAGAATTGCGGTTGAGCTTAACGAGGAAATTCTGCCGAAGGCAAATTACGCCGCTACTGTTCTCAAAGACGGAGATGTAGTAGAAATCGTAAATTTTGTCGGCGGCGGTTGTTGAGTTTTTCCGCATTAAATTATAAAGGAGATAATAATAATGGAAAATGATAAGCTGATTTTAGGCGGACACGAATTTAATTCCCGATTTATTCTCGGTTCGGGTAAGTATTCGCTTGACCTTATAAAAGCGGCAGTTGAAAATGCAGGCGCAGAGATTATTACTCTTGCACTAAGACGAGCTGTAACAGGCAAGGTCGCAAATATTCTTGACTATATTCCTAAGAATGTTACTCTTTTGCCCAATACCTCGGGTGCAAGAAATGCCGATGAGGCTGTAAGAATTGCAAGACTTGCAAGAGAGACAGGCTGCGGCGACTTTATTAAAATTGAGGTAATCAGAGATTCAAAGTACCTTTTGCCAGACAATTACGAAACAATAAAGGCAACCGAGGCACTTGCCAAAGAGGGCTTTATCGTACTTCCGTATATGTATCCGGACCTTAATGTGGCAAGAAGTTTAAGAGATGCGGGTGCTGCCGCAATTATGCCGCTCGGCTCTCCGATAGGTTCAAACAAGGGAATAGCAACAAAGGAATTTATTAAAATCATCATCAACGAAATAGACTTGCCTGTTATTGTTGACGCAGGTATCGGCAGACCGTCGCAGGCTTGCGAGGCTATGGAAATGGGTGCGGCGGCTGTAATGAGCAATACCGCCATTGCAACTGCAGGTGATATTCCTATGATGGCAAACGCATTTAAAAAGGCGATTGAGGCAGGCAGACAGGCTTACCTTTCAGGTCTTGGCAGAGTAATTGAGAACGGTGCGTCTGCATCATCACCTCTTACGGGATTTCTTGAAAGTTGAGGCGTGAACAATGGAAGAAAGAATTGACCATATGAAATATCTGCCCGATATGGAGCAGATCGATTCTGATATACTCGACAGAGTAATTGCAGAAATGAATGGATATGACCCGTCGATTTATACCGAAAACGATGTAAGACGGGCACTTGAGCACGATGAAAAAACTGTTGACGATTTTAAGGCTTTGCTTTCGCCTGCGGCATTACCTTTGCTTGAAGAAATCGCAGAGGCTGCAAGAGCAGAAACCAAAAAGCATTTCGGCAATTCCGTAAATATGTTTACACCGCTTTACATTTCAAATTATTGTGAGAATTACTGTATTTACTGCGGCTTTAACTGTCACAATAAAATTCACCGTGCAAAGCTGAACGCAGAGGAAATCGAGCACGAAATGCAGGCAATTGCAAAGACAGGCTTGCAGGAAATACTTATTCTGACAGGCGAAAGCAAAAAAATGTCGGATGTTAAGTATATCGGCGAGGCTTGCAAAATTGCGAGAAAATATTTTAAGGTGGTAGGTCTTGAGGTTTACCCCATGAACAGCGACGAGTACCGTTATGTGCACGAATGCGGTGCCGACTATGTAACCGTTTTTCAGGAAACCTATAATTCCGATAAATACGAAACGCTCCACCTTGCGGGTCATAAGAGAATTTTCCCGTACAGAGTAAATACTCAAGAAAGAGCTTTGATGGGCGGTATGCGTGGCGTAGGTTTTGCGGCGCTTTTAGGACTTAGCGACTTCCGTAAAGACGCATTTGCCACAGGTATGCACGCTTATCTTATTCAAAGAAAGTATCCGCACGCAGAAATTGCTTTTTCCTGCCCAAGATTAAGACCGATTATCAATAACGATAAAATCAATCCGAAAGATGTACACGAACCGCAGCTTTTGCAGGTTATTTGTGCGTACAGATTGTTTATGCCGTTTGCAAGCATTACTATTTCAACGAGGGAGTGTCAGCGCTTCCGTGATAATGTGGTTGACATTGCGGCAACTAAGATTTCCGCAGGCGTAGATGTGGGAATAGGCGGTCACGACGGTGAAAGAGAGAAAAAGGGCGACGAGCAGTTTGAAATTTCAGACAGCAGAAATGTTGACGAGGTTTACAAGGCTCTTACCGATAAGGGTTTACAGCCCGTTATGAGTGATTACATCTATGTGTAATGTAGTAAGCGTGACGGCAAAGCCGCTTTGCAAAGATGATTTTTTACAGAAAATACAAAAAATATCTGATTCCGATACACAATATATAATTCTTAGGGAGAAATATCTTTCCGAACAGGAATACTTCAATCTTGCAAAAAATGTGCTTTCGGTTTGTGACAAAGACAAATTGATTATACATAATTTTCCCGAAACCGCTGTAAAACTCGGTGTTAAAAAAATTCATCTGCCTTTCGGTGCGTTTAAAGATTTAAAGGGCAGAGAGGATTTTGATTTGCTCGGAACTTCCGTACACAGTACGGAGGACGCAATATTTGCCGAAGAAAACGGAGCGGATTACATTACGGCAGGTAATATTTTTGAAACCGACTGCAAAAAAGGACTAAAGGGTAAAGGGGTAAATTTTTTGCGGAATGTGTGTGACAGTGTAAATATTCCCGTCTACGCAATAGGCGGTATAAATGCCGATACCGCAAAAGAATTAAAATCCGTAAACAGCAAGAATTTTGCGGGTGTATGCGTTATGTCACTTCTTATGCAGAGTGAAAATATAAATGACGAAGTTATGAAAATTAAGCGTGAATTGGGGTGATACAGCGTGAAATTTGACAAAAATATGCTTGCGTTATATGCGATTACAGACAGAAAATGCATAGGCGACCGTGGACTTGAGTACAGCGTTGAGCAGGCTTTATCGGGCGGCGCAACAATGATTCAGTTAAGAGATAAGGAAGTCGATTTTGATACGCTCTGTAAAGAAGCAGACAGTCTGCTTAAAATTTGCCAAAAGTATAACGCACCGTTGATCATTAACGATAACGCAGATGTTGTAATAAAGACAGGTGCTGACGGTGTGCACCTCGGTCAGAATGATATGGAACTTGCCAAGGCGAGAGAAATCCTCGGTAAAGATAAAATAATCGGCGGCTCGGCACGCACAATTGAACTTGCAAAAAAAGCAGAGCAGAGCGGAGCGGATTACATAGGCAGCGGTGCGGTGTTCGGCACACTTACAAAGGCAGACGCAAAATACCTCGGTACAGAAAATCTTAAGAAAATATGCGGCACTGTCGGTATTCCTGTTGTGGCAATCGGCGGTGTAACCGCAGATAATATACCGCAGCTTGAAAATTGCGGTATAAGCGGCGTTGCCGTGGTGAGTGCGATTTTTGGCGCTGACAATATCTGTTCCACCGCACAAAAATTAAGAAAACTTGCAGACAGCGTAATTTACGGAGGTTATTTTGAAAACTGTATTGACAATAGCCGGCAGTGACTGCTCGGGAGGAGCGGGAATACAGGCTGATATAAAAACAATAACAATGCACTATTGCTATGCAATGAGCGTCATTACCGCCCTTACGGCGCAAAACACAACGGGCGTATACGGTATTGAGCAGACGAGCGACGAGTTTATAGCAAATCAGCTTGACTGTGTGTTTACCGATATTTTTCCCGACGCAGTAAAAATAGGTATGGTTTACGGCAACAATTCCGCAAAAGTAATTGCTGACAAGCTCAATTTTTACAAAGCAAAAAATATTGTGACCGACCCTGTAATGGTATCTACCAGCGGTAGCAGGCTCATAAGTGAGCAGGGACTTGAAAATCTGAAAAAATACCTTTTGCCGATTTCCGCACTTGTCACTCCGAATGTACCCGAGGCTGAAATATTGAGCGGAATTAATATCAAAAATTTACAGGATATGCAAAATGCCGCTAAAATAATTTCCGATAAATACGGCTGTACCGTACTCTGTAAGGGCGGTCATTTAGAGGATTGCAGTGATGATTTGCTTTACTCTGACGGCGAGTTTTATACTTACCCCTCGGTAAGAATTGACAATCCCAATACTCACGGCACCGGATGTACGCTTTCAAGCGCAATAGCAAGCAATCTTGCGAAAGGCTTTGAAATTTCTCAAGCCGTTGAGAACGCAAAGGCGTATGTAACAAAAGCAATCGGCGTAAAACTTGACCTCGGCAAAGGCAGAGGACCGCTGATGCATAACTATATTTTAAAAAAATTTAAATGAAAAGGCAGATGAAATATGAGAGAATATTCAACACAGATGGAGGCTGCAAGAAAGGGAATTGTAACAAAGGAACTTGAAATCGTAGCTAAAAAAGAAAGAATGACAGTAGAAGAACTTATGCCGCTCGTAGCAGAGGGCAAGGTGGCAATTTGCGCAAATAAAAACCATAAGTGCATTGACCCCGAGGGCGTAGGCTCAATGCTAAAAACAAAAATAAATGTAAACCTCGGTATTTCAAGGGATTGCAAAGATTATGACATTGAAATGGAAAAGGTTATGCAGGCTGTAAATATGGGCGCTAACGCAATTATGGACCTTTCGTCGCACGGCAACACAATTCCTTTCCGCAGAAAGCTCACAAGCGAATGTCCGGCAATGATTGGTACTGTACCCGTTTACGATTCCGTTATTCATTATCAGCGTGACCTTGATACACTTACAGCACAAGATTTTATTGATGTTGTAAGACTTCACGCACAGGACGGTGTGGACTTTGTAACACTCCACTGCGGTATTACGAGAAAGACTATTGAGCAGATTAAAAAGCATAAGAGAAAGATGAACATAGTTTCCCGTGGCGGTTCACTTGTGTTTGCCTGGATGTGTATGACAGGCAACGAAAACCCGTTTTATGAGTATTACGATGAAATCCTCGACATCTGCCGTGAGTACGATGTAACAATTTCTCTCGGTGACGCTTGCCGTCCGGGTTGCCTTGCAGACGCTTCCGATGTTTGTCAGATTGAGGAGCTTGTGCGCCTTGGCGAGCTTACAAAAAGAGCATGGGCAAAAGATGTTCAGGTAATGGTAGAGGGTCCGGGTCATATGCCGATGGACCAGATAGAGGCTAATATGAAAATTCAGCAGACAATCTGCTGCGGTGCTCCGTTCTATGTTTTAGGTCCGTTGGTGACAGATATTGCCCCGGGTTATGACCATATTACTTCCGCAATCGGCGGTGCTATTGCCGCTGCTTCGGGTGCCGCATTCCTTTGTTATGTAACTCCTGCCGAGCATTTGGCTTTACCGAATGTTGACGATGTAAAGCAGGGAATTATTGCCTCTAAAATTGCGGCGCACGCAGCCGATATTGCAAAAGGTGTGCGCGGCGCAAGAGAAATTGACGACAAAATGGCAGACGCAAGAAGAAAGCTTGATTGGGAGGCTCAATGGGATTGTGCCATTGACCCCGAAACCGCAAGAAAAATCCGTGATGACCGCAAACCCGAGCACGAAGATACTTGCTCAATGTGCGGTAAATTCTGCGCAGTAAGAAGTATGAACAAGGCTCTCAACGGCGAGCATATCGACATTCTTTAATTAACAAGTTACATTTTTATACCTGTATTTCAAAATTGCACCTTGCTCGGTGAACCGCCCCCAAATCGTTAGATTTTTAGTCTGACTTTTTGGGGCGGCTCACGGCATGGTGCTTTTTTGTGCCTTTTTTTTTAATTCTTTTTTAATAAAATTAGCCTAATTACTGCAATTTTTAAAAGTATTTTACGCATAGTTAAGGGGGTGTGATATGAGTACGGAAATTGTGACTGCGCTGATTGTTGCGGGCGGAAGTATTATTTGTCAATTGCTGATAAATGCGTCAAACCGTAAGCGACAGGAAAGCGAAAACGAAAAGACCAAATCATTGATTGTGTATCGGTTAGATCAGCTTGAACATAAGCAGGATAAATATAATCATCTGCAAGAGCGTGTTTTCAAACTTGAGCGAATGTCAGCCGTTACGGACGAAGAAATAAGAGTTGTAAATCATAGAATTGCTGACCTTGAGCATATAAATAGTGAAAAGAAATAAGCTAATATCGCTTTTATGGGCAGAAATTTATATTGAACTTTTAAATTAAAATGTATTACAGGGGGTGAAATTATGAAAAACGGTTTTAAAATATGGGCAAAAGCTGCGGGTATCCGTGCGGCAAAAACCGTGGCTCAAACAGCGATTTCGGTTATCGGCGTGTCTGCGGTGCTAAGTGATGTGAATTGGGTGGCGGTTGCTTCCGCAAGCGTGCTTTCGGGTATTCTTTCGTTGCTTACAAGTATTGCGGGATTGCCCGAAATATCCGATAATAAATAAGTACATTTTTAAGGCATCGGAATATTATGTAATATGAAGATGTGTTTTACTAAAAACTGCCTTAAAAGAGCATTGCGTACATTCCTACAGACGGCACTCGGATATATTCTCGCTAATCTTGCGTTGTTTCTGACGGGAACGGATTTTGCAAATGCAGAAATGTGGAAAAGCGCAGTCTGCGGACTTTTGGTTTCTTCGGTTTCGGCAGGACTTTCAGCGGTTATGAACCTTGAAAAAAAGGAAGAACGGGCAGAGTGTGACGATAAATGCTCAAAAGATGAAGAAAACAAATGAATACAATTTTACAAAAAATTAATAATAATATTGTCAGCCGCAGGTCAGCTCGACCTGCGGTTATTGTTTTATGCTGAAATTTGTATTATAATATAAAGGAAATATCGTATGGAAATACTTTCATCTACGCTTAATCACATAGCCGTGCTTTTTTCTTTTATTCTTATCGGCTTTGTTCTTAAAAAGAAAAATATTTTATCTGACGGTAGCGGAAGGACTTTGTCACGCCTTGAAAACGGAATATTTATGCCTGCGGTCGTAATCAATACATTTTGGAATAATTGTACGGTGGAAAATATAAGCCGAAAATGGATTTTCCTTGTTTACAGCACTGCGCTTTTGATTGCTGCGGTTGTGCTTGCTTTTATTATCTCAAAATTTCTTACCAAAGACGAGTATTTGCGTAAAGTGTACAGATATTCGCTTTCGGTATCAAATTTCGGATTTGTCGGAACTGCGCTTGTTCAGGGCATATACGGCGCTGACAGCATTGAACTTTTCGATTATTTAATATTCACCTTGCCGCTGAATATGTTTACTTACTCAATCGGAATTGCGTGGCTTGTGCCGTCGGACAAGGGCGGATTTTCTTTGAAGTCATTGCTGAATCCGATATTTGTGTCGCTGTTTATCGGCACAATTCTCGGACTTTTGCAAATACCGAGGGTGCGGCTTGTAAGCACAATTCTTACTGATTGTGCCGCCTGTATGGCACCTGTTGCAATGATTTTGACTGGGTTTGTAATAGCGGGATATGAAATAAAAAGCCTGCTCAAGGTAAAGCAGACTTATATTGTGGCGGTGCTTAGGCTGATAGTTTTTCCGACAATTTTTGTGACTGTGTTAAGGCTTTTTAATACGGAAAATGAAATAGTTTTTGCCGCACTCTGTGCAAATGCAATGCCGTTAGGACTTAACACCGTTATAATTTCATCGGCATACGGAGAAAGTCCGCAAACAGGCGCAAGCCTTGCTCTTGTGTCGCAGGCAATGGCGGCGATTACCATACCGATAATGTTTTTAATATTTTTTAGGAGATTTTAATATGAAGATTTACCTTGCATCGCCGTTTTTTAACGATAACGAAATTGCAAATATTCACCGTGCGGCTGAAATTCTTAAAGCAAAAGGTCACGAAGTTTTTGTACCTATGGAGCACGATGTTGAGAACAGGGAAAGCCTTGCCAATGCAGAATGGGCAGAGGAAATTTTTAAAATTGACAAAGGCGGAATTGACGATTGCGATGCGGTTGTTTTGCTTTACGGCGGAATGTACTCCGATAGCGGAACTGCGTGGGAGTGCGGATATGCCTATGCGACAGGCAAAAAAGTAATAGTGTGTTGCTATAATATTGAGCAGACCAATCTTATGATAGTAAACGGCTGTCACGCATTTTTAAACGGAATAGACGAACTCTCATACTATGATTTTGATAAAATGCCCGTTGTCCGCAATGCAGGCGAACAGAAGTAAATGCATTTGTTTAGTACGGATACTTAAATTATGGTCCGGCATATTTTTTAAGCTAACTAATTATAAAGTTTATTACTATAATATTAACAGACAAATGCGGGTGATAATTATAGAAACTAAAATCGAAAAATGGGATATTTAAAAAAGTATAAACAGTTACGGTTTAAATATAAAATCTGTAAGTGATGATTTTGACGGTTTAACAGTTATTCTTGAAAATAATGAAATGGAATTGTTTTCAATCAGATGGGCGGATGTGAAAAGTTATTGCCGTTCAACGGAAGAAATGCGTTTTAAATTTATTGGAGGTGAATGGCAACAAGTCTGAAAAGAATTTCCAAATCAGTCTTTTTTTAAAGTTATTGATTCACCATATATAAAATGGATTAAAGAACAAGCAGATGGTTTTATGGACGATGATAAATTAATTCATTTTATGATTGTTTCTGCTGATTATGTTCTTGATACAGTTTCAAAATATGAACCGGATGAGTATTATTTAAGTAAACTGACTTGTTCGGATAGTACAAAAATCTCTCTATGGCATAATTTACTGTGTAACTTTATTGATTTTAGCTGATATTGTTTGATACCGAAATTCACTCAAAAAGCAAAGGCTGAGTGATTGAAAAACATAGCAAATAAGCTGATTTTTCAGTGTTTATCACAAAAAATAAGCACCCGATTGCTCGAGTGCTTTTGGCGGAGATGGAGAGATTTGAACTCTCGCGTCGGAGTTACCGACCTACTGGTGTTCGAAGCCAGACCCTTCAGCCACTTGGGTACATCTCCATATTAAATTATCGTACTCAATTATTATAACGGCTCAATTAAAAATTGTCAATACCTGTAACTAAATTATTATTTTATCATAAAATGAAATGAATAAGCAATACCGAATTATTTTTCGTAAGGCGGGTGATTTTATGGCTTTTGACACAAGAGAATTGTTTGCTCGGTTGTTAAAATGCGAAAGCGGAGGAGAAGGGATTGAAGGTATGCGTGCGGTTGCCTCTGTGATTATCAACAGGTCAACTGTTCCTTACGGGGAATTTGCACGGATAAGCAACGGTGGAGATGTGCGGGCAATCATTACACAGCCAAATCAGTTTACCTGCTTAAAGACTTCCGTAGGGGGTCAGTACAATTCGCAAAATGTGTATAATATTGTACCTGAAGATATACACTACGAAATTGCAGATTGGGCACTTGCAGGCAATACCGACAGCTCGGTCGGCAATTCTTTATTCTATTTTAATCCTTATTCCTCAACCTGTCCAAACTATTTTCCTACCAATATCGGCGTGATTTACAATCGTATCGGTAAACATTGTTTTTATTCTCCGACACAGGCTTACAAAAACACATAGGAGTGATTTGTTTTGGTAAATTACATCAACAATAAAAAGGCGCAGCAGCTCAACCCAAATACTCTGTATAATCTCGACACCAATCCCTCAGCCTGCAATAATTATAATTGTATAAACAACCAGATTCCAAATACCATACAGCAATACGGTTACGAAATTCCATCCATACTCGACCTGGCTACATTGGTTAGCCCCACAAGTCCGAATTATCAAAGTTTCAGTCCTGGTCAACAGGCACTGAATAGAAGAAATCCTGCGTCGGGGCAGTCGATAAATCAACTTACACAGACAATCCCTGCCGAAAGTCAAAATAACGAAGTTGCAAATGATTTGGCGGTTCGTGAAATTCAGAACATAGATTCAACCCAGCCGTACAATCCCGAAACATTGCCGACCCCCGCAATGATAAACGAACAGAATATGCAAAATATGCAAAACAATCAGACCGCAATGTCGACGGCAAGCCTTTTGACCGACATAAAAAATCCGTATGAGGTAACAGCCGAAAGTGTGCAATATCTAAACGGTTTTATACGCACTCAAATCGGAAGAAGAGTATCCATTGATTTTCTTGTGGGTTCAAATACAATTGTCACAAAATCAGGATATTTGCTCGGCGTTGCGGCAAACTATATTCTTATAAACGAGCTTGACACAAACGACCTTACAGCCTGCGATTTTTACAATATTAAATTCATCAGATTTTATTTTAATTAAAATAATATGCTTTTTCAAAAGTTGGGGTGAATATGGTTTAGCCGACTTTCGGTCGGACAACAAAGTTAAGAGAAAGAAAAATTTTCTGCCCGAAGCTAAAAGTTTGGTCAACCTTTTCAAAGGTTGTAGGCAACGCCCGCAAATAGTTTTCTTTTATACAATGTCTGACAGCCAAATGGCTTGCCGTTTGCGGCTTGAATACAATGGCGAGAGCCTTTTAATTGCGTAAGTAGGAATAAGTCAGAAAGATTATTTTATAAGTTTGTTGCCTGTAAACTACTTATGCACTATAATAAAATGCCTACCATTCCGCTTTTCTTTTGCGTGAAAAGAAAAGCTCCAAAAGAAAGCACGCTTAAGGGGAAAGGGATTTCGAGTCCCTTTCCCCTTAAGTATCCCCTTTCCTTAGACGACCAAGGTCAGTGACCTTGGAACCTCTAACTTATGTTTTTCTAATAAAATTTGTACTTGGCAAAATAAGTTATTTAATTATTTCCTTTTTAAACTTACACTTGCCTTTTGTTGGCTCTGCTCAAAACAGCACCTTTTAAAAAGGGTTGAACTAAATTTTGATTTTATAAAATTTACCATAGAACCTACTTTTTATTGCACTATGTAGTCCTTGAAAATCTTTTCAAAGCGTTTAAAGAAAACATTTTTGTTGCTTTTTATCATAAAGCCGAATAACAGTGAAACAGCAATTATATCGAATACGGGCAAAAACCATATAAACGGCAGTTCTGTATAGATTTCGGGATAGCTTAGGAAAAGGACAAGGCAGGTTGAAACCGTAACCAATACAAGAAAACCGATCCAAAATATTATATCTTTTTTGTTTGTGTAAGATTTAACGCATACATCAAGCTGAGTTCCACGCTCTTCGGCTGTAATTTCATTTATCGGATTAAAAGGCTTGTATTTGTCGGCAGGGTGAGGACAGAGTTTTGCGGATTTACCGTTTACAGAGCCGTAAAGTGTTGTATCGCTTGCGGTGTTTCTGTTTAGGTTTGAAAGCGGCATATCTTTTAGGGTGTGATTGCCGAGAATATTAAAAAATTCTGCCTGCGATATGTTCATTTTATAATTGTGTTCTTTCATTTCAGTCACCTGTTTGTAATTATATTTAAGTGGATTTGAATAATGTTTGATTATTTAGAATTTCTCGCATTTTCAATAAATGTTCTGACAAGCTCAAAATCCTTGCCCGATTTGTCGGCAAGCTCAACGCCTGAGCTGACATCTACCGCATACGGATGTACCCGACAGATAGCGGCTGCTACATTATCGGCGGTGAGTCCGCCTGCAAGAAAGAGCATTTTTTGGTTTTTCGGGAGTTTTTCAAGCATAGACCAGTCAAAACTCTTGCCGCTGCCGGGTACTGCCGAATCAAATAAAATTCCTTTTACATTGTCAAGATTTTCAATATCGCCAATGCTTTCAATTCCGCTCACATTAATTGCCCGAATAACGGGGGTTTTGCACTCGCTCAAAAGCTTTTCGCTGATTTTGCCATGAATTTGCACATAGTCAAAGCCGAGGGTGTGTATCTGTTCAAGCTGTTCTTCGGTCGGTGATACGGTAACGGCAACGCTCTTTATATTTTTGTCAAGCAAAGCGAGCAATTCCTGCGCCGTTTGGACAGAAATATTCCTATGGCTTTTCTCAAAAAACATAACAAACCCTGCAAAATCGGGGGAGAGTGTATTAATACATTTTATGTCGGTCTGATTTTTAAGTCCGCAAATTTTAACTTTTGTCATACTTGCCTCCTGTACTTTAATAATATGTTACCATAAGGAGGTAAAATGTCAATAGTCAAAGAAAAATTGCGGATTTTTTCCGAATTTTTTGATTTCAAATATTGACAAAAGCAAAAATAATGGTATAATAATTTTGTTATGCAATACAAAGAGTATAACATCCTTGCGGCGAAAGCCGCCATAATGTCCAGAAGGAGGTGCAATATAATGGCAGTAACAGCTAATTACGAGACAGTAATGGTAGTTTCTCTTAAGAACGGCGAAGAGAACGTTCAGAAGGTAGTAGAGAAATTCAAGGCTCTCATCGAAAACAATGCCACTTTAAAGAATGTTGACGAATGGGGCAAGAGAAAGCTTGCTTACCTTATCAACAAGGAGAGCGAAGGCTACTATGTTCTCTTCGATTTTGAAAGCACAGCAGAGTTCCCTGCAGAGCTCGACCGTATCTACAAGATTACAGACGGTGTAATGCGTTCAATCATCATCAAAAAAGAAGAAGAATAATTTACGAATGAACCTTTGTAGGGGTTATTCCTCGAACAAGAAAGGAACTTAAAAATGCTTAACAGAGTGGTTTTAATGGGCAGATTAACTGCCGATCCGGAACTTAAGACAACCCCTAACGGTGTCAGCGTAACATCTTTCAGTATTGCGGTTGACCGTTCATATGTAAAGAGCGGCGAAGAACGCAAGGCGGATTTTTTCAATATTGTTTGCTGGCGTCAGACTGCTGAATTTGTTTGCAGATATTTCAGCAAGGGTTCTATGATTGCTGTTGACGGACAGCTCCAGAGTCGTTCGTTCCAGGCAAAAGACGGTTCTAACCGTTATGTAGTAGAGATTGTTGCAGACAATGTTAGCTTCACAGGCGAACGCCGTGACAGTAATGCTAACGGATACAATAATCAGTCTTACAGCAACAATCAATCATATGGCGCACAGTCTTATGGCTCTAACCAGTCTTACGGCTCGGCTCCATACCAGCAGGCACAGGCTCCTGCTGAGTCATATCAGAGCGGTTCAAATTCAGATTTTCAGGATATGCCGCTTGATGATGATTTACCATTTTAAATTTAACTGAATTATAATATAATTCATTGAAAGGAGTTCTCACAATGGCTGACAGACCAATTAACCGTGGTAGAAAAGCTCGCAAGAAGGTTTGCGGTTTCTGCGTTGATAAGGTTGAACACATTGATTATAAGGACATCGCTCGTCTTCGTCGTTATATGTCAGAGAGAGGTAAGATCCTTCCTCGCCGTGTAACAGGTACTTGTGCAAAACATCAGCGTGAAATTACAGTTGCAATTAAGCGTGCAAGACACCTTGCTTTGCTCCCATACACAGCTGACTAATCTATAATCAGTATTTTAAGCACCGTTTTTATACGGTGCTTTTTGTTTTGCTTTTGTAAGTACAGTTTTTAAAAATCTAAAAACTCTTACATAAATCAAAGAATATTTGTTTGTTTTGGTCAAACTTTAAAAAAGCCTCGAAAATTAATAAACAAACTTTACTCGCAAATTATGTGCAATTTGCCTTTTTGGCTTACGATTCCTACAAATACAGCAAATAACACTTGATTTTATGGCGATTTTCGGTATAATATTAAAGTAGTAACTATATATAGTTACTGTAACATTGTTGAAATGTGCCTGTTACGAACGGGCTTCATTTTCATAAAACACACAATACAGAACAGACCGTTTGCCAGCGGTCTGTTTTGTGTTTTACGGAAATTTATTGTATTACTTAATTGTAAAAAATGCACCTGTAAATCATGCGGCTTACAGGTGCATATATTTTTTAATTAACCTACGCTGTAAATTTCAAGAGTATCAATATATCCTGAAAGGTAACGCTGAATTTCGGTTACATTATTAATTGTAATTGATGTGATGTAGCGGGTAACAGCTGAATTTTTGTACTGAAAATCGTTAAATTCAGCATTGCCGGCTGAATAGTTTTGCAAAAGAGTAACATCGTTTACATCAACCTTATTGTCAAGATTGATGTCTCCTGCAACAAGGTCGTTTATATATGTATAAGTTTGTTCTGTATCAGCGGGTTGATTATTAAGGTCTATAAACTTAATTCCGTTTTCTTTTGCGTATTTTTCGGCTGCGGTAGAGGAATAACCGTTGATTACATAATATGGGTTCAATATATTTGAATTTCCTTTGTTTGATAAAATATAATCGAAATATCCAAACGCTTCATCACCTATGTATTCAACATTTTTGCCGATTAATACTTTATTAAAAGAACAACCGATGAATGCATAATCGTCTATGTATTTTACATGGTCGGGAATTTTTATCTCTGTCAGTCTTGCGCATCCACAGAATGCATCTTTGCCGATTTTGGTTACATTGTTACCGAGTTTTACATTTTCAAGATTATTCATATAGTTTGCAAAACTGTCGGGGATTTCTGTAATTCCGTTTCCGATCACAAGATTTTCAAGAGTGTAAATCGGTTTAATATTTGTATTATCGAGAGTTGTAAGGCTATCGGGTAAAATAAGGGTTTTAACATTGCTTGTATCTGTTGTTACAAATATAGATGAGGATAAATTTTTCACCTGTCGTCCAAGATAGGTGGAAGGAATTTCAAGAGTTTCTGACACTGTATAATTAATTGAAATAAGAATCAATGACTTGTCACTTAGGTCAACCGTATAATTGTAATCATTGTTACTGTCTTTATAATCGATGTTCACAAGTACAAAATCGTCATCGTTGAGAGTGCTTTTATCAATGTAATAATAATCACCTGATTTTTTTACGCTGACCGTATCTGAACTGCAGCTTGTTACGCTATGCAGTAATGACGAAACTCGTACATAATTGTCCCGCATTTCAATAAAAATATCACTGTTTGCCGGAGCAGGAATAAAGGAGAGGTTACTCATCTTTGAGTTTGCCTCATCAAATACAGACAATGATTTTGTTGCATAAACTTTGTTGCTTTTTTGAGTGCAGTAACCGTAAATTGATTGTACGGAAAAAGCAAATTCACTTGCGTATTTGCCGTATATTGTATTGCCCTCAACATTGCAGCGTGAAACGCTTGAGTACCACGCTTCACCGCATATTGCTCCCGATGATTGAGTATCGGAAAAGTAGTTGTAATTTACAGTGCTGTTTTTTACAGTGCAGTTTAAAATAGCGGCATATTTAGCGTAAGCACCAAGCACACCGCTAACATTTGCAGGTGCGACATTTGCGTTTTCTATTGTTAAATCATATATTTTTGCACCTTGCAAAGAACCGAAGAATCCGCTGATATTGTTCAATTCATTTTGTGTTGAACCGATTTTAATGTTTTTGATTGTATGATTATTTCCGTAAAATACAGAACTGAAATAACCGTCGCTGTTGCATAGCGGTGGTACTTCTTTATCATAATCGGCAAAATCAAGGTCGGTATTTAGATTTATTTTTTCCGGAATATAGCCGTAATTATTGCAAATTTCAATAAGTGTAAAGTAATCGTCAATACTGCTTATTTCATAAGGAGCGTCAACGGCTTTTTCTTCATAGTATTTTAAAAGGATAACAGCATTGTTCATATCTTGAACAGAGCAAGATGAATTGCTTAAAAGGGATTTTGATGCTTCAATCTGATTATTCAGAAGATTTGCGTATTTTTCGGAGGAGATTTTGCTTTTATCTATGTTTTCGGCATCTGAAACGGCCTTTTTTAGATTTTCTGTAACTTCACTGTTATCTAAATCGGAAGTAAAAGCTTTTATAGAGGCATATGCCCTTGAAATATCAGGCTGATTATATGCATCACTCCATTGGTTATGGCTAAGTATATAGGAATTATTTTCTTTGCAATTCTGATTTGTAAGTAAAGAACTCGAAAAAGACATATAGCTTGAATCGTTGTTTGACTCAATTACAACCGAAAATTTTTCACCCGATGTAAGGTAAACTTCATCTTTTACATCTATGTAATGTACGCCGTTATTCTCAATTTTCCCGCTGAAAGCAGTGAGAAGTCTGCCGTCTTTTGGGTTATCAAAATCAGCATTAAGTGCATAAACAGAGGCGGTATAATCATAAGCACCCAAGGTTTTGAAACTGATTTGTTTTAACTGTTCGTCGGATTGGGCGGTAAATACATTTGCTGCACCTTCATAATTGTAACCGTACCCTTGAGTGACAAAGCAGTTCTGATATTCGTTGTCATAAGCATTGTTGTCTTGCATTATATATTGAGAAAAAGCAAGATTGGTTGTATCGTAAGAAATCCAAATATAACCATCATTGCCGTAATGCTCGCCCCAACTGTTTTTGCACAGCCATGCACCGTCATTTGAAGGCTTGACTTTACCGGTAAAATTATCTTTGCTGTAATTATCGTCCCAGCCGACAACGACTATTAAATGCGAATCTCCGATTCCGATGCAGGTATTATCGCTGTAATAGTTAGCGTAATCGTAAGAATAGCAGTCGGTAATGCTTGGATAGTGAACGGTAACGGCACCGTTTGACACAATCTTTGATTTTAAAGTATCTTTGTTATTGCTTATTTCACTGTAGTCCTTGAGTCTGTAGTCTGAATAATATCTAAGGGTTTCTGAAAAGCCTTTCTTCACTTCATTGTAAGGGCAAAGACTTTGCAGATATGTACCAAACCCCGAGTTGAGCGAGATGGCAAGAGTATCGGAAGTGCCTCCGTTACTGCCTTTTGACGAATCGTTTATGTAATCGCCGTAAAAAGGAGATGACTTGTCAACTATGCCTGAATGTATGTACCAGGTTTGTCCTGCCTCTGATAAGTCAATGGTGTCTTGCGGATTTTCTCCGAGCTTGCTTTTTAGGTCATTTTGCGAGAGAATACTCGATTCCATTGATGCTACAGATGCAAATGCCCAGCAATATCCCTCGGAACCCTGATTTTTAACCTTAGATACTCTGCCGTAATCTCGCAAGTCATATTTTTGCGGAAGTTTTTTGCTTATATTTTCAGTATCGTTATTAAGTTTTTCAACAGGAATTTCGTTGTTGTTTTCGTCGTATAAAACGGTTCTGCCTTCCTCAATCTTTTCGTAAATAGCTTTAACGGATTTGTTATCTTCAACAGTGGCGGCAGAAAACGCAGTAGAACCGCAGCCGAGAATGAGCAATGGAGAAAGCATTAATGATATACATTTGAATGACTTTTTCATATTCTCCTCCTTTATGATTACTTTTGATATTATAGCATTTAATTTATATTATTGCAATATTTACATATAAAATATATTATGCCGTTTAAATTTATGGTATATTTATAAAATATAAAGCTTATTGTCTATTTAATTATTGTATTTATAATCATAGGCTTGTACTTTTGGTATTGCGTTTTATAAATTATATGTTATAATAAAAATAAAAAAAGTTAGTTAAAACTAACTATATGGAAAGGACAAAATACAGATGAAAGCTGATTATAAAAATTGGGTACCGAAATATATGGTAAACGGACTTATTGCAGGCACAATTGTTTTTGCGGTTTTATTTGTAATTTTCGGTATAATCGGGTTAGGACTTAGCGGAGTGTTAAGGTGGATAATATTCGCTGCGCTGCTGATTGCCTTGATTGGCATAGGTATGTTCTTAAAATGGAGTGTTATGGCTTACAAAGCATTTTCGTATGACGGAACCCGCCAACTTTCAAAGCAGATTATTGAGGGAACCGCAAATTACATAAATATACCAAACGGCGGTAAATGCCTTGATGTCGGCAGCGGCAGCGGTGCGTTGACAATTGCGTGCGCAAAAAGAAATCCTAAAGCCGAAATTGTCGGTCTTGACCGATGGGGAAAGGAGTATTCTAATTTCAGCAATATGTTGTGCTGTAAAAACGCAAAAGCAGAGGGTGTAAGCAATGTGAAATTTGTAAAAGGCGATGCCTGCAAACTTGATTTTTCCGATGAAACTTTTGATGCGGTTACAAGTAATTATGTTTATCACAATATTACCGGCGCAGATAAACAGGATTTGTTGCTTGAAACATTGCGAGTGCTTAAGAAAGGCGGCACATTTGCAATTCACGACTTAATGTCAAAGGCAAGATACGGTGATATGGAAAAATTCAAGCAAAAACTGCTTGATAGGGGATATGAAAAAGTAGAATTGATTGATACTGCAAACGGTATGTTTATGACAAAAAAAGAGGCAAAATATTTACAACTTTGCGGTTCAACCTTGCTTGTGGGTAAGAAATAAATTTTAAAAAATATTAAATTATGGCTTAGCGGAGTGTCGGTCGGGCATTGAAATTCAGCTAACGCTAAATTATTTTCCCCAAAAAAAGTTTACTCAATTTTTTCAAAAATTGCAGGTTTGGGCAGCGCCCATAAAATCTTTCGATATACAATTTATAAGGCACAAACAGCAAGCTGTTTGACTATCGTTAGATTGCATAAACGGAAAGTATTTGTGGGCTTTGCCCACACCCACGACCTTTGAAAAGGTTGACCAAACTTTTATAATTGATTGGCAAATCAATTTGCTAATCAATAATTTCTCAACTCCTGAAAAGAACGAAAATAAATATCAGTAATAATTACGGCAGTTATCTTTTTTGATGACTGCTGTTGATTTTTATATACAATTAAGATACAATGCTGATGTATAATAAAAGCAAACAGAACGGAGGGGATTTTTTGATAAGAATTTTAATTGTAGAGGACGAGAAAAGTATTTCAGACCTCATACGAATAAATCTTACAGACGCAGGTTACAGCTGCATTTGCGCATTTGACGGTATGGACGCGGCAGATTTAATTGAAAACGAACGCTTTGACTTGATTTTGCTTGATATAATGCTGCCGAAAATAAACGGTTATGAACTTATGGAATACATAAAACCGCTTGAAATACCCGTAATTTTTATTTCCGCAAAATCAGAAACTTATGACAAAGTTATGGGATTGAAACTCGGTGCCGATGATTATTTAACCAAACCCTTTGAAATCATAGAATTGCTCGCAAGAGTTGAAACTGTACTTAGAAGATACAATAAAAATTCATCAATAATCACAGAGTGCGATGTTGTAATAGATATTAATTCTCATATCGTAAAAAAGAACGGAACTGCAATTCCTCTTACGGTAAAAGAATTTGATTTGCTTTTAATGCTTGTTCAAAACAAAAACATAGCATTGTTGAGAGAAAAAATATTTGAGCGTGTATGGGACGAAACATATATAGGCGACAGCCGAACCATAGATTTACATATTCAGCGCCTGCGAAAAAAACTCGGCTGGGAAAAGAAAATAGTTGCGGTTTATAAAATCGGTTACCGATTGGAGGGCGACTGATGTCAGTATTTTTAAAAATATTTTTAAGCGTTGTAACCGTAACTGTGCTTTCATTCTCTGTTTGCGGTCATATAATTATTGACTCGGAATTTCACAGCAACCTTAACAATGAATTTGAAAAATCAAAAACCGAAAATTTATCGTTGAGAAGCGCGCTTGCTACTGCAGTATATAATCAACCGCACAACGGAGATATCTCGCTTTCCGATTTAAAGAAAGTAACTTCAAACATTAAGGTTTCAACTTCGTACGGCGATTTGCAATTTGCTTTGCGTGATGAAAATTATGAGCTGATTGGCTGCAGTGATAATGTTGTAATGCTTGACGAAGACAGAGTTATGAGCCTTGAAAATGAATCACAATTGACTACTGTGTATTGCGACAGTGATAATTATTATTCCGTTACGATTGTAAAAACAACCATTGACGGCAAGAAACTTTTTTTAGAAAATTATGCTAAAATTACAAATGTATTTGAACAAAAAGACAGGCTTTACTCGGTTTTGCAAATACTGTTGCCGAGTATGACATTGGTAATCGGAGGTATGATTTTTATTTTTTCAAAATTGATTACCGCCCCAATCAAGAAACTTTCGTCAACGGAAATGGAATTTGCTCAAGGTGATTATTCTAAGCGAGTTGAAATCAAGGGCAATGACGAGGTAAGCAAGTTGTCGGAAAACTTCAATTTTATGGCAGACAAGATTGAGGACAATATAAAAGAATTAAAAGACGCAGTAAAGCGGCAGGAAGATTTTACGGGAAATTTTGCACACGAACTGAAAACTCCTTTGACTTCAATTATCGGTTACTCCGATATGCTGCGCTCCAAAAAACTCAGCACGGACGAGCAATTTATTTATGCGGATTATATTTTTAAGGAGGGCAAGCGACTTGAGGCTCTCTCTAAAAAACTTATGGAAATAATGTTTTTAAAACTTGATAAGCTCGATTTAAAGCCTGTCAGCGCAACATATCTTGCCGAAAGCGTAGAAGATTCCGTAAAACTTTTGCTTGACGACAGCGGTATAACTCTTTATATTAATGTAGACGAGTGCATAATAAATATTGATTTTGATTTAATTAAAACCGTACTCATTAACCTTATAGACAACGCAAGAAAGGCGAGCCAAAGCGGCAGTTCCGTTGAATTGACAGGAAATTCCGTATATAACGGATATATGTTTGCCGTAAAAGATTACGGTGTAGGTATTAGTGAAGAAGATTTGCCGAGGGTGGCAGAAGAATTTTATATGGTTGATAAATCAAGAGCAAGAAAACAGGGCGGTGCCGGAATGGGACTTGCCTTATGCTCAAAAATAGTAGAAATGCACGGCGGAAAACTGATAATTAAAAGTAAACTCAACGAAGGTACAAGAGTGGAATTTTTGATAAAGGGGGAAAACGAATGAAACGAAGATATATTATTGTAATTTGTTTTGCCTGTCTTATTATTTTTGCTTGTCTTGTATCTCAGTTTACCGTATCGCAAATTCAGACGGATAACGCCTTAAAATATGAAGAAGTAAATAAGATTTCAGCCTTAAATATTTCAAAAAAGACGCTTACCGTTTCTCAAAAACTTAAACTTTATATCGATTCTACTAATGATACTTCCGAAGTTATCACAACATCAATCAGCAGAGAAAGCGCACTTTTGGACGGTGATACCGTTGTGCAGGAATTCTTTGAAGAATTAAATAAAATCAGTGAAGATGTAGGTTTGACTTTCAATGTAAATAAAAATGACATTATATACAAAAACTGCAATCCGAACATTCTTTCATATTATGATGACCCGTCATATTACGCTATATTTTGGGATGTTAATTTGGAAAGCGATGATTGGATGATCAGTTTTGTTATGGACGATGAGTCGCATATGATATTTAATTTAAATATAAGCTCTGTAAATTCAAAAGCGTTGTTTAATAAAAACGACAATACCAGCGACAGTTTTGCTAAAGGGCTCGGAAAGTATTTTGACGCAAAAAATATAAATGCTGATTTTTACGATAATGTTGACTTTAACGAACTGTTTTTAGATTATTCGTTTGACAATGATATTGATGCCGAATGTTTGGTAAGTTTTAATACAAATTGTTCCGAAATCAGCTTTGTTTTTAAATTTGGAAATTACCGAGATGAATCAGAAGAAATAGCGGAGTAAAATATACAAATTAAATACATCTATGAAGAAAATAAGCCGTATTCTTTTGTTATTATTTTAATAACAAAGGAAACGGCTTATTTTGGATGTGATTTTATGTTATTGAAAAATAAAAGATTTACCGCTAAAGTTGTTTTTATAATTATAACGGCTTTTGTACTTATTTTTTCGATTATATTGATAAGTGAAACCAAAACGCATTATTATGTATTTTTAGCTGACGATGACACGGAATGTATAATCAATAATGTGCCGTATGTCACCCAGGAAAATGTACTTCCGACAGGCTGCGAATCTGCTTGTGCAGTAATGGTACTGCAATATAACGGTTTTGATATTGAACTGACTGATTTTGCAAATAATTATCTTGATAAAAAAGAAATTGTTTATGACGATAAAGGCAAGATGCACAACGCATCTCCTTACGAATACTTTATAGGAAATCCGAACGATTATGACAGTTACGGCTGTTACGCACCTGTAATCGTTAATGCCGTAAATAAAGCGGTAAAAAGCACTGATTACCATTGCGAAAATACAAGCGGAGAAAGCCTTGATTATTTAATGCAAAAATATGTTTCAAATAACATACCTGTTCTTATATGGGTTACAATAAATATGAGAGAGCCTAATAAGGGGGACAGTTGGTATTTGGAAAACGGAGAAGTTTTTGTTTGGACTGCAGGCGAGCACTGTATGGTACTTGTCGGTGAGGACGACAGCGGATATTATCTGCTTGACCCGTACAAAAGCAACGGATTGGTTCGTCATGAAAAATCCGTTGCGCAAACCCGTTACAATCAGATGGGCAGTCAATCGGCAGTGCTTTTAAAATAATAATTCAGATGTATTTTATCAAAAGAAAAGCGGCAGTCAAATAAAACTGCCGCTAAAAATTTAAGAAAACAAGGCGGCTGTTGCAGCTGCAAATACAGCAACGGCAAGTACGACCGCAATAATTCTTGACGGCGTAGCAATCGACGACGGTGCAATCATAGCCGCAGGCGCTGTAGTAACAAACGATGTACCATCCTGCGCAGTAGCAGCCGGTGTGCCTGCTAAGGTTGTTAAGTATTGTACGGGGAATTGAGAAGTTAAAAGATTTATTAGGTAATAATATAAGTGATTTGAGTTTTTATAATAATTTTGAATTAAAATTTAATTGTGATATAATATAAACCATAAAAGACAATAAGGAGTATTGATATGATTAAATTTATTGACAAATATTCTCAAAAGATATTTATATTTTTATTTGTAGTTTTGTGTGTCAGTTTTATTCTGGCGTGTTTTAGTATTCAATTACCTGTTTTATACTCAATTTTTATTTGGATATTGATTATTGCCTTTGCTGTTAACTTTTTTGTACTTTGCAGTAAAAACAATAGTAAAAATTAAATATTCGTTTTATAATATAAAACATTGTGGTATAGAATGCTTTGAAAAGATTGATGCACTTAAAAGTTTTTGGAATAATGATAAAAGCAATAATTATAAAAGACAGATTTCGTATATTAATTATTGTTATTCAAAAGACGGTCCTGTTGGAAAGTTAATAGATGAAGGAAATTTAGCTGACTTATATGTCAGAAAAGATTTTTTAAATAATAACATAAATTTTTCTTCAGAGCTTATTGGCTGGGCTTTTAGCAGTTTTTCAACCATAACTTTTTCACTCTTCTCAAAAGACTTTTTTAATATTGATGAATATTATATATTATTACTTATTTATATTCTTCCTCCATTTTTATGCTTTTTTTATATTATATGTTTAAGATACGGTGAAAAGAAAGAATTTAAATCATATAAAAATTTTGTAAATGAGTATGAACTTAAATTGTTAGATAAAGCCATTGAAAGCATTTACAATAAATGTGAGATGAAATGCGAAGATGAAAATTTATTGTTTACTCAGCAATATGTTTTAAAATATTTGATTAATTTACACGGAAAATTTTTTAAAGTTATTAATAAGAAAAAAGAAATAGAAGTTGATATTGATTGTGTAGAAAATTTAAATTTGTTTGTTGATGATTATTCAAGCTTTAAAATCAAAGAATATGATTTTAATTACTCAAAGAAAGCTGATGAAAGGATTAATTTAAAAAAGATTTATATATTATATAAGAAAGATAATGATAAAAAATTTGCAAATGAAGAATTTAAAAAATTATTTGATATTATTATAAGGTATAATATCATAAAATTATAAGTGAAAAATATTTTTTTATACAATCAGGCAACGGAACTTACAGCAAACAGTTCAGATAAAAAGCTTGCACTAAAATCAAATTTGTTTTATACTAAGAATTGAAGATTTTTGGATAAACTGTATGATCAGGACGGACAATCCGATACATATAACTATAATTCAAAAACAGGCTATCTTGACAGCGTAAACGATCTGTTTTTTGCTGAACATTATGCGGTTTTATAATATTTAATCCTACATCAATTGCGAA
>ERZ825137.248-NODE-248-length-78518-cov-4.322776_pt1 | contig 78518 bp, 70 predicted proteins | sample MGYA00519873_ERZ825137 | MGnify/ENA primary metagenome ERZ825137 (study PRJEB31778, sample SAMEA3449190) | human gut metagenome | biome: human gut; feature: human-associated habitat; material: faeces | place: United Kingdom | collected 2010/2012 ...
GCTCGGGTGTGGCGATAAGCACAGCGTAGTGGATTCTGACAAAAACAGTGCGAAACGCAGTACAGTAAATAAGCAGCTGTATGATGTAACTAATATCATGCGCAGGTACTTCAGAGCCGCCGGTACTTAGCGAGGTTTTTTCGAGCTTAGTACCGCTGCGAGCGATGAGTAGCGAGAGCGTGCCTGCAATGATATTTAGTTATCATCGTACAACTGCTTTCATATTCTATCCGTTTCGCACGTCCGTCACTTACACTGTGCAAGGGTGTATTTTACATAAGGGGGAAGGTGTTAACATATTTTTTACAGAACAGTGATTTCAGATTTAACAGGAGTTTACTAAGATATGTCTGTCGACGAAAGAAAGAGAAAAAAGTTCTTAGATAGGAAAGGAAGAAAGAATTATGAGAAAGAATGTAAAGAAGTTAGCAGCGACAGCACTTAGTCTTGTTATGTTAGGAAGTGTTTTAACCGGTTGTGGAGCAGGAAAAGATGCAGCGATCACAGTAGTATCCAGAGAAGATGGTTCCGGAACAAGAGGTGCTTTTACAGAGCTGATGGGAATAATGGTAGACGATAAAGACAATACCGTATCTACGGCAGAAGTTACCAATTCTACTTCAGTCATGATGACTACAGTAGCAGGTGATGAAAATGCGATCGGATACATTTCACTTGGTTCTTTGGATGACAGTGTGAAGGCAGTAAAGGTAGATGGTGTAGAGCCAACGGTTGAGAATATCAAGTCCGGTGATTACAAAGTAGCAAGACCATTTGAAATCTGTATTCCAAAAGATGGCACATCAGAAGTTGCGCAGGATTTCATTGATTACATGTTAAGTGATGATGGACAGAAGATTATTTCTGACGAGGGTTATATCAGCGTAGAGTCCGGTAAGACCTACGAAGCGTCCGGAAAGTCCGGCAAGATCACATTAGCAGGTTCTACCTCTGTATCTCCGGTAATGGAAAAATTGACGGAAGCTTATAAGAAGTTAAATCCGGATGTAACAACAGAGATTCAGCAGACCGGTTCTTCAGCAGGTATTGAATCCGCAACAGAAGGTGCATGTGATATCGGAATGTCATCAAGAGAGTTAAAGCCGGAAGAGCTTGATAAATTACAGGAAATCCAGATTGCAATGGATGGTATCTGTGTCATCGTAAATAACAATTCTGCAGTAGAAGATCTTACATCAGATCAGATTACAAAAGTATACACAGGTGAGATCACAAAGTGGAGTGAATTACAGTAATCAATAAAGTTTAATATACTCAAACCCATACATGCATCCCATAGCAAGTTGTTATCGGGATGCGTGGTTATATATGTATATGAATTCGTGTCCAGATAGAGCAACGGAAATAGAAAGAAAGGATACATTATGAAGAAAAGTCATGTTTCAGAAGGCATTATGCATGCGGCATTTTTAGTTAGTGCATGCGTATCCATATTAGCAGTAGCATTGATCTGCATCTTTATTTTTGCAAATGGTGTACCGGCTATTATGAAGATATCACCGGTTAAATTCTTAATGGGGACAAATTGGAAACCGTTAGAGGATCAATTTGGAATCTTTCCAATGATCGTAGGAAGTATATATGTTACGGCAGGCGGCGTGCTGGTGGGTGTGCCGGTCGGAATTCTGTGTGCTGTTTTTATGGCAAAGTTCTGTCCGCAGAAATTATATAGGATATTAAAACCTGCCATTGAATTATTAGCAGGCATCCCATCCATTGTATATGGTTTCTTTGGGCTGGTTGTAATTGTTCCGGCAATGAGAAGTCTTTTTGGTGGAAGTGGTAAGAATATCATTACAGCGTCGGTTATGTTAGGAATTATGATTCTTCCGACTATTATCGGTGTGGCAGAATCCTCTATCCGTGCAGTACCGGACAGTTATTATGAAGGTGCATTGGGATTGGGTGCTACGCATGAGCGTGCTGTGTTCTTTGCCGTACTGCCGGCAGCGAAGTCCGGTATCTTAGCCGGTGTGATCTTAGGAATCGGTCGTGTGATCGGGGAAACCATGGCAGTTGTTATGGTGGCCGGTAATCAGGCAACGATGCCTCACTCTCCGCTAGAAGGAGTAAGAACATTAACATCCAATATCGTATTGGAGATGGGCTATGCATCCGGTATTCATAAAGAAGCATTGATTGGTACAGCAGTTGTACTGTTCGTATTCATTTTGATCATCAATTTGAGTTTCTCCGCAATTAAGGGAAAAGGAAGGGATTAAGAGATGGAAGCAGTACAGAATGTTGAAAATAAGAAAATAAATGCAAATGAGATCCAGGGGATTAATAAGCAGACATTTGCCCAGAGATTAAGCGGATATAAGAGACAGCCGTTGTCTTTGTTTCTATTGATCGTGGTATGTTTATCTGCGTTACTGACGGTAGGAGTTTTATTGTTTCTGATTGGTTATATATTGGTAAACGGTATTCCAAATATTAAGCCGGAGTTATTTGAATGGGAATACAATACAGATAATGTATCTATGCTGCCATCTATGATCAATACATTATACATGACAGGTCTTACTTTGCTGATGGCAGTACCGGTAGGTGTTTTCTCAGCAATCTACATGGTAGAATATGCAAAGCGTGGAAGTAAACTTGTGAAGATTGTGCGAACCACGACAGAGACATTGCAGGGAATTCCGTCTATTGTATATGGTCTGTTTGGCTATTTGATGTTTGTGATCGGCTGCCATTGGGGATATACGTTGATGGCAGGAGCAATTACATTAGCAATTATGGTATTGCCGGTTATTATGCGTACAACGGAGGAGGCACTGCTTTCCGTTCCGGATTCTTACCGGGAAGGTAGTTTCGGACTTGGAGCAGGCAGACTGCGTACCGTATTTGTAATCGTATTGCCATCGGCTATGCCGGGTATCTTTTCCGGTATCATTCTGGCAATCGGTCGTATCGTAGGAGAGACGGCGGCGCTGATCTTTACAGCAGGAACCGTTGCAACAGCAGCAACCGGAGTTATGGACTCTACCCGGACACTGGCAGTTCATATGTACTGTCTGCTGAGTGAGGGACTTTATATGAAACAGGCTTATGCAACAGCTGTTGTTCTGTTGGTTATGGTATTGGTGATCAATGCAATTTCCGGTATGATCGCTAAGAAGTTTACAAAGAAATAAGTAGAATGGAGAAAAGTAACATGGACAAATTTACGATTGAAAATCTGAAATTATATTATAATGATTTTAAGGCATTAAAGGGAATTAATATGCACATTCCAAAGAATGAGATATCCGCATTTATCGGGCCTTCCGGTTGTGGTAAGTCCACATTCTTAAAGTCGCTAAACCGAATGAATGATTTGGTGGAAGGGTGTAAGATTACGGGAACAGCTTTATTAGACGGAGACGATATATATGGAGATATGGATGTCAATCTTCTTCGTAAGAAGGTTGGTATGGTATTTCAGAAACCAAATCCATTCCCGATGAGCGTGTATGATAATATCGCATTTGGACCAAGAACACATGGAATTCATTCGAAAGTGAAATTGGATGAGATCGTGGAAAAGTCATTAAGGGATGCGGCAATCTGGGATGAATTAAAGGATCGTCTGAAAAAGAGTGCTTTGGGATTATCTGGTGGTCAACAGCAGAGATTATGTATTGCCAGAGCATTGGCGGTACAGCCGGATGTGCTGTTAATGGATGAACCGACATCTGCACTTGATCCGATCTCAACATCGAAGATCGAAGATCTGGCAGTGGAACTGAAGAAGGATTATACGATAGTTATGGTGACACATAATATGCAGCAGGCAGCCCGTATATCAGATAAGACGGCATTTTTCCTTCTGGGAGAAGTTGTGGAATATGATGATACCGAGAAATTGTTCTCCAGTCCAAGTGATAAGAGAACAGAGGATTATATTACAGGAAGGTTTGGTTGATTATGCGGAATCGTTTTGATACACAGTTAGAATTATTAAATAAAGAATTAATCGAGATGGGTGCGTTGTGTGAGGAGTTGATCCGGCTTTCCCAGAAAGCATTGCTGGAAGATAAGGACTACATTGAAACTGCCCGTTCCAAAGAGATGGAAGTAGACCAGATGGAAAGCGATATTGAGAGTCTGTGTATGAAATTGTTGTTAAAACAGCAGCCGGTAGCAAGAGATCTGCGTTCTGTATCCTCTGCACTGAAAATGATATCGGATATGGAACGGATTGGCGATCAGTCACTTGATATTATCGAGATTGTAGAATATGTGAAAAAATGTGATCGTGAGAGCAAACAATACATTGAGGAGATGTCAAATGCAGCTGGAAAAATGGTTTCTGACAGTGTGGAAGCATTTGTCCGCAAAGATGAACAACTGGCAAAGGATGTCATTGCATCGGATGACAAAGTGGATTTGTTATTTGACATTATGAAAAAGCGTCTGATTGAGACGATTTCCAAAGAACAGGCAAATGGAGAGATGTATATAGATCTTATTATGATTGCCAAATATTATGAGCGTATCGGAGATCATGCAACGAATATCGCAGAATGGGTATTGTATTACCTGACCGGAACAAAAGTTTCAGGAAACAAAGATTCGTAAGACAGAATGTAGAAATGGAAAATGGGAGCAATCTATTTGTAAAACATATGGAATAGATTTCACATACATTTAACACAGATACGTTTGTAAAATGTATATGGATAATGTAAAATAAAGGAAAACGGAGGGACTTGTAGAAAGATATGGTTACAAGTCTTTTCGTATTATCTAAGATGTGTTTTATAAAGGAGGAATGCACTCATGATATATTTGTTAGAAGATGATACCAGTATTCAGAATTTTGTCTTATATACACTTAAAAATACAGGATTTGAGGCAGAAGGATTTGAACGCCCGAGTGATTTTTGGAAGCGGATGGAAGAGGAGATTCCGGATCTGCTACTGCTCGATATCATGCTGCCGGAAGAAGATGGTATGGAGATCCTGAAAAAGCTGCGTGACAATCGAAAAACGAAAAATCTGCCGATCATCATGCTGACTGCAAAAGGAACGGAATATGATAAGGTATTAGGATTGGACAGTGGAGCCGATGATTATGTGGCAAAGCCGTTTAGTATGATGGAACTGATGTCACGGATCAAGGCATTATTGCGACGCAGTGAGATCAAAGAGGAAAAGAAAGATACTTATCAGGTGGAACCGTTATATGTGAATATTTCCAAACATATTGTAAAGGTGAATGACGAGGAAGTGAATAGTCTGACGTATAAGGAATTTGAATTACTGTCTATGTTGTTACAGCATCAGGAGACTGTTTTATCCCGTGATCAGATTTTACAATCTATCTGGGGATATGATTTTGACGGAGAGAGCCGAACCGTGGATGTTCATGTTAGAACCCTGCGTCAGAAGTTAGGGGATGCAGGCAAGTTAATCGAGACTGTGCGTGGATTTGGATATAAAATAGGAAAGGCAGAGGAAGATTAGGTAAGGAAAGGTGATACTATGATCAAGCGTATATTTAAAAATACATTTTGGGTATCTATGGTAACGTTATTTATTGCGTATGTTATCATAGTCGGAATTTTATATGATTATTTTGACCGGCAGATAAAAATAGAATTGAAGACGGAAGCAGAATATATTGCATGCGGACTCGAGTCTGTGGGGGATGCATATCTGGACAGTTTTGATCATAATCAGTATATCAGTGGGAAAGTGAGTGCATCCCAGGTGCATAAGAATCGTATTACATGGGTGGATTCAGATGGAAACGTGTTATTTGACTCTACGGCTGACAAACAGAAGATGGAGAATCATAAGAACAGAGATGAGATTCAAAAAGCCTTAAAAAACGGAGAAGGATATACCGTACGTTATTCCCATACACTAGATGAACAGACAATCTATTATGCGGTGGAATTGTCAGATGGATCGGTATTGCGTGTATCAAGTGCATATAATACGGTGATATCCATTATTATGGCAATGATGCAGCCAACATTATTCCTTGTGTTGCTGATTATTGTGTTATCCTATTTTATGTCAAAGAATGTTGCAAAGCGAATTGTAGCACCGATCAATAACATGGATCTGTTATATGGTGAAATGGATGAGGAATATGAAGAACTGGTGCCATTATTAAAACGAATCCGGAAACAGAATATTCTGATTGACCAGCAGATGGATGATCTGAAAACACAACAGGCGAAGTTTCAGGCACTTACGGAACATATGAGAGAGGGATTCCTGGTATTAGACAAGAAAGAAAATGTCATGTCTTATAACAAGGCTGCGGTGGAGTTGTTAGGCGCATCAAAGGACATGGATTACACAGGACATAACGTGATTCAGTTTGACCGGGAACGTTCGTTGCGGGAAGCGGTGGATGAGGCGATTAATGGAGTCCGGACACAACGTACATTAGAAAATGGAGAAAGAATATACCGGATTGTTGCAAACCCGATTGTAATCGAAGATGTGGTGAAAGATGAGACGGCAGAGGAACAGGCACCCAAAGCGGATATGGTTCCGAAAGATCAGGTAGAAGGTGTAATTGTAATTATCCTGGATGAGACAGAAAAAGAAAAAAGGGAGCAGTTGCGCAGGGAGTTTACTTCTAATGTATCGCATGAATTAAAGACGCCGCTGACCTCGATTTCCGGTGTTGCAGAGATTATTATGAATGGAATTGTAAAAGCGGAAGATATACCGGGATTTGCAAAGAATATATATGAAGAAGCGGCACGCTTAATCGATCTGGTAAATGATATCATATTCCTTTCTAAGTTGGATGAAGAATCTTCGATCGGATATCAGACAGAGAACATTTCGCTGCTGGATATGGCAAAGCAGGTAAAAAGTCGTTTGAAAATGCCATGTCAGGAAAAAGATGTATCCATCCATATTGTAGGAGAGGATGTGCAGATGGAAGGCGTGGCATCCATGGTAGAAGAGGTTATATATAATCTATGTGACAATGGTATTAAATATAACAAAGAGGGTGGAAAGGTTGCAGTGACATTGCGTGAAGTTACAGAGAAAGATATTCCATATGCTGCGATTGAGGTATCCGATACCGGAATCGGAATTGCAATGGATGACCAGGAGCGGGTATTTGAACGTTTTTACCGGGTAGATAAGAGTCACTCCAAAGCAATCGGAGGAACCGGACTGGGATTATCCATCGTCAAACATGTTGTAATGTTTCATCATGGAAATATTCATATACAGAGTGTGTTAGGAGAGGGTACCACCATTACGGTATTATTCCCAATTCATTATTATACAGCGGAATAAATAAAGCTTTTCGGGTTGGATATTATGCATTTAAGTGTGATATTCAACCCTTTTTTATGCAGAAAAAAAGAGAAATATACAAAAAGTATTGCATAATATACATTAAAAGTGTATAATTATTAACGCAAATGACGGGAGAAGAACAACCTTGAACAGGTTTTCTTCCATGGAAAGAAAAAGAGTTCCTTACTATACATTAGCAAAAAAGGGTGTTATAATAAGAAATTGTATTTCTTATTAAGAAAGGAACAGGAAGGATTCAATATGATAAGAGCAGGAATTATTGGTTCTACAGGTTATGCAGGACAGGAATTAGTAAGATTGTTATTAGGACATAAGGAAGTTGAGATTGTCTGGTATGGATCAAGAAGTTATATCGATAAGAAGTATTATCAGGTGTTTGGCAATATGTTCGAGATTGTAGATGCCACATGCTTAGATGATAATATGGATGAGTTAGCGGCTAAGGCAGATGTGATCTTTACTGCAACACCGCAGGGATTATGTGCTTCTTTGGTGAATGAGGATATTTTATCTAAGGTTAAGATTATTGACTTGAGTGCTGATTTCAGAATAAAGGATGTTGCTACATATGAAAAATGGTATGGGATTGAACACAAATCGCCACAGTATATTGAAGAGGCAGTGTATGGTCTGTGTGAGATCAACCGCGAGGACATAAAAGGAAAACGTTTAGTTGCCAATCCGGGATGCTATACGACATGTTCCATTCTTTCGTTATATCCGTTAGTAAAAGAGGGCGTGATCGATCCAAACAGTATTATTATTGATGCCAAATCCGGAACATCCGGAGCCGGAAGAGGTGCGAAGATCAATAATCTGTACTGTGAAGTGAATGAGAATATGAAGGCATATGGAGTAGCTACCCACCGGCATACCCCGGAGATTGAGGAGCAGTTAGGATATGCGTGTGGACAGGAGATTGTCTTGAATTTTACACCACATCTGGTTCCGATGAACAGAGGTATTCTGGTCACGGCGTATGGCAATATGACAAAAGATTATACATATGAAGAAGTACGTGCCATTTATGATAAGTATTATGCAAAAGAGCATTTTATCCGTGTGTTGGACAAAGATGTTCCACCGGAAACACGATGGGTAGAGGGCAGTAATTTTGTGGACGTAAACTTCAAGATTGATGAGAGAACCAAGCGGATTATTGCGATGGGAGCTTTGGATAATCTTGTAAAGGGAGCAGCCGGTCAGGCAGTTCAGAATATGAACCTGATCTTTGGACTTCCGGAGACAATGGGATTAGAGCAGGCACCAATGTTCCCGTAAATAGATCGGGATGTCATACAATTAGGAATCAGAGAGGAAAGGAATAAAAATGATCAATCAGAATAATAATATGGAACAGGTAATTGCGAAAGCACAGACTTTGATCGAGGCATTACCATACATACAGAAATTTAATGGAAAGAAAGTAGTTGTAAAATATGGTGGAAGTGCCATGTTGGACGAAGAGCTTAAGTATAATGTAATTAAAGATGTTGCACTTCTTAAATTGATTGGTATGAAGCCGATCATTGTGCATGGTGGCGGAAAAGAGATTAGTAAATGGGTTGAGAAGATCGGAAAAGAGCCGGAATTCATCAACGGTTTAAGAGTAACCGATGCAGAGACCATGGAGATTGCCGAGATGGTATTATCCAAGGTAAATAAAGGTCTTGTACAGATGATGCAGAAATTGGGATTAAATGCAGTTGGTATCAGCGGTAAGGATGCAGGACTTTTGACTGTTACGAAAAAGATGCCCGGAGGCAAGGACATCGGATATGTAGGTGAAGTGAAAGCAGTCAACAGTAAAGTGTTGGATACATTGATTGAAAATGATTTCATTCCGGTTATTGCACCGATTGGTTCTTCAGAAGAATTTGAAAGCTACAATATTAATGCGGATGATGCAGCCTGTGCGGTTGCCAAAGCAATCTCTGCTGAGAAATTGGTATTCCTTACCGATATTGAAGGTGTATTTATTGATCCAACCGACCGGAATACACTAATTTCAGAGATGGATGTACAGGAAGCAAAAGCGTTCATTGAAAAAGGCGTTGTTGGTGGTGGTATGCTGCCGAAGCTTACGAATTGTATTGATGCAATTGAGAATGGCGTTTCAAGGGTCCATGTGTTAGATGGACGAGTAAAACATTGTCTATTACTGGAGTTCTTTACGGAAAAGGGTATTGGTACTGCCATTTTAAAGGAGCCGCTTTTCTAAGTGATATATGTCACACATTTATAGAAGTTTTGCATAAGGAGTATATATATGGGCAGAACAAAAAGAGCATGTGCGCTAGTGCTTTCTGCACTACTTTGTGTTTTGATAGGTTGTGGACAGGCAAAAGAAGAAAACGTGCAACAGAAAGCGCAACCGGTCACTTATGAGAACGCAATGAAAGAGTTACAACAACAGGTTACAGAAGATACGATCAGTTGCTGGTATACCGGTGATAGTGATAAAGGTTATTTGGAGAGTGCGGCAGCAGCATTTGAAAAAGAGTATGGAATAAAAGTGAAGCTGGTTTATTATGATGGGGTTAGTCTGTTTGAGGATATGAATCAGGCAAATCAACAAGAGAATGGACCGGAAGTTTACCTGATGGGAAATGATCAGTTAGAATATGCGAAAACAGCAGGTGTGGTGGAACAGAATACAGTATTTGATGATACATTCTGGAAGGAGAATTATCCGGATACTGCAAAGAAGGCAATGACATATAAAGATAAACAATATGGTTATCCGGTATATTTTGATACATACTGCCTGGTATATGATGCAAAACTGTTAGAGAATGCACCGGCATCCATTGATGATATTCTGGCATTCCTGGATGAATATGAAGATACAGGATCTACCAAAGCAGTATTTCGTTGGGATGTGGCTGATCCTTATGTGAATTCTATGTTTCTCGCATCATATGCAGATCTGTTTGGTGACAATGGCGATGATATGACAAGCTTTCAGGTAAACAATGAGCAGTGTGTAGCATCCATGCAGTATTTTCAGTCGTTGAGTGCATATTTGTGGATGAATAAGAATAACATATCCCATGATACGGTTATGAATCGTATTAAGGATGGAACACTGGTATTAGGATTGTGTAAGTCAGATATTTTACCAACTCTTTATGAGATGCAGAGTACAAAAACAGAAGATTCAGAGACGGATTACCGGATTTCTTATGTTCCAAGTCTGACCGCAGAGTTATCTTCAACAGCCTGGTCGACGACATATGGTGCATTTGTGAATTCTTATGGAAAAGATCTTGCGGCAGGCAATATGTTTGCCTTGTATTTAAGCTATGCATATCAGGATAAACAGTATAACGCAAATGGAAAATTGCCGGTCAAAGATCAGGGAGATCAATTTGATGACATGCAGAAGGTATTATATGCACAGTATCTGAATTCTAAGCCGGTTCCGAAGGTTATGATATTAGGTGATTATCTGGTAGAGAGCGGAATTGCATTTGATGCGATCTGGGATGGTAAGGATGCACAGGAAGAATTGGATTGGCTGCAGAATGCAATGACGGAAAAAATGCAATAGAAGAGAATTATTTTTTGCATGGATATATGAATAAGAATGAAAGAAAGTCCCATATACTAATAGTAGTCTTATCAAGAATGGAGGAACAATTAGTATGTGGGGCTTTTTGATTGCATGTATTTCGGGAGCACTGATGAGTATCCAGGGCGTATTTAATACCGGAGTAACAAAGGAAACGGGACCGTGGATTACAAACTGTTTTGTACAGTTGACAGGCTTTTTCGTCTGTGTGGGATTCTTTTTATTTATGGAACAGGGAAAAATACCGATTGGGGATCTGTTTAAAGTTAATCATAAATATATGCTGTTAGGCGGGGTGATCGGAGCATTTATTACATTTACGGTTATTAAAAGTATGTCAAGTCTGGGTCCGGCACAGGCAATTCTTGCCATTGTGATCACGCAGGTGCTGGTAGGTTATCTGATTGAACTGTTCGGACTGTTTGGGGTTGAAAAGGTACCATTTGCCATATCAAAGTGCATTGGTATGATTGTGGCAGTTGTTGGTCTTATCATCTTTAAATGGGAGTGGTAAAACGCAGATATCCCGGAATGATGGATTGTCATTCCGGGATATCTGTGTGTTTATTGCTATTTGCGATATTCAATAGCAATATATGGGATATGTTTGTAATAAGATCTATTCCTCAGTCTCATCAGAAAGGGTAAAGTGTCCGATAAGGTCATCTAAGGTATAGGCCTGTGCGGAAAGTTCTTCACTGGTTGCGGAACATTCTTCGGCGGTAGCGGAGTTGTTCTCTACTACGTTTGAGATCTGTTCAATACCCTGATTTAATTCGGTCATGCTGTCTGCTTGTGTCTCGTCCGCCTTTGCAACAGATTCGATCTCGGTCACAATTCCTTCAATCGCACTAATTACCTGATTCAGAGAAGCAGTAGTCTGCTCTACGATCACGGTACCGTTCTCTACTTCTGTTAAGGCCGCCTGGATAAGATTGCGTGTATTCTCAACTGCATCGGCACTCTGTTTGGCAAGTTGCCCGATCTCATTGGCCACGACTGCAAATCCGGCTCCGCTTTCTCCGGCACGGGCGGCTTCGATGGAAGCATTCAGAGAGAGAAGATTGGTCTGGCTTGCAATGGAATCAATATTAGCAATAATGTGATTGATCTGCTGGGAAGTATCGCTGATCCGTTGCATTGCTTCGTTCATTTCCTGCATTTGAGCAGAACTGTTTCTTGCCTGGATACCGATGGAACGGGCAAGAGAACTGGTATCAGAAGCTTTTTTTGCATTCGTATGGGAATGGTTAGTGGCTTCTGTTATGGTAGCAAACAATTCTTCTACAACGCCTGCCTGTTCTGTGGCTCCCGTTGCAAGATCGGTAGCACTTTCTGCTAACTGTCCGGAACCGGCGGCAACCTGATCGGCAGCTTCTTTGATGCCGGTGAGTGCGTTTGTGAGAGCGGTCTTAATACCTTGTAAAGACACCAGAATATTTGAGAAATCACCGATATAACTTTCTCTTGCAGAAGAATGTACAGCAAGGTTACCATTTGCCATCTCGCTTAGACAATGATCAATGTCCCTGATGATCGTATTCATACCATCGATCAGTTTTTTGGAAGCGTCCGTAAGAATGCCGGTTTCGTCATTAGAAGATCCTTCCGGTACAGGAGAGCTAAGATCTCCATCGGCAAGGAGTACCAGGCGGTTCGCACATTCTTTGATCGGATCACCAATTGCATGGGCAAGAAAACGGGTTCGTGTCATGCCAATGAATGATGATAATGCGATGGCAGCTATTACTAAAATAATACCTAAGATTGTGGTCATCATGAAATCGCCTGTTGGTGCATTGATTGCAATACTCCAGCCGTCTGTGTTAGGAACCGGTGCGTATGCAAGGAACTTTTTGGTTCCCTTATAACGGTAGGTATCAAATCCGGATTCGCCTTTCATCATTTTACCCTCTAAAGAAGCTAATTTCTTAAGGGAAGAATCTGTTTTTGAATCTTTTGTTGTATTTTCCTGATTCAGCACACTTTCCTCGTTCTTGTTTGCAATCGTTGTGCCTTCCTTATTGATCATGTAAGCAGAACCGTTTTTACTTACCTTAATGGTTGAAACAATATCATTTAAGATGGAAGGATTTGGTACAATATAGATTACGCCGACAACCCTGGTGTCCGGAATTCCGTCTTCCCAGATTGGAGCAGCAATGATAATTGTGAGATCTCCGGTAATCTTACTGACCAATGGATCGCTGACAAAGGTATCACCTTTCATGGCGGCTTTGAAATATTCCCGTTTCGAATAATCATTGCCATCGAAGATACTGATACCATCTGTTCCTAAAATGTTACCGCGCTCAAGATCGTAGGTCTTGACTTTTTGATCAATGATCTCCTTTTTCTGCTTATCTGTTGTTGACGAATCCGCAAAAACAGAATCACAACCTAATTCCGTTACAACATTCGTGTAGGTTTCTAATTCATATCCTGCCTTGCTTGCAGCAACCTTTACAGTTTCAGAAAAGGTCTGCTTTAATAGATTGTTTGTACTCAGATAGTTCATTATCACTGCAATTAATCCGAGACAGCCTAAAGAGATAATAAGGAGACGGGATATGGTAGTATTTAATTTCGACTGAATACCAAATGCATTCTCCTTATTCTTGAAAAAAGAAAAATTCATAATAATACCCCCTATTGTTTAGTATATAGTATATATTAGTATTTTTGTATAAAAATGTCAAACCTTTTGCCTGATTTTGTATAAATCTAACGAATATATCCTAAAGAATTCTGAAAATATAAGGAAAAACAGTTGTAAAGTGAGCGGATTTTATGTATTATGATTACATATCTTATTTTATATTTTTCTTTGACACACTCTGAATCTTACGGATTGCGAACGAATGAATAATTAAGGATTTTGGAGGTGTCTATTTTATGAATTGGAAACAGATAATTATAATTGTGTTGTTCATGATGGGAATGCTGACCGCTTGTACCAGACAGGAGGAGATTTCACTTGAAGCATCGACAACAGAGGATTCTTCGAGTGAAGGAATGATAATTCCATCCGAAGAGATGAAGCTGTATGTGTATGTGTGCGGACATGTAAAGGAGCCGGGTGTATATAAGCTGGACGAAGGTGCAAGAGTTTGCGATGCGTTAGAGTCAGCAGGTGGAACGCTTGAGGATGCGAGAGCGGAAGCTCTGGATCAGGCAGTTATGGTTACGGATGGACAAACAATCTATGTGCCGGGCATCGGGGAGTCACAGAATGAGGAGACAGATTCTATGGAGGATGACGGCAGAATCAATATTAATCAGGCAAGTGCCGAACAGCTTATGACTTTGCCAGGGATTGGGGAGAGCAAGGCAAATGTGATCCTTCAATACCGGGACGAGCATGGGGCATTTCAGACAGTGGAAGATCTGATGAAGATTCCAGGGATTAAACAGGGGGTATTTGATAAGATTAAGAATCGTATTAAAGTGTAGCACTTCTAGAATAGAGGAGAACTGGGAATGAAAAAGGTATTAGTTGTAGATGACGAGAAGCTAATTGTAAAAGGTATCAAATTTTCACTTGAGCAGGATGAGATGCAGGTTACAGCAGCTTACAATGGTGAAGATGCATTAGAACTTGCAAAGAATAATGAATATGACATTATCTTGCTGGATGTAATGCTTCCGGGGTTGTCGGGATTTGATGTATGTCAGGCAATCCGGGAATTTTCAGACGTTCCTATTATTATGTTAACTGCAAAAGGCGATGACATGGATAAGATATTAGGCTTGGAGTATGGTGCAGATGATTATATTACCAAACCATTTAATATATTAGAAGTAAAAGCGAGAATCAAAGCGATTATTCGTAGGAATCAGAAAAAGGCACCGGTGTCTGAACAACCGAAGTTATTGACAGAGGGAGATATGACGATTGAGTTAGAGAGCAGAAGAGTGTCGATTGCCGGAAAAGACATTAATCTGACTGCGAAGGAGTTTAATATTCTTACGCTTTTGTTATTTCATCCGAATAAAGTATATTCCCGTGATGATCTGTTAAAAGCAGTATGGGGAAGCGATGCTTTGGGAGATGGACGGACGGTGGATGTTCATGTGCGGAGACTGCGTGAGAAGATTGAGACGAATCCGGGAGATCCAAAGTATATTCAGACAAAGTGGGGAGTTGGTTACTATTTTAAGAAATAAGGAAAAAAGTAATCCATTCCGCAGTCTGAAGATGCTGATATTTTCAGCTTTTTTTCTGTTATCGGTAGTAGCGATGTTCGCATTTAATCTGGTATTACAACATTCCTATGCACAAAAGGCAATAGAAGAAAAGCTTCAACTGGTACAGAATCAGTGCAGTATATTAGGAAATCAGATATTAGTGAATCAATTTATAATTGATACCTTTCAGAGTAATCTGAATGTGGAGATCGATCAACTTGCCAATGTATGGGAAGGACGTATTTTAGTGATCGATTCCAGCTATAAGATTGTCAAAGACACATATACGATCGATCAGAATAATTATATGATTTACGATGAAGTGGTTCGGATCATGCGTGGCGAAAAAGACAAGAGTATCCGCTATGTGGATGATTATGCGGAGATTATTGTACCGATTACGAATACGGATAAGGTTACAAACGGAGTTATGATCGCCATGGTTTCCATGAAAGATATTGAAGATACAAAGGCATATATTGAGCGGCAGGCATATGTTCTGGTTATCTTATTTGCGGTGATTGCTCTTGCGGTTGCTTTTGTGTTAGGTAATGTAAGCGTTAAGGATATTAATAAGCTGAACACGGAGATCCGTAGTCTTAATCAGGGACATTTGGAAAGTCTGCAGTTGAAGAGCCATTTTAATGAATTGACTAAGCTGACGGATTCTTTCAATGTATTGTTGAATAAGATGCAGGTGTTAGAAGATTCCAGACAGGAATTTGTATCAAACGTGTCACATGAATTGAAGACTCCGATTACATCTATGAAGGTACTGGCGGATTCGCTGCTTATGCAGGAGGAAGTGCCGAATGAGATGTATCGGGAATTTATGTCTGATATTGCTGAGGAGATTGACAGGGAGAATAAGATCATCACGGATCTGTTAACCCTGGTTAAAATGGACAAGAAAGCTGCCGGACTCAATGTAGAGCCGGTTAATATCAATGCATTGCTTGAATTGCTGCTTAAGCGGATCAAGCCACTTGCGGCAAAGAGAAATATAGAAGTTATTTTTGAAAGTTTTCGGGAAGTGATCGGAGAAGTAGATGAAGTAAAATTATCTCTCGCCTTTTCGAATCTGATTGAGAATGCAGTAAAATATAATGAAGATGGTGGAAGTGTTCATGTATCTTTGAACGCGGATCACAAATTTTTCTATGTGAAGGTTCAGGATAATGGAGTGGGAATTCCGGAGGAATGTCAGTCGCAAGTGTTTGAACGTTTTTATCGTGTCGATAAGGCGAGGAGCCGGGAGACAGGAGGAACCGGATTGGGACTTGCCATAACGCGTAATGCAATTCTGATGCATAAAGGTGCGATCAAGTTATATTCGGAACCGGGAGAAGGGACGACATTTACAGTGCGGATTCCGCTCAAATATGTGAATTAAGATTGAGGAATAAGAACGATGAAGAAGTGGTTAGGTGTTCTGTGCAGCATAGCTATGATTCTGACTATGATTACGGGTTGTGGTCAGAAGAAGCAGGAAGCAACAACACAGGAACAGTTAGGAAAGAATCAAATATATCTGTATTATGTTAACCCTGACAGGACAGATGTTGTAAAAAAGAAGTATTCTTTGAAAGAACAGGATGATTTATCTGCACAAGTCAAAGAGATCATCGGACAGTTAGCAGGAGCAAAGGCAACAACAGAATATCAGTCTTCCATTCCGGAGGGAATATCATATACGAGTTGTAACACGGAGAACCGGCATGGGAGAATTGAGGTATCCTTTAATGTTGCATACTCTGCGGTTGATGCAGATACCCTTTTGTTTTTTAAGGTAAGTGTAGTGAAGACTTTGTTACAGTTGCCGCCGGTTAACATCGTTACATTGACGCTTACGGATCTGGCAAATTCAGATCCGGATACGGCTACAGTGAGCGAGAATTTTGATCAGGATAGTTTTACTTTGTCTTTTGGAGGAGAAAAAGGATACAAACAGACGGGAACGATCATTCTGTATTTTGCAAATGAGACAGGAGATTCGCTGAAAGAATACCGGAAGAAGATTGAGATATCGAATACGACTTCATTAGACCGGTTGGTAATGGAGTCATTGATCGAAGGACCGGACAGGGAAGGATATCAGAAGACATTACCGGCGAATACAACGATTCGCAATATTTCCGTCAAGGATGGGATCTGTTACGTTGATCTGAGTGATGAATTTTATAATACGGATAATACATTGAAAAATGATATTGTAGTATATTCAATTGTGAATTCTCTGGTGGAGCTTCCGACTGTGTCAAAGGTACAGTTTTTAAAGAACGGAGAAAAACAACAATATTTCAGGGAAACAATGGAGTTTGACGGACTATTTGAGAGAAATTTGGATTTAATACAGGAGGATACAACAGAATAATTGAAACGACCTATGCTTTACTGGGTAATTTTGTTCATGCTTGGAGAGGTATTTGTAAAATATTGTTCAGTAGGGTGGATGGCCATTTTAGGAATTGTGTCGGTTGGCGGAATCAGGATATGCAGGCAGTCCTATGTGCAGAAGAACCAGATGCTGCTTATGTCGGGAATTCTGTTTTTTGTGCTAGGTGGAATCTCATTTTGCTATGTGGAAAGACAACATGATATATGCGATGTAGAAAACGGAACCAGCCTCTCTTTTTATGGAAAGATATCCGATATCGAGAAAAAGGATGATACATATCAGTATCGTGTTGCGACTACTTTGCTGGATGATAATAATATCCGGGTACATATTCTGATAGAACAGGAGACAGAATTTGCAATCGGCACATGGATAAGGGGCAATGGGATTGTTCAGCAGTTCTCGCAGTCTACGAATCCGGGAGGATTTGATGAGAGTGCATATCAGTTTGGAAAAGGCAATTATCTTCGGTTAACTCATGTTGAGATTTTATCGATAAAAGCATCCGTTTTTAGTATAAAAGCGTATTTATATCGGATCAAAAATTATATGATACAGATTTACTACCGGTTGTTTTCTGAAGCAGATGCCTCTTTGGCATGTGCGATGGTTTTGGGAGAACGCAGTAATCTGGATGCAGATACCAAATTGTTGTATCAGAGAAATGGAATTGCGCATTTGATCGCCATATCCGGTTTGCATATTGCAATGCTCGGAGGAACAATATATCATCTTTTGAGAAAACGACTCGGATCGTATCCGGTTGCGGCAGTGCTTGGTGGTTCTTTTATTATAATGTATGGAGTGATGGCGGGACTTTCCGGGGCAACACTGCGAGCGGTTGTAATGCTTATTGTTTCAATCGGTGCGGAAGTTACTGGAAGAAGATATGATAGTATGACATCTGTTGCGGCAGCACTTTTTTTGATGTTATTACAGAATCCGTGTCAGATGAATCAGGCAGGCTTTTTACTGTCATTTGGGGCAGTCATTGGAATTGCGGTGATACAACCGGTGTGGAAAGAGTGGTTTCCACAGAAATTCCATTTTATGGAAGGACTGTTTGTGAGCCTGAGTGTGCAGCTTGTGCTTACGCCGGTTCTTTTATATTTCTTTTATGAGATTCCGATATATGGAATGCTGTTGAATCTGATCGTTGTTCCAATGATGAGCATTTTGTTATTTGTTCTCATTTTGGCAGTTCTTCTTGGAGCGATGACTTCCGGTTTGGGAATTGCAGCCGCCAAAGGCGCAGAATGCATTTTTACCATATACAGATTGCTTTGTAAATGGAGTGAGCAGCTACCATTTCATACAATATGCACCGGAAGACCACCGGTGTATTGGCTGATAATATATTATGTGATATTGATTCTGTTCGTCTGGGCGGGATATCAGAAACACAAAAAACGACAGATCATATGGCTATTGTGTCTTGGCAGTTTGTTTGGTTTTTTCTATCTTCCGGGAAGACTTACGGTATGCATGTTTGATGTTGGTCAGGGGGATGGCATATATGTCCGGACCCCGGAACGGTTGCATATCTTAATTGATGGTGGAAGCAGTTCGATTAAGAAGGTTGGAACATATGTATTGAAAAACGGAATAAAATATTATGGAGGAGGCAGTCTGGATTATGTTCTGGTATCCCATAGTGATAGCGATCATTATAGTGGTATCGTGGAACTTTTAGAGGAGCCAACGGTTTCCATTCGACATTTTGTTCTGCCGGCTACCTCGAATCCGGATGATGCATATCTGAAATTGGAAAAACTTGCAAAGGAAAAAGGCTGCGAGCTGCTATATATACAAAAGGGCGATTCGCTGCAGCTTGGCTCGGTTCGCTTTGAATGTATCAGTCCGAAACGACAGTTTTATGAAGACAAGAATCAGGGAAGTATGGTATTATATATGAAGTACCGTCAATTCGATATGTTATTTACAGGGGATATGGATGAGACAGTGGAGAGAGAAGTGGTTGCACAATTACCGAAACAGATTGCGGTATTGAAGGTGGCACACCATGGTTCTGCCACGGCATCTTCGGAGTTTTTTTTAAAACGGATATCTTTTCAGACTGCAATGGTTTCTGTTGGGGAACGGAACCGATATGGACATCCGGCGAAGGAAGTTATGGAACGGCTTTGCCAAAACAGTTCTTTTATCTATTTGACAAAAGACCATGGTGGCATTACGATAGATTCCGATGGTGTACGATATACAATAACAACCATGAAATAAAGGAAATGGAGAATACATGAAACAGATCAGTCAGGATATTCAGACGAATACAATAAAAGCATTTTATCTGTTATTTGGAAAAGAAGATTATTTGAAACATCAATATAGGGACAAATTAGTAAAAGCCTTAGCGGATCCGGAAGACAATATGAATGTGAGTGTCTTTCAGGGAAACGGGCTGAATGTGCAGGAACTTTTAGAGATTGCGAATACATTACCCTTTTTTGCACAGCAGAGAGTAATTGTAGTAGAAAACAGTAATCTGTTCAAGAAGACACCGGATAATTTTGAAAAACAATTAGAGGAGCTGCCGGAATCTACGCATATCATTTTTGTTGAGAATGAGGTAGATAAGAGAAATCGTCTGTACAAATGGATCGTTAAAAAAGGATATGCATCTGAGATGGATACGCCTGACGAAAAGATGTTATTATCCTGGATCAAGGGATTGTGCCGGGAAGAGGGCAAGACAATGGATGATACTGCAATCTTTTATTTTGTGGAACATATGGGTACGGATATGCTATTGCTGCGCAATGAATTAGAAAAATTATTCTGTTACAAATTGCAGGAGAATGCCATAACAGTAGACGATGTACAGAAAGTATGTGTCAGTCAGGCAACGAGCAAAATGTTTGCAATGTTAGATGCAATCGGAACGCATAATCAACCGCAGGCGTTATTGCTGTATCGGGATCTGCTGGCATTGAAGGAATCTCCGATTGGAATTCTGCGTATGTTGTTGCGCCATTTTAATATTCTGATGCAGATATCAGCACTTTCTGCTGAGGGGAAGAATAATAAAGAGATGGCGGCAGCCTGTTCGATTCCCCCGTTCAGTGTAAAAAAATATGCAGCCCAGGCAGCAAAATACACATTTGAAAAATTACAGGGTATGGTGGAGATGTGTCAGGATACGGAACAGCAGATCAAATCCGGCAATATCAAAGATATTGTTGCAGTTGAACTTCTTATCATCCGGTTCAGTTCCGCGAAGTAGATATGCAAACGATAATCAGATATCTATGCAAAAAAGACCGTCACATATGTGACGGTCTTTTTTGCTCTATGATTGCCATTATGCCATCTTGTTCACAAGGGCAGATAAACGGGAAATCTTTCTAGAAGCGGTATTCTTGTGCATGATGCCCTTAGCAGCAGCCTTGCTAAGTTCAGATGTACAAACCTTTAACTGAGCTTCAGCAGCAGCCTTGTCACCAGCAGCTACAGCAGCCTCTAACTTCTTGATGATAGTCTTTAACTTAGATTTCACCATCTTGTTTCTTAAAGTTTTTGTCTCGATAACCTTAATTCTCTTCTTTGCAGATTTGATATTAGCCAATGAAAACACCTCCATTCTCTAAATACTTTTTATGTTATGGTTTTACATTAAAACCGGACACGGACAATCTAATGTAAACATACTTGCTTATCATACATAATCTTCCATACTTTGTCAATATCTTTTTGTAAAATCAAAGCATGAATATTTGCAATTGAAAGAGAGTGAATAGAAGAGAAAAATATTGACCATATTGTTGGATGAAAGCATTTTTTGTAAGGAGGCTTAAGTATATGCGGGGACGTACAGATTTAGCGGTAGAGATGAAAGAAGACATTCAGGCAGAGGAGCCGGTCAGAGGAGTGCATGTTCTGACAAAGAATAATGGGGATACTGACATTAAAGAGGTTCGCATTGTAGTAGAAAATGAAGAAGGAGCGATGTGTTTAGGAAAACCGGTGGGAACCTACATTACATTGGAAAGTGAACAATTGCGCAGACAGGACGAAGAATTTCACAAACCGATGATGGAAGTGCTGGCAAGACATTTACGACAGTTTGTTGGAAATAAGAAAAAGATTATGGTTGCAGGTCTGGGAAACCGGGGAGTGACACCGGATGCGTTAGGTCCGTTTGTAATTGATAATCTGTATGTAACGAGACATCTGCTGAAAGAGGGCATTTTATCGCAGAGTGTGGAGATGAGTGCAATCGCACCTGGCGTAATGGCACAGACCGGAATGGAAGCGGTTACGGTGTTGAAAGCATTGGTGGATGAGATCAGGCCGGAGCTGTTGATCGTCATTGATGCACTGGCGGCAAGAGAATCGGACAGACTGAATAAGACGATCCAGTTAGCAGACACGGGAATTACACCGGGTTCCGGCGTTGGAAACCACAGACAGGCAATCAATGAACAGAGTATTGGAATTCCGGTACTGGCCATTGGCGTGCCGACGGTTATTGCAGTGCCAACGATTGTAAATGATGCCATGGATGTATTGGTGGATGCAATCGGAAAACAGTCTGCAAAGAATGTGCTGAAAAAATTTAATGAAGAAGAACGCTATCAGCTCGCGTGTGAGATGGTCACGCCTTATCTGGAAGATATGTTTGTGACACCAAAAGATATTGATGAGGCAGTAAAGAGAATCAGTTATACGATATCGGAGGCAATCAATCAGGCGGTTTTTGCGGCGGGATGACATACAATCGGTATTTCTGAATAAGATAATAATATGAATTATGATCAGAATATATCAAGAGAAAAAAAGCGAAAACGGATAGCGGTTGGTATACTCTTTCTTGTATATCTTCTATACGGATTACCGGATCTGTCGGAGACATCCATATTGGAGTTTGCAACCGCACAGATGCTTCCGCTTTTTACATATGAAAAAGAATATGGCACATGTTGTGCAGAATATGACAGCGGTTATGAGGTGCCGGACTGGTTTTATGAAGATGAAATGGAGCAGCCTGTCAATGATAATCTGGCAGTTGCGGAGAAACAGAAAGAGGCGGAACAGCCTCTGGTAAATGAAACAATTGGGACAACATTTCAACGATCAACATTATGTCAACCGGATTTTCTTCTTAATAAGATATTTGTTGTGGATAGCAACACCAGCTTGTCCACAGAGGAAATGTCAGAGGACAATCTGTTGGATACGGATGTTTCAATAGAGAATATAAAAGAATCCGGGGAGGACAAGATACTGATATACCATACGCATGGTTCAGAAAGTTTTGCGGACAGCCGGGAAGGGGTGAAGGAGGATACGATCATTGGGGTCGGCGCACATCTGGAAAAAATTTTGGAGGAAGAATATGGAATTGCTACATATCATGATGAAACGCTTTATGATGTGATTGACGGAAAACTGGACCGGAATCGTGCGTATGAGATGGCATATAACAATGTATCCGGCATTTTAAAGGAAAACCCGTCTATTCAGGTTGTGATTGATCTGCATCGTGACGGAGTAGATGAAGATGTCCGGCTGGTGACGGATATTGATGGAAAACAAACGGCAAAGATCATGTTTTTAAATGGTGTCAGCCGTTCAAACATGAATGGAGAGATTGCGTATCTGAAGAATCCGTATCGTAATATGAATCTGGCATTCAGCTTTCAGATGTATCTGCAGGGAAAAGCACTATACGGAGATTATGTCCGGAAAATATATGTAAAAAGTCTGCGTTTTAATATGCATTTGATGCCGAGAACAACATTGATCGAAGTGGGGGCACAGAATAACACGGTGGAAGAGGAGAAAAATGCGATGGAACCGTTAGCTGCCATTCTGGATAAAGTGTTGAGTAAAAAGAAATCCTGTGATACAATAATTTCTGATTAAGTATAGAACAGGAGAAAGAGAATGGCACATGTAGACCAGAGTAAAATTCGTAATTTTTGTATTATTGCACATATAGATCATGGTAAATCCACATTGGCAGACCGTATCATTGAAAAGACCGGTCTGTTGACAGAACGGGAAATGCAGGCGCAGGTATTAGATAATATGGATCTGGAGAGAGAACGTGGAATTACCATTAAGGCACAGGCTGTTCGTATTGTCTATAAGGCACAGGATGGTGAAGAATATATCTTTAATCTGATCGATACCCCGGGACATGTGGATTTCAATTATGAGGTATCCAGAAGTCTGGCAGCATGTGAGGGCGCAATATTAGTGGTAGATGCGGCGCAGGGAATTGAAGCGCAGACACTTGCAAACGTATACCTTGCAATTGATAATGACCTTGAAGTAATGCCGGTGATCAACAAGATTGATCTTCCGAGTGCAGATCCTGACCGTGTGGTAAATGAGATCGAAGATGTGATTGGAATCGAGGCACAGGACGCACCGAGAATCTCAGCAAAGACCGGTTTGAATATTGAGGATGTGTTAGAGCAGATCGTGACAAAGATTCCGGCTCCGAAAGGGGATGTGAACGGTTCGTTAAAGGCATTGATCTTTGACAGCAAATATGATGCCTACAAAGGCGTGATCATATTCTGCCGGTTATTTGATGGAACCGTTCGTAAGGGAAGTGTTATCAAAATGATGGCAACCGGAGCAACGGTAGAGGTTGTGGAAGTAGGAATCTTTGGTGCCGGTCAGTTTATTCCGCAGGATGAGTTGTCTGCAGGTATGGTTGGATATATTACGGCAAGTCTGAAAGATGTAAAAGAAACCCGTGTTGGTGATACGGTGACAGATGCGAATCATCCATGTGCGGAAGCACTTCCGGGATATAAGAAGGCGAATCCGATGGTATATTGCGGACTGTATCCGGCGGATGGTGCAAAGTATCCGGATCTTCGGGATGCACTCGAAAAGCTGCAGTTGAATGATGCAGCCTTAAGTTATGAACCGGAGACCTCTATTGCATTAGGTTTTGGATTCCGGTGTGGTTTCTTAGGACTGTTACATTTGGAGATTGTACAGGAACGATTAGAGAGAGAATATAATTTGGATCTGGTAACGACAGCACCGGGCGTTGTATATCGTGTGCATAAGACAGACGGTGAGATGATCGAACTGACCAATCCATCCAATCTGCCGGATCCTTCACAGATCGAATATATGGAGGAACCGTTTGTATCGGCAGAGATCATGGTTACGAAGGATTATGTTGGCGCGATCATGCAGTTGTGTCAGGAGCGTCGTGGTGTATATAAGAGCATGGAATATATGGAAGAGACAAGAGCGTTGCTCCAATATGATCTGCCACTGAATGAGATCATTTATGATTTCTTTGATGCATTGAAATCCCGTTCAAGAGGATATGCTTCCTTTGATTATGAACTGAACGGATATGTACGCTCGAATCTGGTGAAGCTGGATATCCTTATCAACAAAGAGGAAGTTGACGCATTATCCTTTATCGTACATGCCGATACGGCGTATGAACGTGGACGTAAGATGTGCGAGAAGCTGAAAGAAGAGATTCCAAGACATTTGTTTGAGATACCGATTCAGGCGGCAATCGGAAGCAAGATTATTGCGAGAGAGACGGTAAGAGCGCTCCGCAAAGATGTACTTGCAAAGTGTTACGGCGGAGATATTTCAAGAAAGAAGAAGCTGCTTGAAAAGCAGAAGGAAGGAAAGAAACGTATGCGTCAGATCGGAAATGTAGAGATTCCGCAGAAGGCGTTTATGAGTGTGTTAAAGTTAGATGATGAATAAAGAAAAAGTAGAACAGACACCGCGGGATCTGAGCCTGTATATCCATATCCCATTTTGTAAGTCCAAATGTATTTATTGTGATTTTTTGTCCTTTGGGGCTTGCAGATATGAGGAACAGGCACAGTATGTGAAGGCGCTCTGCAAAGAGATCGGTTCTTATACGGATATTGCAAAAGATTATAAGATCAGGACTATATTTATCGGAGGGGGAACCCCTTCTTATATCAACGACAATTTTATAGAAGATATCATGGATGCCGTGAAACAGACGTTTGTAGTGGATGAGGATGCGGAGATCACGGTAGAAGGCAATCCGGACAGTCTGACAAGGGACAAACTCCGGACATACCATGCAATCGGGATCAATCGTCTGAGTATCGGGTTACAGAGTGCCAATGATGCAATGCTTGCAACACTGAACCGGGTACATAACTACGACCAGTTTATTGCGGCGTATCAGTCTGCCAGACAGGAAGGATTTACGAACATCAATGTAGATCTGATGTCGGGACTTCCAGGAGAAACTGCGGACAGTTATATCCGTACACTGGCAAAGGTGGCGGAATTGAATCCGGAGCATATATCGGCATATAGTCTGATCGTGGAAGAAGGAACGCCTTTGGAGCAAAGGGATGATCTGTTAGATCTGCTTCCGTCAGAGGAGGAAGACCGGAAGTTATATGCAAAGACCAAAATGTTTCTGAAAAACAGTGGCTATGAACGGTATGAGATATCGAATTATGCAAAGCGCGGTTATGCATGCCGCCATAATCTGGTATATTGGACAGGCGGAGAATATTTAGGCGTTGGTCTGGGAGCATCCTCTTATCTGACCATATATATGGAAGATCAATCTGTGGAAAAGATACGATTTCACGGTACAGAGAATATGGAGGAGTATATTGCACGCTTTCTGCAAAGCGATGGAATGCAGGGGGATGAATATACGACCATGTTTCATGCATATGAATATGAAGATGAGAATGTGTATGGGTTTGATGATGCCTATGGGATGTATATGGACATGAATACGGATGCGGCGGATGTCAATCTGCAGAAGTATCGTGCGTATGAAGACAATCCGCTCTTAGAGTTTGTAAGGGATTATTACAAAGATCTGCATTTTCAAAAACGCAGGGATGAGATGGAAGAATGTATGTTTTTGGGACTGCGCTGTATGAACGGCGTCAGCAAACAGATGTTTCACGATCGTTTTGGCGTAGAGATGGAGAGCATCTATGCAAAAGCAATCGAAAAACATAAGAAACAGGGATTGTTGGCAGAAGAGAAAGGGCGGATCTTTCTGACAGACAAGGGGATTGATGTAAGTAATCTGGTGATGGCAGACTTTATGTTATGACCAGGCGGATGAACAGGGATTACAAAAGAAACGTTTGAGAAAGAAGAGACAAACCGGATGAATAAACAGATAGTGAATAAATATGTCAATTATATGATAGTGCCTGTAAGCATTGTGTTACAGGCACTTTTGCTGGTTTTAATGCTGCAATGCACCACATTTACCGGATGGGAGCATGTGGCAGAGTGGTTATCGGTAAAGAATACCTTTTATGTGTTATATAATCTGTTATTGGCAATCAATATATTGTTTCTGTTTTATATTATTACCAAAAAACTTACACCGGGATATCTTGTATCCGGAGCAGGAGTATTGGTGATCGGGATTATCAATAACATGAAGTGGAGTGCATTAAAGGAATGTGTGACGTTTTCTGACTTTTCAAAACTGTCGGAGGCGGTAAAGGTATCTAAGAATGCGGAGTTCCATATATGGATGGGAATGATATTGTTTGTGACAGCATATCTTGCAGCGTTGGTATTGTGCATCTGTGTGGATGTGAAGTGGGAAAAACGGCTTGCGGATAAACCGTATCGGAGAGTAAATATGTGGCTGGCAGGTATATTACTGGTAGTACTGATTCCGGTTATTGTGCAGGATGGGAAAACGAGTGCGGTTGCCAAATTGACAGAAAATGTTCAGTCAGAGGAGCCGGGGCCGGTTATTTATTTTGTGGAAAGTCTGTTTCAGGAGAAGATCAATGAGGCTTATACGAAAGATGAGGCGTGGAACCGATATGAAACCTATGTAGAACGGGGAAAGAAGCTTGTCGGTGAAAATGAGGACGCACGCACTGGGAACGCAGTGCAGCAGCCGAATATCATTGTGATCATGAGTGAGGCATTTTATGATCTGGACCGTTTAGAAGGGGCGGTGTCTTACAGTGAAGATCCGATGCAACCATTCCGGGAAGTGTGCAAAGAGGGGATAAGTGGGGAGCTCTATGTGAATGTATATGGAGGAAGTACGCATTTTACAGAGTTTGAATTCCTCACGGGATGGAATACACGGGGTATGAATACCGGTTCCTGTCCATATAAGGAATATTTCTCCAAAGATCAGCCTTCCTTTGCAAGATATCTGAAAGGACAAGGGTATCAGACGGTGGCGATACATCCTTATAACGGGAAATTCTGGAACCGGTATGTGGCATATCCAAGACTCGGCTTTGATGCATTTATCGACCAGTACCGGATGAGCTATCAGGAAAAATGCGGTTATATATCGGATGATTCGCTGACAAAGGAGATCATCAAACAGTTCGAAGAAAAGAAAGAGGGCAGACCCTTCTTTTGTTTCAGTGTGTCGGTTGCAAATCATATTGCAATCCTGAATGGTGAGGAAAAGGAAAATGCACCGGATCAGATCAAGGTCACGTATGATGATGCATTAGGGTATGGACCGAATAAGAAACGCTGGGTGCAGGAGTATGTCAGTGGAATTGAAAAGAGCGGAGAAGCATTGCAGGAATTGACCGATTACCTAAAAACACAGGATGAACCGACGATTGTTGTATTCTTTGGGGATCATGCGCCAAGTTATGCATTAGACCAGCTGGCAGCGGGAAAGAAAGATACGAATCTGGCATATTCGACACCATATCTGATATGGGGCAATTACGACTGGATGACAGAGAAAGAAGCACAGAATGTGAGTGCATCCTATTTATCAACCTATCTGATACAATTACTGCACATGCCATACGCATCTCAGAACTATTATAATATTGCAATGCGTAATGCATATCCGGTTGAGACACGGTATATGATAAAAAACGGTAAGGGACAGTTTTACGATCAGTTTACTCCGGAGGAGCAGAAGGATTATTATGACCATGCGTTGGATTTGAAGAAACATGTGGAAACACTTTTGGAGAATCCGGATCGGATATCCGATATCTGGACCGATATCCCGAAAGAAGATAAAAAGTAATTTCTCACAGAAAGTTCACATTTTTTCTTGTTTTTTTCTTGACAAACATATATGTGGGTGGTACATTATATTCAGATGTTAGCACTCGGATAAGTTGAGTGCTAATAATCAAATAAGCAGGAAAGGGGTCTGATGCATGGAACTAGATGAGCGTAAGCAGAAGATATTGAAAGCAATCATATCGAATTATTTAGAGACCGGAGAGCCGGTTGGATCGCGAACCATTTCCAAATATACAGATTTGAACCTTTCTTCTGCAACAATTAGAAATGAGATGGCAGACTTAGAGGAACTTGGGTTGATCATGCAACCGCATACGTCAGCAGGTCGTGTCCCGACAGATCAGGGTTACCGGTTATATGTCGATCACATGATGGCAGAAAAAGATAATGAGATGCAGGAGATGAAGACCCAGTTATTAGAGCGTGTGGATAAGATGGAATCCATGCTTAAGCAGGTTGCCAAGGTGTTAGCATACAATACCAACTATGCAACATTGGTTACAGCACCACAGTATCAGAACAAGAAGTTGAAGTTCATTCAGTTGTCCCAGGTTGATGATAATCAGCTGCTGGCGGTTATCGTTGTGGATGGCAATGTGATCAGGAATAAGATGATGCAGGTGGAACGACCGCTTGAGAATGATGAATTGCTGAAGCTGAACGTTTTGCTGAATACGTTCTTGCAGGGAGCTTCCTTACAGGACATTAATTTAGAGATGATTCAGACCATCAAGGCACAGGCCGGAGAGTTTGCGGATATCATGGAGAACATTTTCCAGGGAATTGCAGAAACTATTCATGATGCGGATGAGGTCGAGATATACACCAGTGGTACAACGAATATGTTAAAATATCCGGAACTTGGTGATATTGAGCAGACCACGAAGCTTCTTGAAGCATTGGAAGACCGACAGGGATTGGATGAGTTGATTGATGAGTCCATGAACAGTGATAACTCGAATGGTATTCAGGTCTATATTGGAGAAGAAGCACCGGTCTCAAATATGAAAGATTGCAGTATTGTAACGGCAACGTATGAACTGGCAGAAGGTGCAAAGGGAACGATTGGAATTATCGGACCGAAGCGTATGGACTATAAGAAAGTGGTCAGCACCCTGAAGAATCTTACGGGTGAGTTAGATACAATATTTAAGAAGAAAGATTAGAGGTGTCAAAGTGGAAGAGAAAAAGAAAAGCAATGCGAAGAACAATGCTGGTAATAAGACGAACAAACCGGCCGGCAAAGCAGTAGAAGAGACTGTAGAAGAGGTAGCGGTAGAATCCACTGAAGAGACAGCAGTAGAAGAGGCCAAAGAAGTTTCAGAGGAGACCGAAAAGAAGCCAACGAAGGCAAAGAAAGGCAGTCGTAGAAGCGGCGGTAATAACAAGGCATTGGAAGTTGAGTTAGAGAAGCAGAAAGAGCTTACAGAAGAGGCGAATGACAAATACAAGCGTCTCTTGGCAGAATTCGAGAATGCCAGAAACCGTAATGAAAAAGAATCCAAGCGAATGTATGACATTGGCGCAAAGGAAGTTTTAGAGAAACTGTTACCGGTAGTCGATAACTTTGAGAGAGCGTTAGCTGCGATTCCGGAAGAGGATAAAGACAGGGCGTTTGAACAGGGTGTTGATAAGATATACAAACAATTCATTGTAACTCTTGAAGATGTCGGTGTGAAACCGATGAATGCAGAGGGTACAGAGTTTGATCCGAATTTTCATAATGCAGTGTTGCATGTAGAAGATGAAGAATTAGGTGATAACGTAGTTGCAGAAGAACTTCAAAAGGGATATATGTACAAAGATGAAGTGCTTCGACACAGTATGGTTAAAGTTGCAAACTAATTAAGTTTATTATGATTATAGAATTTTAGGAGGACAAAAGTCATGGGTAAAATTATTGGTATTGATTTAGGAACAACAAATTCATGTGTAGCCGTTATGGAAGGTGGTAAGCCGGTTGTTATTAACAATGCAGAAGGTGCAAGAACAACACCATCTGTTGTAGCATTTACAAAGACCGGTGAGCGTGTCGTTGGTGAACCTGCTAAACGTCAGGCTGTAACGAATGCAGATAAGACCATTTCTTCTATCAAGAGACATATGGGTACAGATTATAAGGTAACGATTGATGATAAGAAGTATTCTCCACAGGAGATTTCAGCAATGATACTTCAGAAGTTGAAATCCGATGCAGAAAGCTACTTAGGTGAGAAAGTAACAGAGGCAGTTATCACAGTTCCTGCTTACTTCTCAGATGCACAGAGACAGGCAACAAAGGATGCAGGTCGTATTGCAGGTCTGGATGTAAAACGTATCATCAACGAGCCAACAGCTGCTGCATTGTCTTATGGTCTGGATAATGAGAAAGAACAGAGAATTATGGTATACGATTTAGGTGGTGGTACATTTGATGTATCTATCATCGAGATTGGTGACGGTGTCATTGAAGTATTGGCAACTGCCGGTGATAACAAACTTGGTGGTGATGATTTCGATAACGTAATCACAGACTATATGCTGGATGAATTCAAGAAACAGGAAGGCGTTGACTTATCTACAGATAAGATGGCAATGCAGAGATTAAAAGAGGCTGCTGAGAAGGCTAAGAAAGAGTTGTCTTCTTCTGCAACAACCAATATCAACCTTCCATTTATCACTGCAACAGCAGATGGTCCTAAACATTTTGATATGAATTTAACCAGAGCTAAATTCGATGAATTAACAGCTCATTTGGTAGAGAGAACAGCAGTACCTGTTCAGACAGCATTAAAGGATGCAGGTCTTACTGCTTCAGAGCTTGATAAGGTATTGTTGGTTGGTGGTTCTACACGTATAATCGCGGTACAGGAGAAAGTAAAACAGTTAACCGGCAAGGAGCCATTCAAGGGTATCAACCCGGATGAGTGTGTTGCAATCGGTGCTTCTATCCAGGGTGGTAAGTTAGCAGGTGATGCAGGTGCCGGTGAGATCTTATTGCTGGATGTTACACCACTTTCACTTTCTATTGAGACCATGGGTGGTGTTGCAACCAGATTGATCGAGAGAAATACAACAATTCCTACAAAGAAGAGCCAAATCTTCTCAACTGCACAGGATAATCAGGATGCTGTTGATATCCATATTGTACAGGGTGAGAGACAGTTTGCAAGAGATAATAAGACATTAGGACGTTTCCGTTTGGATGGTATTGCTCCTGCAAGACGTGGTGTTCCTCAGATTGAAGTTACATTTGATATTGATGCAAACGGTATTGTTAATGTATCTGCTAAGGATCTTGGAACCGGCAGAGAGCAGCATATTACCATTACAGCAGGTTCTAACATGTCAGATGATGATATTGAAAGAGCTGTAAAAGAAGCTGCTGAGTATGAAGCTCAGGATAAGAAGAGAAAAGATGCAATCGAAGCCAGAAATGATGCCGATGCAATGGTATTCCAGACTGAGAAAGCTTTGCAGGATGTTGGTGACAAACTTCCGGCTGAGGATAAGACAAAGGTTGAGGCTGACCTTGCAGCACTTAAGAGCCTGGTAGAGGGAACAGATCCTGAGAACATGAGCGATTATGATGTTGAACAGCTTAAGAATGCAAAAGAGACATTGATGACAAGTGCTCAGAACTTATTTGCTAAGTTATATGAGCAGAACGGTCCTGGAGCAAATGCAGGAACCGGAGCAACAGGTCCTGCTGATTATTCAGAAGGTGATGTTGTAGACGGAGATTATACAGAGTTATAATCCGAACAGATACTTTGAAATGATAGTCCCACGGTTTCGTTAGAGACCGTGGGTACTCTTAGTCGATAAAGGTGAGGAAGATGGCAGAAACAAAGAGAGATTATTATGAGGTTCTTGGCGTTGCGAAGAACGCAACAGAGGCAGAATTGAAGAAAGCTTACCGACAGATTGCCAAGAAATACCATCCAGATATGAATCCGGGAGACAAAGAAGCAGAAGCGAAGTTCAAAGAGGCTTCGGAAGCGTATAAGGTATTGAGTGATCCGGATTCCAGAGCAAAGTATGATCAGTTTGGTCATGCTGCATTTGATCCAAATGGTGGCATGGGCGGAGCCGGATTTGGCGGATTTGACTTTGGTGATATGGGAGATATCTTTGGAGATATCTTCGGAGATATGTTTGGCGGCGGAACAAGAGGTCGTCAGTCAAACGGTCCAATGAAGGGCGCCAATATTAAGACGAGTGTTCGTGTGAAATTTGACGAGGCGGTATTTGGCTGTCAGAAAGAATTAGAGTTACCATTGAAGGACGAATGTGTGGTATGTCATGGTACAGGATCACAGCCCGGTCATAATCCGGAGACTTGTCCAAAATGTAATGGTAAAGGTCAGGTTGTATTTACTCAGCAGTCTTTGTTTGGTGTAGTTCGTAATGTTCAGACATGTCCGGAGTGCTCCGGAACCGGTAAAGTGATTAAATATAAGTGTACACAGTGTTCCGGTACCGGTTACGTCAAGAGTAAGAAGAAGATTCAGGTTGTTGTACCAGCCGGAATTGATAACGGTCAGAGTATTCGTATCCGTGAGAAAGGTGAACCGGGAACAAACGGTGGTGGACGTGGAGACCTGTTAGTAACGGTATTGGTTGACAGACATCCGCAGTTCCAACGTCAGGAGTATGATCTGTTCTCTACTGAGCCGATTACATTTACACAGGCGGCTCTTGGCGGAACCATAACGATCAATACAATTGATGGACCGATGGAATATGAGATCAAACCGGGTACACAGACCGATACAAAGATCAAATTAAAAGGAAAAGGTGTACCGACACTTCGAAATAAGAACGTCCGTGGTGATCATTACGTCACATTGGTTGTCCAGGTGCCGGATAAGTTGACGGAGGAGCAGAAGACAATCCTTAACAACTTTGATGAAGCAACCGGATCAACAGCTAGAAGATCAACAGATTCCGCAGGCGATTTTAGCTTCGGCGGACATAAGAAAAAAGGACTTGGAAGAAAACGTTAAGAAGAAAAGCTGCCACATGATGAATGTCATGTGGCAGTTTTTCTTTTTATGTGATATAGTGTTTAGAGTAAGATTGTAATAGGAGAAAACAAATATGAAATGGACAAAGGTAACAATAGAGACTACGACACAGGCAACGGATATGTTAAGTTATGTGTTAGATGAATATGGTGTGGAAGGAATTGAGGTAGAGGATAAGATTCCTCTTTCGGAGGCAGATAAGAAAGCGATGTTTATTGACATCTTGCCGGAGCTTCCACCGGACGATGGGGTGGCAGAGATTTCCTGCTATATAGATGATAAGATAGATGTAAAGGATCTGTGCAGATATATTAGCGAGCAGTTAGAGGAAATGTCGGCATATATGGCTGTCGGAACGGGAAAGATTTCTCTCGGTGAGACAGAAGACAAGGATTGGATCAATAACTGGAAGGAATTCTTTCATCCGTTTCGGTTAGAAGATAATATTGTAATACAGCCTACCTGGACAGAGATTGCGGATGCGAAGGAGGATGACATTGTTATTCACATTGATCCGGGAACAGCATTTGGAACCGGTTCGCATGAGACAACCAAACTGTGCATATCCAATCTTAAGAAATATATTCGAACAAATGGTTCAACGGATGTAATGGATGCTGGCTGTGGAAGTGGTATCTTATCCATTATTGCATTGAAATTGGGAGCGAGAAAAGTATACGGTATTGATATTGATGAATTAGCGGTGAAAGCAAGCAAAGAGAATCTTGCGTTAAATGATATACCGGAGGAGAAGTATACGATTGTTCAGGGAAATGTCATTGAGGACAAGGAGTTTGCGCAGAGCGTAGCAAGCATTGGAAAGTATGATATTGTTGTTGCGAATATATTGGCAGATGTTATTATTCCGTTATCTGCTGAGATTCGTCCGTTTATGAAAGAAAATGGGGTATTTATTACTTCCGGAATCATTGACATGAAGGAGCAGGCGGTAAAAGATGCATTGCTTCAAAATGGATTTGAGATCATAGATGTTACACATATGGGTGAGTGGGTATCTATTGTAGCGAAGTAGAGAGGTAGTTAGAATGTATCGTTTTTTTGTAAATCCGGAGCAGTTGCAGCAGGAACCGATCCGGATCGGAGATGAGGACTATAATCATATTCATAATGTATTGCGGATGAAGCCGGGAGAAGAAGTGCTGGTTACGGATCAGGGAGAAAAGGAATACCTGTGTGAGATTATAGAATATGATACAGATATGCAGGAAGTGTTATTGAAGATCGTGGATATCTTTGGTAACAACCGGGAACTGTCGGCTAAGATCATATTGTTTCAGGGGTATCCCAAGGGAGATAAGATGGAACAGATCGTACAGAAAGCGGTTGAGCTTGGTGTAGCGGAAGTAGTTCCGGTTATGATGAAACGCTGTGTCGTAAAATTAGACGACAAAAAAGCTGTGAAGAAAATAGAACGATTGAATGGTGTGGCATTGAGTGCAGCCAAGCAGTCCAAACGTGGCAGAATACCGGAAGTGAAGCCTGTAATGTCCATGGAAGAAGCAGTTCCATACGCATCCACCTTGGATCATGTGATCGTTCCGTATGAGAGTGCAGAGGGGATGGAATATTCCAAGAAAGTGATAGAACAAGTTACGGATGGAGGTTCGATCGGAATCTTTATTGGACCGGAGGGAGGATTTGAACCAACCGAGATTGAAAAATTGAGCGGGATAGATGCAAAGATATTGTCATTAGGACACCGGATCTTAAGAACGGAAACGGCTGGAATGGTGGTGTTGTCTTTGCTTATGTTTGCGTTGGAGAAGTGATTTGGGGATAGTATTTTACAGGTTGCAATGGTATAATATTAGGATAGGTGTAGGCAGAAAATGGTTGCCGGACGGATGAATTCAAAAATAAGGAAAAGGAAAAAGAAGCATGGAGAAAGTACAAACAGAAAAGAAAAAGTTACATTGGAAATATGTTGTATTAGCAGTTGTTATAACATTGTCATTGACACAGATCATTATCTATTTTGCGTTTTTTAAGCAGGGATATCATTCGGATGAGATATGGTCTTATGGATATGCTAATAGCTTTTATCAAAAGGATATTCATATTGACGAAGATGGTAATCTGACACATATGAATGAATGGACGGATACACAGGTTCTGAAGGATTATATAGAGGTGAATAAAGGAGAGAGATTCCGATATGATTCCATTTACCATAATCAGATTCTGGATCTGAGCCCTCCGTTACATAGTATGGTTCTACATACTATTTGCTCATTCTTTCCGGATAAGTTTTCAAGATGGTATTCATTTTCAATTAATATTGTATCTTTTGTGATTGCGATGATCTTCTTGTTTAAAAGTGCAACTTTATTGAAGAATGAGAACTTTGCGCTATGTTGTTGTGCATTATATGGATTCAGCATGGGTGCTAGAGATACATATATTTATTTGCGGATGTATGCTATGGGTACGGCAATGACAATGATTCTGCTCTATAATGTGATTCGGTATTTGCAGCGTTATGACAAAGAAAAGAAGATCATGAATCGTAATCTGGCAGCAATTTGGATTGTATCGTTATTAAGTTTCCTGACACATTATCATTTGGTTGCGTTTATGGGAATTATGACTGCACTAATCTGTTTGTATTTGTTGTGCAAGAAACAGATTAAGGTAATGTTTGCATTTGGATTTAGTATGCTTGCTGTGTTTGGACTTTCTGTGGTTGTTTTTCCATCAATGCTTCAGAAAACAAGTGGTAATATTGCGGATGTGCACCAATATATTAATTATAATTTTGAGATACGTTTTCGAATACTTGCTAATTTTATATCTACAAAGTTATTTAGTATTCACATAGATATTATTAAATCTGGTTGGACGCCAATTATTATAGCTTGTCTTTTATTTGTATTTATTATTTCTCTTCCACTTATGTTCTTTTTACGTGAGACAAAAGGAATGCGTAAAGTAATAGGAACATTAAGGATGTTTAAGAGACATCCAGTTAAAATGTTACGCTATATTGCAAGAAGAATTCAATGGATGTATGTAATTATATTTATTACAGTTGTTTGTCAGATGATTGTAGTAGGAGAAACAACAAAAGTATATGGGATGGGTTCGATTGAAGATAGATATATTTTTAATTTGTATCCACTTGTTGTTTTATGTAGTTTGGGATTTCTGCTTTGGGTAGTTAATATATTTTGCAAGAAAGTAAGGATTAAACGTGTTATTTTGGGAGTGGGTTTATTGTCACTTGTTGGTATAAATATTTTTAATTCTACACAATACGGGGATTATTTGTTCCGAAGGATAGGTGATGTGGATATTGAAGATGCAATTACCGGAACAGATTGTATATATATACGTAATTTGCCATGGATGCTTACAGCAATGACACCGACGTTAATGAATGCAGATGAATTTGCACAGATACAATATGATGATTACTCAAATATAGCCGAATTATACAGGGAAAAATGTAAAAATCATAAAATAACGGTTATTATTGATACATCATTTATTTATTCAAATGTAGAAACGATGAGTAATTCTAATTTATCTGGCGATATAGAGAATAGTCCTGAAATGATTGCAAAAAAACAACAATATAAAAAAATTATAAAATTTTTGGAAAATCTGGAACCAGAGACAGAAATGAAAGAATTATCAGAGCAAATGATTTTTTCAAGGAAAATGGAAGTATATCTGATCAATCCGTGAGAAAGGCAATGCGTATATGGATATGAATGATTTCTATAAAGGCAAAAAAATATTGGTGACCGGATATACCGGATTTAAAGGAGCATATTTATCGCATATATTATACAGGATGGGGGCTGATGTATTTGGATATGCGTTAGCACCACAGACAGAGCCGGCGTTACATACAATATTACAGCAATCCAATCAGGTGCGTGGTGTGTTGGCAGATATCAGGGATTATAATAGGTTACAGGAAGTCTTTGATACCGTACAACCGGAGATTGTGTTTCATTTGGCGGCACAGCCGTTGGTGATGGAAAGTTACCGCAATCCGAGATATACATATGAGACGAATGTGTTAGGAACTGTCAATGTGTGCGAGTGTATACGAAAAAGCAGAACGGTGAAATCATTTGTGAATGTAACGACGGATAAGGTATATCTGAACGATGAACAGGAAGTTCCTTTTACAGAGGATATGCCATTGGATGGATTAGATCCATATTCCAATAGTAAATCCTGCTCAGAACTTGTAACGCATAGTTATGTTCATTCGTTTTTGAGAGCGCAGGGAGTTGCAGTATCTACCGTGCGTGCAGGTAATGTGATTGGTGGTGGTGATTATGCCACAGATCGCATTATTCCGGATTGTGTACGGGCTGTTTCGCAGGGCAAGACAATTGTGATTCGTAATCCACATTCCATCCGACCATATCAACATGTATTAGAGCCATTGTATGCATATCTTCTGATTGCCATGCAACAATATGAGAATCCGGAAAAGCAGGGGAGTTATAATGTTGGCCCGGAATTGGATAGCTGTATTACTACCGGAGAACTTGCAGATTTATTCTGCAAATACTGGAAGGGCGCGGAATGGTTGAATCAGTATGATGGAGGGCCATACGAATCTGGCTGTCTTAAGTTGGATTGCAGGAAGATTCGGAATGTGTTTGGATGGAGACCGAGATGGTCGGTGGAAGAGGCTGTAAAGAAAACGGTAGAATGGTATCAGGCGTATTCTAATGGAGAGGATATGATTCCGATTACAAATCAACAGATTGGGGAAATGTTCAATGTTTGAGACGATGACAGAGAAAGAAGCACGACAACAGATATTGGAACTTGTCGGTGAGTACTGCAATCAATTTCATAAGAAAAAGGAATATCAGGCAGGGGATCCGATTCATTATGCAGGCAGAATTTATGATAGAAACGAAATGCAAAACCTTGTGGATGCGTCATTGGAATTTTGGCTGACATCCGGTAAGTATACGATAGAGTTTGAAACACAATTAGCAAAGTATTTAGGAATTACATTTTGTTCGCTGGTAAATTCCGGTTCATCCGCAAATTTGTTAGCATTTATGGCGTTGACGTCTCCACTGCTGAAAGAAAGACAGATTCTTCCAGAAGATGAAGTGATAACAGTTGCAGCGGGTTTTCCTACTACGGTTGCACCGATTATACAATATGGTGCGGTTCCGGTATTTGTAGATATTACAATACCACAGTATAATGTTGATGTGTCGCAGTTAGAGGAAGCATATTGTTCTAAAACCAAAGCAGTCATGTTGGCACATACGCTTGGAAATCCATTTGATCTTCAACAGGTAAAAGCTTTTTGCGATAAGCATAATCTGTGGTTGATCGAAGACAATTGCGATGCATTGGGTTCGGAATACCAATGGAATGATCAATGGAAAAAGACAGGAACGATTGGTGACATTGGAACATCTAGTTTTTATCCTCCTCATCATATGACGATGGGAGAGGGAGGGGCAGTCTATACAGACAATCCTCTGCTTCATCGGATTATACGTTCGCTCCGGGACTGGGGAAGAGACTGCTGTTGTCCGTCCGGAGTAGATAATTATTGCGGACATCGATATGATGGTCAATATGGAGAATTGCCGGCGGGTTATGATCACAAATATGTATATTCGCATTTCGGCTATAATTTAAAGGCAACCGATCTACAGGCAGCGGTTGGCTGTGCCCAGATTCACAAATTGCAGGAATTTACGAGGAAGAGGAAAGAACATTTTGCGTATTTGACAGAACTGTTACAGGATTGTAGTGAATATTTCATATTGCCGAAGGCTTGTGAACAGTCAGATCCAAGTTGGTTTGGATATCTGATTACATGTAAAGAGGGCGTGGAACGAAACCGAATCGTACAGTATTTGGAAAAACATGGAGTGCAGACAAGAATGTTGTTTGCAGGTAATCTTACAAAGCATCCGTGTTTTGATGCAATAAGAGGGCAATATGACAAGTATCATGTGATTGGTGATCTGACGCAGACAGACCGGGTGATGGAACAATCTTTTTGGATTGGAGTATATCCGGGTATGACAGAAACGATGATGGATTATATGGGAGAAATGATTAAAAACTCCATACAATAAAGAGAGTGACAAAGATGAGAACGATTAAATTATTGGATTGTACGTTAAGAGATGGCGGATATTTAAATGATTGGAAATTCGGACATAACAATATAGTCAATATTTTTGAACGTCTGGTTAGTTCAGGGGTGGATATTATTGAAGTTGGATTCATAGATGAAAGACGGGAATATGATTTTAATCGAACTATTTTTCCAGATACCCATTCGATTAACCTGGGTTTTTCTGATATGAAAAAGAAAGAAACCATGTTAGTTGGAATGATTGATTATGGAACATGCAGTATTGAACAGATTCAGCCGTGTGAGGAGAGTATTCTGGATGGAATCCGCGTTATTTTCAAAAAACATTTACGGAAAGAAGCATTGGATTTTTGCACACAACTTAAGGAAAAAGGGTATAAGGTTTTTGCACAGTTAGTATCCATTACCAGTTATAATGATGAGGAATTGATGGATTTGATTCGGCTGTCAAACAAAGTGCAGCCATATGCTGTATCCATGGTAGACACATACGGTTTAATGCATCAGGAAAACCTGCTGCATTATTTTCATTTACTGAATGCACATTTGTCCTCTTCAATATCAATTGGTTATCATTCACACAATAATTTTCAGATGGCATATGCCAATTGTATTGAATTTCTTGCACAACAAACGGAACGGAATATATTATTAGACGGAACTATATATGGAATGGGAAAAAGTGCGGGAAATGCACCAATCGAATTATTGGCAATGCATATGAATCAGCATTATGAAAAACAATACGATATTGCACAGATTCTTGAAGCAATTGATAGTTCAGTTATGGAATTTTACCGACAAAAACAATGGGGATATAATATGTTTTATTATATTGCCGCATCCAATGACTGTCATCCAAACTATGTGTCGTATCTTATGAATAAACGAACCTTATCTGTAAAGGAAATCGATGCAATTTTGAAGGAACTTATTCCGGATAAACGTTTGTTATATGATGAACAATACATAGAAAAATGCTATTTAGATTATCAGAGAAATGAAATTAATGACGAAAAGATGTATCAGGAGCTTTCAGATATATTTAGAAACAGGAAGATATTATTGCTTGGTCCGGGATGCAATATCGTAAAGCAAAGAGATAGAATTAACGATTGGCTGAAAGATCAGGATGCTTTAAAAATAGCAGTTAATTTTATGCCGGAAGAATATCCCCCGGATTATTTATTTTTGACGAATTCAAAGAGATATCTTATGTTATCTACCTGTTTGACAAGATCAGATGTTGCAATTATTTCTACATCTAATGTTACAAACCGTCATGGAGAATTCAAGTATATATTGAATTACAGTAGTTTGATTGACAAGGAAGCATCCATTGTGGATAATCCGTTGCTGATGATCATGAATGCATTCAAACGTATGGGAGTGAATGATGTATATCTGGCGGGTTTTGATGGATATGTAAATGCAATTGGAAGTAATTATGTAGAACAGAATATGGAATATGATTTTACCAGTGATCAGGTAGAAGAACTGAATCTATATGTGAGTAAGAAGTTACATGCATATAGAAAGGATATTTGCATGACGTTTTTAACAGATACGGTGTACGACATACCGTATTAATGGATGCAATTAGGAAATGGAGCATGGGTATGAAAATAAAAGTGGCAAAATATATTGCTGATTTTTTGGCTGAAAAGGGAATACGATATAATTTTACGGTGACAGGCGGAGGTGCAATGCATCTGAATGATGCATTTGGTCACCATGATAAGATTACATGTATATATAATCATCATGAACAGGCATCTGCAATTGCAGCAGAGGGGTACGCAAGATTGACAGGGAAAGTTGCACTAGTGTGTGTGACAAGTGGACCGGGTGGAACCAATGCGATTACCGGTGTATTAGGCGGCTGGCAGGATTCCATTCCGATGTTTGTTGTTTCGGGGCAGGTAAAACGGGAGACGACAACATGGTCTACGGATGTTCCGTTGCGGCAATTAGGAGACCAGGAGTTTCAAATTGCAGATTGTGTTAAGAATATGACTAAATATTCCGATATGGTCACAGATCCGGAACAGATCCGGTATCATTTAGAGAAAGCATGGTATTTATGCAATCATGGAAGAAAAGGTCCAGTGTGGCTGGATATACCATTAGATGTTCAGGCTGCAATTGTAGATAGTGAAACTTTGATAGGATATGTACCGGAAAGTGAGAATGTAACAGTTGATCCGGAAATGATAAAACAGGTTTTGGATAAAATTGAAAATGCAAAACGACCGGTTATCCTGGCAGGAACTGGCATTCGATTAGGAGGAGCATATAAAGAATTCTTAGAGGTAATTCATCAATTACAGATACCGGTTGTGACAGCCTGGAATGCACATGATCTGTTAGAGGAGGAAGAGCCACTGTATTGCGGAAGACCGGGAACGGTCGGCTTGCGGGGAGGTAATTTCGTTGTGCAGAATGCGGACGTTCTGGTTGTGTTGGGATGTCGGCTGAACATACGTCAGATTAGTTATAACTATACATGTTTTGCTAAAAATGCATATAAGATCATGGTGGATATAGATGAGGCTGAATTGCATAAACCTACTATACATATTGATATGCCGATCTGTATGGATGTGAAAGTATTTTTACAGGCAATAATTGATAGAAGACCACAATTCATTCAGAATCATATTTCATGGTGTGAATGGGCGAGAAAAGTACATGAAAAATACCCGGCGGTATTAAAAGAGTATGTTCGTTCGAAAGATAAATTGAATCCATATGTATTTATTGATCGGATGACACGTCTGTTAAAAGAGGATGATGTGATTGTTTGTGGAAACGGTAGTGCATGTGTTATTACATTTCAGGCTGCAATTATGAAGAAAAAACAGCGGATGTTTACAAATTCCGGGTGCGCAGCAATGGGATATGGTTTTCCTGCAGCAATTGGCTGTGCAGTTGCAAGAGAAGGAAAGCGGGTTATCTGTGTGGACGGTGATGGAAGTTTTCAAATGAATATACAGGAATTGCAGACAGTAGCATATCATCAATATAATCTAAAGATTATTATACTGAACAATAATGGTTATCATTCTATCCGGCAAACGCAAACAAATCTTTTTCGGCCCCCATTAGTTGGAGTATGTAAGGAGAATGGCATCAGTTTTCCGGATATGCAAAAGATTGCATATGCATATGGTATTCCGTATGTTTGTATTGAGAATGAAGAACAGATTCAACTGGTATTTGAACAGTGCATGGATACAGACGGTCCGCTGATCTGTGAGGTTATTGTGGATGAAAAACAGAATTTTGAACCGAAATTATCTTCGAAAGTTCAACCGGATGGGACGATCGTGTCGCCGGAAATAGATGACATGTTCCCATTTTTGACAAAAGAAGAATATATGGAAAATCATCCGTTTGGAGAGATTGAAAATAACTAGGACAAAGCAGGAGATAGCTGCCATGATGAGAGCAATTGTAACCGGAGCAACCGGAATGATCGGTTGGAATTTGATTCAATATCTTGTAAAACAGAATATGGAAGTGTTAGCATTGGTGAATCCCGGTTCATCTAGAAAAGACTGTATTATTAAGAATCCGTGTGTTACAATAAAAGAATGTGATCTGGATGAGCTAGAACAAATTGAATTAGATGATGATCCATATGATTATTTTTTTCATCTCGGATGGAAGGGGACACATGGAGCTGGCAGAGAAGATATGTACATACAGGAAGAAAACGTGAGAAATTCGTTATGTGCAGTTGATCTGGCTGCGAAGGCGGGCTGCAAAGTGTTTGTTGGAGCCGGTTCACAGGCGGAATATGGATCTTCTTATACAGAAAAATTAAATGATTCATTATGGCCACATCCGCAAACAAGTTATGGAATAGGGAAATATATGGCAGGGATCATGACGAGAAAGCGTTGTCAGCAACTGAAGATACGGCATGAATGGGTGCGTATATTAAGCGTATATGGACCGGGGGATGGTCTGCATACTATGGTAATGTCCGGCATTATAAAGATGTTGCAGGGAGAGACAGCACAGTACACCCGGGGAGAACAGCAATGGGATTATCTTTATGTAGAAGATGCAGTAGAAGCTCTTTATCGTGTTGCATGTAATGGGCAAGATGGAAAGACCTATTGCTTGGGAAGTGGAAAGACAAGAAAGTTAAGGGATTACATAAAAGATATACAGGAAGTAGTCAATCCGACAGCACAGGTACAGATTGGAGCATTGGAATATCCGGAAGGTCAGGTCATGTATTTATGTGCGGATACAGCAGAGTTAGAAAATGATACAGGATTTCGTTCGCATACCCCATTTAAAAAGGGAATTGCTCAAACTGTGAACTGGATCAGAGAGAAGGAAATATATGAAAAAGATTAGTATTTTAATCCCGTGTTATAACGAAGAAGATAATGTTCAACCAATATATGAGGCTGTTTCTAATATACTAAAAACAGAATGTAGTAGTTATGATTATGAGATATTATTTATTGATAATCATTCCACAGATGCAACACAGCATATTTTACGGAAAATGTGTGAGGAAGACGATAAAGTAAAGGCAATCTTTAACGTCAAGAATTTTGGCCAGTTTAATTCTCCCTTTTATGGAATCTTACAGGCTACAGGAGATTGTGTGATCTCTATGGTATGTGATTTTCAGGATCCGGTTGAATTAATTCCGCAATATGTCAGAGAGTGGGAAAATGGATACAAGATTGTAATTGGGATCAAGACCAATAGTGAAGAGAATAAGTTTGTATATTTTTGCAGAAGCCTGTATTACAAATTCATTAAAAAATTCTCGGAAGTAGAACAGATTGAGCATTTCACGGGCTCCGGATTATATGACAGGGATTTTGTTGAGGTTTTAAGAGGGTTAGATGATACAAAGCCGTTTTTACGGGGGATTGTTGCTGAATTAGGTTATAAGAGGAAAGAGATTCCGTATACACAACCAAAGAGAAAAGCCGGAAAATCAAAAAACAACTGGTATACATTGTATGATGCGGCAATGTTGAGCATCACATCTTATACCAAAATAGGTCTTCGTTTATGTACTTTTTTTGGTTTTGCATTAGGTCTGATCTGTGCTGTGATCGGTCTGGCCTATTTGATCTATAAGTTGATTTATTGGGATTCCTTTATTGCAGGTCTGGCACCTATTACAATTGGACTATTTTTCATAGGTGCTGTACAACTTATATTTATCGGTGTGCTTGGAGAGTATATCCTGAATATTAATCAACGTGTTATGAAACGACCATTGGTTATAGAGGAAGAGCGGCTTAATTTTGATAAAGAGAAGTAAATCATACAGGCAGGTACTTGTAAACATTAAATGAAATGGAAAGGTGAACATATGAAGGTTGTTATTTTAGCTGGAGGAATGGGTTCGAGAATTAGTGAAGAATCACATTTGAGACCCAAGCCAATGATTGAGATTGGCGGCAGACCGATTCTCTGGCATATCATGAAGATTTACTCATATTATGGGTTCAATGACTTTATCATTTGCTGTGGATACAAAGGGCATATGATCAAGGAATACTTTATTGATTATTATATGAATGAATCGGATATTACGGTGGATCTGAGTACAAATGACACAACGATTCATCAGAATATGGCAGAACCATGGAAGGTTACGTTGGTCAATACCGGTTTACAGACTCCGACGGCAGGTAGAATTAAGCAGATTCTAAAGTATACAGGAGATGAACCATTTATGATGACATATGGTGATGGAGTATCAGATGTAAATATTCCTCAATTGTTGGAATTTCATCAGAAAATGGGAAAGATCGTAACCATTACCGCTGCCAGACCGGCAGGTCGATGGGGAACGATTCAGGTGGATCATAGTAAACATATAGTGACAACATTTAAGGAAAAGGAAAAAGTAGATCAGGCTTTTGTAAATGCGGGGTTTGCTGTTTTCAATCCGGAAGTAAAAGACTATCTGGATGATATACATATGTTGGAAACGTTGCCGTATGAACGTTTGACGATGGACGGACAGATGGCGGCATATCAACATGAGGGATTCTGGTATCCAATGGATACCATCCGGGATCGGGATTATTTGGAAGAGGAATGGGCAACAGGAAGGGCTCCATGGAAATTGTGGTAGACATGAGATTAAGGGTAGGATGAATGGATAAGGAAGATCTGATATCAGTAATTATACCGGCATACAACGTTGAAAAATATATTGCAAAATGTATTGAAAGTTTATTGGCACAGACATATAAGAATATGGAACTTATATTTGTAGATGATGGGTCGACAGACGCAACAGGGAAAATATGCGATCAATATGCAGCAAATGATCGAAGAATACAGGTTATTCATCAGGAAAATCAGGGTGTTTCAAGCGCAAGAAACAAGGCACTTGAGATAGCAAGTGGACAGTATGTTGGATTTTGCGATGCGGATGACTGGATAGAAGAGGATATGTATGAATATCTGTATCATTTGATAAAAGCGAATCAGGCGGAGATTGCTACTTGTGGTGCATGGATGGAATATACCGATCGAAAGTACATAATAGGATGTGCAAAGAGAGAGGGATTGGAATTTAACAAAGAACAGGCAATTGCGGAGTTGCACCGAAGAAGAAATATGTGTGACTGGATGTACTGTAAATTGTTTTCGGCAGCCTTACTGAAGGATGTTTGGTTTGATGGGAAGTTGCAGATTTGCGAGGATTATGTATTTCAGTGTGATGCATTTGAAAGATGCAATAGAGTAGTATGCGGATCAATTGCAAAGTATCATTATAGGCAGAGAAAAGAGAGTGCAAGTAACTGTGGATATTCAGATCGGTTTGAAAAAGGATTTGATGCAGATTGCAAGTATATTAACCGGTATATTCAATTATATCCAAAGTATCAGAAATCATTTATGTGTCGTTATATGCTAGAGGCGATGGGATTGATTACGGCTATGATTAAAGGAAATAATGTGAATAAAAAACGGTTACAGGAGATTCAAAAGATGATAAGGAAACATTTGCTTGAATATTTATTTACAACAGGACCAGAGATATATTTAAAAGGAAGTGCAGTAATGCTTTCAATTAATATATATTTATTTGAATTGATATATAAAAAAATGAAAAAATTAAATGATTGATTTGGCTATATTTGAATACAAAGGATGTTTGGATTGTGAGAAAAGTAAAAGATATTTATAATAGATTGCCATTACCATTAAGAGCGTCGATTTGGTTTTTTTTTGGCGCTGCATTGGAAAAAGGAATTGCGTTTATTATACTCCCGGTGTTTTCAAGATTGTTATCGACGGAGCAGTATGGACTAGTTACATTATATAATTCTTGGCTGCAAATAGTTTGTATATTTACAACGTTAAATTTACAATATGGTTCTTTGGGGACGGCGCAAATAAAATTTGAAAAAGAAAAATATTCATATTCAGTTTCGATACAAATGTTAGTAATGTTAATTTGTTTTATTGCTCTTTTTGTTGTTAGAATATTTAGTTCATTTTTTCAAGATTTGTTTAAAATGCCGTTGTATCTAATTAATATAATGATTATTGAAAGTTGGGCAATTTTTGTTATCGGATTGTGGAATGGAAATAAAAGATTTGAATATAATTACAGATCTTTTATTTTTGTTACACTGACTGTTTCAATTGTTACCTCTGTGTTAGGGGTTATTGGAGTGATGAACACAAAATGTAAAGCCGAGGTTAAACTCTTTACAACGTTTGGATTTGAATTAGTAATGGCTATATTTCTCTTTGTAAAGATATTGAAAAGAGGAACATATGCATTAAAAAAAGTATATTGGGAATTTGCCTTGAAGAATAATATTCCGCTTATGCCATATTATTTTTCAAAAATTATATTTAATACATCTGACAAGATTATTATCGCAAAAATTGTTGGAAATGATAAAGCAGGAATTTATGGATTAGTCTATATGTTAGCTTATGCAATAGACTTTATTAGAACCGCAATCAATAATGCATATGGACCATGGTTTTATAGCCAAATAAAATGTCGTTGTGGTGAAAAGGCACGAGCTGTAAATAGGAGTATCATTTGTGTATTATTGTACATATATTTTGTATTTATTATGCTTGGTCCGGAATTAGTTTGGATTATAGGTGGTATTAATTATTATGAAGCTCGTTGGATTATTCCCTTTGTTTCTATTAGCTTGTTGTTTTTGACAATGGCGGATTTTGCATGTTACATTGAATTTTATTTTGAAAAAAAATTGGGACTGGCATTTTTTACAGTTATAAGTGCGTTGGTAAATGTAATATTGAATTATATATGCATTCCCTGCTTTGGATATATGGTTGCGAGCGTAACAACATTAATATCGTATATGGTTTTATGGGGAGGTTTGGCTCTTTGTGCTACAATTACATGTAAAGAAAATAAACTGTCGCAGCAAAAATATTTAGATGTAAGCTTTCAAATAAAAATTGGTTTTGTTGGAATTGTGCTCATTATAATTAGTGTTATTTTATATACTGTAAAATATATTAGATATGTTATAATAATAGTTTCTTTGATAGTAGGATTGATATATGTTGTTAAAGTTATGCCTAATAAATTGAATCAAGTTTTGGAAAACAATAATAAAAAATCAACCATAAGTTAGAAAAATTTTATTTCTTAAGAAAATGGATCGAGAAAGTGTAGCATCAAAATGTTAAGCTTGATAATTAGAAGAAGGGAAATGTGCGTTCGTTGATTAATTTGCACAGAAGGAAAAAATGTATAATAATAAACTACTTGCAAAATTATATATTAGACATCAAAATCTAAAAATTGTTAAAGAAATAGCGTATTTATATTTTGTGGTAAAAGATGCCGCATGTGATATAGCTTTAGATAAAATGAATATAAAACTTCAATATATAATAAAAAAGAGATTCTTAAAAATAATCAAAATGCTACACGATGAAAAGAAGGCTTCGAAATTTATAAATATTAAAAAATATAAAAAATTGAGTTTGGTATATGAACTTTCGAAAAGATTAGATCGTGGAGAATTATATTATAATAAAATAAAGACTCAGATAGAAAGAAATACTATAAATGAAATAGTGAAGAAAGATAAGATTATTGTGGCGTTTATAACATATTCAACAAGTGTATGGATTGGAGATGAGCTATATACTATATTGAGAAAATCAAAAAAGTTTGAACCATATATTTTAGTAATGGCAAATTATAATGGTCAGAATGAGAGGATGCTTGAAGAAGAATATAAAAAACTACATAATTTTTATAAGAAAAAGAATATGAATATAATCGATACGTATGATATACATAAAAAGAAAAGTAAAAAAATGCATAATCTAAATATTAAGCCAGATGTATGTATATGGATGACTCCGTGGATAAATGTGTTCAATAGAGATTTAAGAATTGATAGATTTTTTTTGAATACATTACATACATATATTCCTTACGGGTTTATGATAGCTGATAATGTGGAAAATACTTTTGTTTATCATCAATATAATTTAAAAATTCATAATTTAGTATGGAAAGATTTTGAAGAAAGTTTGCTATCTTTAAAAATGGCAAAAAAATATAATTTTCTTAAAGGTAAAAATGCTGTTTATACAGGTTATCCGAAAATGGATAAATATTTTGAAAAAGAAGAACAATCATATAATGTTTGGGAAGAATTACAAAGGCGAATAGGTAATAATTCGGCGAAAAAAATTATTTATGCGCCTCATCACTCATTGGACATAGAAGATGAAGTTTGTTTTTCTACTTTTGCAGTTAACTATAGAGAAATAATTAAGCTTGCGCGAAAGTATAAAGAAGAAACAGTTTGGGTGTTTAGACCGCATCCACTCTTAAAATATAAAGCGATTTTATTTGGTCTGTTTAAAGATGAAAAAGAGTGGGAGATGTATGAAAATGAGTGGAATTCTTTGGAAAATGCACAAGTATTATGTGATGGAGAATATAGTAGTTTGTTTAAAAATTCGGATGGGATGATTTTAGATAGTGTATCTTTTTTAGCTGAATATCTATATGTTAATAAACCGCTTCTGTTTTTAAAGAGAACAGAACAACGATTCAACGATTTTGGGCAATTGTTACTTGGTGTTCATTATACTTGTGATGGTAAAGATATTTACTCAATTAATAAATTTATAAAAAATGTAATTATAAATCAACAAGATGATAATTATAATGTTCGGAAAGTATTTTTTGAAAAATATTTAAACTATTATAATGCATTGGGCGAAAATGCAGCAAAAAATATTTATCATGAAATTGAACATGGATTAATAGGAGGAAAGTGAAAAGTATGCGTATATTAAGGGAAAATGCAAAGATAGATTATAATGAAACAAAAAGGTTCTTTGAAAATCGAGCAATTAAATTTTCGGAAGATAATCCGTATTCGGTTACTATGTATCAGGATAATAACAAAACGTTAGTTCGAAATCGAAATGAATATGAGTTAAAAAAGCTAGTTCCTTTGTTGAAATTAAATAAAGATTCAAAAGTATTAGATGTTGCGTGTGGAATTGGAAGATGGGCAGATGCCATTGAGATGGATATAAATGTATATTATGGATTGGATTTTAGTAAAGATTTAATTCGAATTGCACAAAAAAGAAATCGTAAAAGTAATTTTTACTTTTATGAGGAGGCGGCGGATCATGTTGGAAAATTTGTGCAAGAAAAAGATATTGGAAAATTTAATGTTATACTAATTGTTGGTATTTTAATGTATCTAAATGATGAGGAAGTAAATTTGCTATTAAAACAAATTGATGAAATTTGTGAAGAACATGCAATTATCTGTATTCGAGAACCTATTGGTATGGAAGAACGACTTACGTTAAAAGATTATTTTTCTGATGAATTACAAGATAATTATAATGCTATATACAGAACGCAACAAGAAATGTTAAAATTCATTAAGGACAATTTTGTACAAGCAGGATTTGACATAACGCAACAGGATTTTTTATTTAAGGAAGATGATTTGAATAACAGAAAAGAAACAAGGCAATATTATTATATTTTAGAAAGATAGTGGTAATGTATGCATTTTTGTGAGTTTATTTTTGATTTAGAATCTATATTAATTAGAAAGAATGGGGAAGTGAAAATATGCAGACCAATTGTAGATTTTATTTGCGAAAAATATAATAGATGTTATATTATAACAAAATTATCGCCGGAGAGAGTGAATAAGGTGACGTGTATGATTAATATGGAGGATAGAATATATTATTTACAGGAACAGAAATATATTTCTAATAATAAAAAGGATATAACTGATGTTACTGCTAGAATGTTAGAAAAGAAAAGTGAAAAAATAGTGGTCGCTGTGGGAAAATCTATTATAGAGGCATTGCCATTAAAAAAAGGTGATGTTAAAATTATGTTTGATGTAAGAGATGTTATATCACAATCGATACTGGAATGTGTTGACTATGCAATTTATAGTGAGGATAAATTAGTTGAATTCTTATATAAATTGGATGAAGATATTACGAGGAGATGAATAAATGTTTTCTAGAACAATTATTATTAGTTGTGCAGGAATGGGTAATAGGCTTGGATTAGGAAAGACAAAAGCGTTAATCGAAATAGAAGGAAAACCGTTAATTATTAGACAATTAGAAATGCTTGCTAATGAAGATGATATACGTATTGTCGTTGGATATCAAGCAGAGCAACTAATAGATGTTGTAAAAAAATATCGGAAGGATGTTGTATTTGTGTTTAATCATAATTATAGGAATACAGGAACTGGAGCAAGTGTGGTTTTAGCATCACAATATGCTAATGAATATATATTAACATTAGATGGTGATTTGTTAATACATCCAGATGATATGAAAAGAATTTTGAAATATAATGATGAATTTGTAAGTGGAGGAGAAATAGTGTCGGATGATCCATGGTTTGTACAAACAGAAGAAGAACATAATAGGGAATGTGTTAGAGCGTTTTCAAAAGAAAATGGAAGGTATGAATGGAATGGTATTGCTCAGTTAGAGAGTTATAAAATAAGGGAAGGGACAGGGCATGTTTTTCAATTACTTGAACCATGGCTGCCTATTCCATTTTTGCAAGTCCGGACACGCGAAATAGACACCAAGGCTGATTTAGACAGAGCAGAAAAATGGATTATAAAAGGGTATAAAGATTAGAAATATTGTTTTATAAAATTTATGAGGTGACCAAATTGAACACATTACAAAAATACATAAAAATGTTCCGTGAGGACATTCGCAATGCCATGTCATACAGATGCGGATTAGATGAACTAAATAATTTCTTAATGCTGATTGGATTCATTTACATTGTAGTTGCATTATTTAGTCATGATTGGATATTCACTATCATTGGAGCGGTATTTGTGGTATTATCCTATTTGCGTGTATTCTCTAAGAATCTGGAAAAGAGAAAAAAGGAGAATGATGTGTATATGCATTATATGGGTGCATTTGTTATATTTACACGGCGGATGCGTTTGGCTGTAAAGATGAGGATTAAGACCATGAGAGATCCGGCGTATGCATATTTTGTATGTAAGAAATGCCATCAGGTAATCCGTGTGCCAAAAGGAAAGAATAAGATCAATATCCGCTGTCCGAAGTGCGACAGTACCTTTGTAAAAAGGACATAATGACTGTACGGATAACAAGACAGAATAACAGCGATAGTTCAGGAGATAAACAGAGAAAATGGAAGTATATTTTGACAATGCAGCGACAACAAAAATCATTCCGGAAGTCCGGGAAATTATGTTAGAGACAATGGATGTGGAATACGGCAATCCATCCTCTATGCATATTAAGGGTGTTCAGGCGGAAAACTATCTGCGGAATGCCAGAAATACAATTGCAAAACAATTGAAATGTGAATCAAAAGAGATTATTTTTACATCCGGTGGAACGGAATCCAATAATCTGGCTCTGTTAGGTCTTGCATTGGCAAACAAACGTGCAGGAAATCATATTATTACGACAGGAATAGAACATGCTTCGGTGTATAATCCGGTACTGTATTTACAGGATCTTGGATTTCGGGTTACTTTTTTGAAAGTGGATGCAAAAGGAAAAGTTGATTTGCAGCATTTACGGGAAAGTCTGGATGAAGATACCATTCTGGTCTCAACGATGGCGGTGAACAACGAGATTGGTGCCGTAGAACCGATAGAAGAGATTGCGGCGATCATCAAAGAATATAACGGGGAACATGATAAGAACATCTTATATCATGTGGACGCAATACAAGCCTTTGGAAAACGGATCTTGTATCCAAAACGGATCGGAATTGATGCAATGTCGATGAGTGGACATAAGATTCATGGTCCCAAAGGAAGTGGAGCTTTATTTGTGGACAGCCGGGCAAAGATCAAGCCGGTTCTTTATGGCGGAGGACAGGAAAAAGGATTGCGTTCCGGAACGGAGAATACGGCTGCAATTGCCGGAATGGGCAAAGCAACAGAGATTATGTATAACAGGATAGAAGAGAATAATCATAAAATGCAATTAGTAAAAGATGCATTGATTCAGGGTGCTACACAGATTGAAGGTGTGACAGATAATTCTGGGGAATCTCCGCATATAGCCAGCTTAAGTTTCCGAGGAGTAAGAAGTGAAGTATTATTGCACGCACTAGAAGACAGGGGGATATATGTATCGGCAGGATCTGCCTGCTCTTCCAACCATCCTGCCATTAGTGGGGTGTTGACAGCGATTGGATTGGATAAGGATCTGTTAGAATCTACTTTACGTTTTAGTTTTTGTGAGTATAATACTGTAGAGGAAGCAGAATATACGGTTAATGTATTGAAAGAATTGTTACCGATGTTAAGAAAGTATACAAGAAAGTGAGATAGAGATGGAATATAAGACATTTTTGATCAAATATGCAGAGATAGGCACAAAGGGAAAGAACCGTTATGTGTTTGAGGATGTATTATGCCAGCAGATTAAAAAGCATGTGGCAAAGTTAGGAGAATTCTTCATTCGGAGAGAGTATGGAAGAATTTTCTTAGAGGCAGAGTCTGCTTACGATTACGAGGATCTGATCTCTGAATTGCAGAAGGTGTTCGGTGTAGTCGGCATTTGCCCGATTGTGGTGGAAAGTCAGGTTACATTTGACGCAATCAAAGAAAAAGCGATTGCGTATATGAGAGAGTGCTATGGAGATGCAATGCTTACCTTCAAAGTAAATGCAAGACGCAGTAATAAGAAGTTCCCAATGAAATCCATGGAACTCAACAGTGAGATCGGTCATTATTTATTAGAGGAATTTCCGAATCTGTCTGTCGATGTGCACAAACCGGATGTATTGTTGAATATTGAAGTACGGGAGCAGGTGTACCTGTATTCACAGACAATAAAAGGAGCAGGCGGACTTCCGGTTGGAACCAATGGTAAGGCAATGCTGTTATTATCCGGAGGTATTGATTCGCCGGTTGCCGGATATATGATTTCAAAAAGAGGCGTAGAATTAGAGGCAGTATATTTTAATGCGCCACCATATACATCAGAGAGAGCAAAACAAAAAGTGATCGATCTTGCACGGATCGTATCCGGATATTCCGGAACAATACGGCTTCACATTGTGAACTTTACAGATATTCAGCTTGCAATCTATGAGAAATGCCCGCATGAAGAATTAACGATCATTATGCGCCGCTATATGATGAAGATTGCGGAGCATATTGCAAAGGATAATAATTGTCAGGCGTTGATCACCGGAGAAAGTATCGGACAGGTTGCATCGCAGACAATGCATAGTCTGGCATGTACGAATGAAGTGTGTACCATGCCGGTATTCCGTCCATGTATCGGAATGGATAAACAGGAGATTGTAGACATATCGGAACAGATTGATACTTATGAGACTTCAATTCTTCCGTATGAGGATTGCTGTACAATCTTTGTAGCCAAACATCCGGTTACCAAGCCGATATTGGAGATTATTAAGAAGTCTGAAGAGAAACTTTCAGATGTGATCGATCCGTTATTAGAGGAAGCGTATGCATCTATCGAAGTGGTAGAAGCCAATATTGAAGATCTTGTAAAGGCATAAGAGAATAGAGGAAAATAAAAAAAGAGGGTGTTTCGGAATTGCCCGAACACCCTCTGACTTGTTTGATTCAGTTGAATATTAGATAATGTATGGCTCTAAGGCTTTCATGATCTCTGAATCGTCGCCTTCTGCATGGATATTCAAGTCGATTGGCTGTGAAATATCCAAACTGAAAATGCCCATGATGGACTTCGCATCAATCACATATCTGCCGGAAACAAGATCGAATTCGGCATCAAACTTAGCGATGTCGTTCACAAAGCTTTTTACTTTATCAATTGAATTCAAAGAGATTTTAACTGATTTCATAGTGAATCCTCCTAGATAATTATTATGTCTTTGACATGTCTAGTATTATGATAACTTTTTAAATAGTAAAAGTCAATACGAAAAATATATAGTTTGTGTAAAGGATAGAATAAAAGAATATGAATAAAAATGAAGAACAGATGAGACCGTTAACAGCTTCTATCATCAATCTTGGCTGCAAAGTAAACAAGTATGAAGCAGATGCCATGAAAGATAAATTGATGGCTGCCGGAATGGTGGTTGTGGAACCGGATGATATTGCCGATATCTATATTGTGAATACCTGTTCCGTTACCAATATGGCACAGAAGAAATCCAGACAGATGCTGCGACGTGCTAAGAAGTGGAATCCGGAAGCAATCATCATTGCCGCAGGTTGTTATGTGAATGCAGAACATGATACATTGAAAAATGAGAAATTTGTGGATATCGTTGTAGGGAACAACTGCAAAAAAGATATTGTAGAGGTGATACAGGAATATCTGAAGAATTCCGCTCGCGGAGATAATTATATTGAGATTGGGAAGACACAAGAATACGAAGAGATGGGAAGACTGAATGCAGCACATTTGGATCACCAGCGGGCGTATGTTAAGATTCAGGACGGATGCAACCAGTTTTGTTCTTATTGTATCATTCCGTATACAAGAGGAAGGGTGCGAAGCAGAGACCCGGAGCGCATTTTAGACGAGATACAGGAACTGGCACAGACCGGAGTAAAGGAATTTGTTCTGACCGGGATTCACATTTCCTCCTATGGGGTTGATTTTACGGAACAGGATATGGATTTGGGAGATCTGATCGAACGGATCGGTGAGATTCCGGAAGTGGAACGGATCCGGATCGGTTCATTAGAGCCAAGGATTGTTACTGCGGAATTCATTCAGAAAGTATCCAAAAGTGGTAAGCTTTGTCCGCATTTTCACTTGTCCTTGCAGAGTGCATGTAATGAAACTTTGAAACGGATGAACCGGAAATATACGATCGAAGAATTTATGGAAAAGTGTCAGTTGCTGCGGGATCGTTTTGAACAGCCTGCTATCACAACGGATGTCATTGTGGGATTTCCGGGTGAAACGGAAGAGGAATTTGCCGTAACGGTGGAGAATCTGAAACAACTGCAATTATATGAGATCCATGTTTTTAAGTATTCACCAAGATCCGGAACGGTTGCGGAGAAGATGACGGATCAGATTCCAGAAGAAAAAAAGCATGCGAGAAGTGAAGAATTACTGACCCTTACCCAGAAACAGAAAGAAGAATACGAACAAAGTCTGAAAGGGTTGGAAGATGAAGTGCTGATTGAGGAAAAAGCAGAGAATTCGGAGGATTGTTATACCGGACATACCACAAGATATGTCAGAGTATATGTACATTCCGAGGATGATCCGGTCAATCAGATTGTAAAGTATAGATATTAAAACTTGCAACTTTTGCAAAAGTATATTATCATATAGGTATCGAGATAAGGACGTGATGGTTATGAATAATCAGAATACATTTAATACACAATTTGTCGAAGTGGTAAAAGATAATAATCTGCCGGTGTCAGACATTCTTGCACAGGTATATACGGCATTGTCTGAGAAAGGCTACAATCCGGTGAGCCAGATTGTAGGATATGTGATCAGTGGAGATCCTACTTACATTACAAGTTATAAGAATGCAAGAAGTTTAATTATGAAGGCAGAGAGAGATGAGATTATCGAAGTTCTGTTGGAGAATTATATTGAGACAAGATTGAAGTGATCTTCTTTTTGTCTGCAATGAATGTGGAACAGAATGGAATCATTAGGAGACAGAGGATGCGGATTTTAGGACTGGATTATGGTACTAAGACGGTTGGTGTAGCCCTGAGTGATGAGTTGGGAATCACTGCACAACCTATTATGACCATAGAGAGAAAGTCGGAGAATAAGTTACGAAAGACCTTAGCTAAGATTGAAGAGATCATTGAAGAGTATAAGGTTTCTTTTGTTGTGCTTGGATATCCGAAGAACATGAACAATACGATAGGACCCCGTGCGCAGGCAACAGAGGAATTTAAGGAACATATTGAGAGAAGAACCGGTTTGCAGGTTATTTTACAGGACGAGAGACTATCAACAGTTGAGTCGGAACGGATTCTGATAGAATCAGGAGTGCGTCGCGAGAATCGAAAAGAATATGTGGATAAGATGGCAGCAGCAGTAATTTTACAGAGTTATCTGGATGCACATCAATGATTGAAGAAAGGATATGAGAATGGAAGAATTAGAGACAATTGTAATTACATTTGATGATGACGAAGAAGTGGAATTTTTTGTTTTAGAGCAGACCCGGTTGATGGGTGTGAATTATTATTTGGTAGCACCGGTAGAAGATGAGGAAGACGAAGGCGACTGCTATATTCTCAAAGAGAATGTGGAGGGAACGGATGAAGAATATGGAGAGTATTCTTTTGTAGAGAATGAGAAAGAATTAGAGAGTTTATATCCAATATTTGAAGAGTTATTGGAAGATAGTGATATGGAGGTAGAGTTTTGAAAATGAATACAAGAAAGGGTGAGTCTGTGAAAAAGAATAATACAGAACAGACTCCCAGCGTGAAGATCATTCCTTTAGGAGGACTTGAGCAGATCGGTATGAACATTACTGCGATTGAGTATGAAGATACGATTGTAGTAATTGATTGCGGTCTGGCATTTCCGGAAGAGGACATGTTAGGAATCGATTTGGTAATTCCGGATGTCTCATATCTGAAGGATAATATTGACAAGGTAAAAGGTCTTGTGGTAACACACGGACATGAAGATCATATCGGAGCAATCCCGTATGTTGAGAAAGAGATCAACATTCCGATCTATGCAACCAAACTGACAATGGGATTGATTGATAACAAATTGAGAGAACACAACCTGCTCAACAATGTGAAACGCAAGGTTGTAAAGCATGGTCAGACGATCAATTTAGGATGTTTCCGGATTGAATTTATCCGGTCGAACCATTCTATCCCGGATTCTTCCGGACTTGCAATCTATACACCGGCAGGTATTCTGGTACACACCGGAGATTTTAAGGTAGATTTTACGCCTGTTTTTGGCGAGACGATTGATCTGCAAAGATATGCAGAATTAGGGAAAAAAGGCGTCTTGGCATTAATGGCGGACTCAACCAATGTGGAACGTCCGGGATTTACACCAAGTGAGAAAAAAGTGGGACATACATTTGATGTATTATTTGCAGAGAATAAGAATAACCGGTTGATCATTGCTACATTTGCATCGAATGTGGATCGTGTGCAGCAGATCATTAACAGTGCGGACAAATATGGACGTAAAGTTGTAATTGAAGGCAGAAGCATGGTTAATGTTATCAATACGGCAACGGAACTGGGATTTATACAGATACCGGATAATACATTGATCGGCATTGAGCAGATGAAGAATTATCCGGATGAACAGATCGTGTTGATCACAACCGGAAGTCAGGGAGAGAATATGGCGGCATTAAGCCGGATTGCTGCGAATATTCACAGTAAGGTCAGCATTACACCGGGAGATACGGTTATATTAAGTTCCAGTCCGATCCCGGGCAATGAGAAGGCGATCAATAAGATCATTAATGAATTAGAGATGAAAGGTGCTAAGGTAATCTTCCAGGATACACATGTTTCCGGACATGCCTGTCAGGAAGAATTGAAACTGATCTATGCCTTGACCAAACCGCAGTATGCAATTCCTGTACACGGAGAGTATCGTCATCTTAAGCGTCATGCGGAACTGGCACAGGAAATGGGTGTCAACAAAGACAATATTGTCATTATGAATAACGGAAGCGTGCTGGAGTTATCGAAGAACAGAGTGAAAGTGACAGGGCATGTCGTTTCGCAGGGGATTCTGGTAGATGGACTTGGTGTTGGAGATGTCGGTAATATTGTATTAAGAGATCGTCAGCATTTATCACAGAATGGTTTGATTATTGTGGTGGTAACTTTGGAGAAACACAGCAATCTCTTAGTGGCAGGACCGGATATCGTATCGAGAGGTTTTGTTTATGTAAGAGAATCAGAGAATCTGATGGAAGAGTGTCATGATGTGGTTGAAGATGCGTTGAATCGTTGTCTGGATCACAATGTGACAGACTGGGGTAAGATTAAGACTTCAATCAAGGATGATCTTGGAGAATTCCTGTGGAAGAGAACAAAGAGAAATCCAATGATCCTGCCGATTATTACGGAAGTATAAAGAAGGGGTGGATTGCCATGATAGTAGCAGAAGCGAAACAATTGAATCAGGTTATTAAGAGCAGTGAAGAGTATACCAGATATCAGAATGCAATGAAGCAGGTCATGGCAGATCAGGCACTGTATCAGAAGATGAACGAATTCCGAAGAAGGAATTATGAATTGCAAAGCTATGATGATGGCGTGAACCGGTATCAGGAGATTCATAACCTTGGTCTGGAATATGAATCCGTTCTTCGCACACCGGTTGTGAATGAGTTTTTGGTGGCAGAACAGATATTGACACGGAAGATGGCAACAGTATACGAAACAATAGCGGATGGACTGGAGCTGGATTACAGTTATATGGAGTAAGGTCGCGATGGAGAATGATAAGATTTCAAAAGTTATATTGCAGATCAGTTTGCGGACGTTGATGAATGTGGTGTTACTGTTTATATTGGTGGAAGGATTTGTTTATACATATCAGTTCTCATATAAAGTATTTGCAGATGTTCCGTATATGCCGGCATCATCGCATACGGTTACGATTACGATCGAGTCCGGAAGTACTGCAAAGCAGGTGGCAGACATCATGGAAGGCAGCGGATTGGTAGAGGATGACAAGCTCATCCTGGCAAGATTATATCTGGGCAAATATAACAAGAAGATTATAGCAGGAACCTATACATTGAGTCCTGCTATGTCGGCTGATGCAATCTGTAAGAAGATATGTGGAATTCAAAGTGAGGAAACGTTATGATAGTAGAAGAACGGATTACATCTTTTATCAACTCCATGAATGCAGATGAAACGGGAATTGTCGGAGTGATCGAAGGGGAAGCGATACGGGATGAAGTACCGATCATCCGAAAAGAAACAAAAGAATGGATCAAGACAATGCTGTTGATCCAGAAGCCGATGAGAATACTGGAAGTAGGAACGGCGGTTGGGTTTTCTGCGATCTATATGAGTCAGTATCTTCCGGCTGGGGCACATATCACAACAATTGAAAAATGGGAACCGAGAATTGATAAGGCAAAAGAGAATTTCAAACGGGCAGATAAAGAGGATTGTATTACGCTGTTAGAGGGAGATGCAGCGGATATATTGAAGGAATTGCAAGAACCGTTTGATTTTATATTTATGGATGCTGCCAAAGGACAGTATATTCATTTTCTTCCGGATGTGATCCGGCTTCTAGCAACAGGCGGCGTTTTGATTTCGGATAATGTATTACAGGATGGAGAAGTGCTGGATTCGAAATATGTGGTAGAACGAAGAAACCGGACGATTCATAGCCGGATGAGGGAGTATCTGTATACTCTGAAGAACCATGAGCAATTGGAAACGTCTATTATTCCATTGGGTGATGGTGTGGCACTTTCTGTAAAGATACAATGACAAATGGATTTGAATAATGTGAAGAGGAAAGGATAAGATGAGAAGAAAGATAGAATTATTGATTCCTGCCGGCAGTCTGGAAGTTCTGCGTGTGGCCGTGGATTACGGGGCAGATGCGGTATATATCGGTGGAGAAGCGTTTGGATTGAGAGCAAAAGCGCATAATTTTACATTGGATGAGATGCGGGAAGGATGCGATTACTGTCATTCACATAATGCAAAACTTTATGTTACGGTAAATATATTTGCGCATAATGCGGACTTACCGGGTGTTCGTCAATATTTAGAACAATTAAAGACGGTTCCGGTGGATGCTCTGATCATTTCGGATCCGGCGATATTTACAATGGCAAGAGAGATCTTGCCACAAATGGAACTTCATGTCAGCACACAAGCGAATAATACCAATTATGGTATTTACCGGTTCTGGTATGGATTGGGCGCAAAACGAGTAGTGTCTGCGAGAGAATTGTCGTTAGAAGAGCTAAAAGAGATTCGAAGTAATATTCCGGATGACATGGAAATAGAGAGTTTTATTCATGGAGCGATGTGTATATCCTATTCGGGCAGATGTCTTCTCAGTAATTTTTTGACGGGAAGAGATGCGAATCAGGGAGCCTGCACACATCCATGCCGCTGGCAGTACAGTGTAGTGGAAGAGAAACGGCCGGGCGAATATTTTCCGGTGGAGGAGGATGAGCGCGGAACATATATCTTCAATTCCAAAGATCTTTGTATGATTGAACATATACCGGAATTGGTGGAAGCAGGTATAGACAGTTTTAAGATTGAAGGCAGAATGAAGACTGCATTATATGTTGCTACAGTAGCAAGAACATACCGAAAAGCAATTGATGATTATAAGAAGGATGAACAATTGTACCGGGATCATCTTGATTATTACCGGGAAGAGATTGGCAAGTGCACATATCGTCAGTTTACGACCGGTTTTTATTTTGGAAAACCGGGGCCGGATGAACAGGTGTATGACAGCAATGAATATGTGAAAGAATACACGTATATCGGAACGATAGAGGATGTAGATGAACAGGGATATGCGCATTTTATCCAGCGTAACAAATTTGCGGTTGGAGAAACGGTGGAAGCAATGCAGTTTGATGGAACCAATCTGTCCCTGACGGTGCAGAGAATATGGAACGAAAAGGGCGAGGCTGTTCTAAGTGCACCGCATCCGAAAGAGCCGTTAACGGTTGATCTTGGTGCAAAGTTAGAAAAAGGAATGATCTTACGCAGAAGAACTGTCGAGTGATCTGCGGAGCTTGAGCAGAGCCTTTTTTTCAATACGGGAAACGTAAGAGCGGGAGATTTGTAAGAAAGCTGCAACCTCCCGTTGTGTTTTTGCTTCATTGCCAAACAGACCGTAACGTAGAGATAATACCTCAAGTTCACGTGGATCCAACACTTTTTGTATGGCATTATATAACTGCAGGATCGTATCTTCCAATATGATGTGATCGGATATTTCTTTATCATCATATTCTACTATATCTAAGAGATTGATCTCGTTCCCCTCTTTATCGGTTCCAATTGGTTCATATAAAGAGAATTCACGGGAACATTTTCTCTCCTGACGAAGCATCATCAGTAATTCGTTTTCAATACAACGGGAAGCATAGGTTACAAGGCGGTTGCCCTTTTCTAAGTCGTAGGTGTTGATTGCTTTGATCAGACCTATGGTTCCGATGGAGATCAGATCATCCGTATCCCGCTCAAAATTATTATATTTTTTTACAATATGTGCGACGAGCCGTAAGTTGTATTCTACTAATATATTCCGTGCCTCTAAGTCTCCTGCCTTACTTCGCTTCAGATAATACATTTCCAGTTTTTTTGATAAAGGTTGCTTGAAGGTTTGCATGGAGTCACCTGAAAGGGCTTTTCATTATTCTATGAGTGGAAACGTAAAATGTGCTTTTCCACAATTGCTTTTGTGCAAATTAACAAAATTCCATAAAAGGTTTCCTTTTTTTTGGTAATGTGGTACAATGTTAGCAATAAACTTATGAGAGGTCTTGCATATGCGTATTGGAGTTGGAAGAAAGAAATTAAGAATGGGCGATCTGCTTGTTGCGGCAGGGGCAATTACCGAGGAGCAGTTGCAGCAGGCACTGACGTTACAGAAGGAGAAAGGACAGAAGTTAGGAAGAACACTTGTCGAAGAGGGGTTCATCAGTCAGGAACTTCTGATTGCAGTATTAACACAGCAGTTAGGAGTGGAATTCATTGATCTGAAGGCATGCAAGTTTGATGATGATGTACTGAATCTGATACCGGAAGATATCGTTATGAAGTACAATGCGGTTCCGTTAGGATATGATGAGAACAATCCGAATGTACTGAGGGTGGCAATGGCGGATCCGATGGATATTATTGCTACAGATGATATTTCCATTGTTACCGGGTGTCAGATCGAAGTGCTGCTTGCAATGGAAGAAGACATCCAGTCTACGATTGGCAAATATTATGGTAATCACCAGGCGATGGAAGCTGCGGAAGCATACCGAAAAGAACGTGAACAGAGTATGCTTTCAGAGGCGGAAGAGGAAGAAGCCAATGCAGATATTGAGAATTCGCCGATTGTATTATTGGTAAAACAGATATTAGAGGGCGGTGTAAGACAGAGAGCATCCGATATTCATATCGAACCGTTAGAGTCTTCGGTTCGTGTCCGTTATCGTATTGATGGTGTACTGAAACAGGTAATGTCGTATGACTACTCCCTGCTTTCCGGCATCTGTGCACGTCTGAAGATTATGGGTGGTATGGATATTTCGGAGAAACGTAAACCACAGGATGGTCGTATCTCTATTATGGTTGACCGGAGAGAGTTTGATATCCGTGTGTCTATGCTGCCAACAGTATATGGAGAGAAGACGGTTATGCGTCTTACTTCGAAGGAAGGTCTGACCAGACCGAAGTCCGGACTTGGTTTCTCGCCGGAAGAGGAAAAGGTATTCGATGGAATCTTAAGTAATCCACATGGAATTATCCTGGTAACAGGACCTACCGGTTCCGGTAAATCTACTACACTGTATACCGCGCTTAGTGAGCTGAATACAGAGGAAGTTAATATCATCACCGTTGAGGATCCAGTTGAGGCGAATATCGATGGAATCAATCAGTGTCAGGTTAATGAGAAAGCAGAGATGACATTTGCGGCTGCCTTACGTTCTATCCTGCGTCAGGATCCGGATATCATCATGATCGGTGAGATTCGAGACGGCGAGACAGCGGATATTGCGGTTAAGGCCGCTATTACCGGTCACTTGGTTGTATCAACACTGCATACAAACTCAGCGGCTTCTACTGTAACACGTTTGATCGATATGGGAATTGAACCATATACGGCGGGTGATGCGTTGGTAGGCGTTATCGCACAGCGATTAGTGCGTAGATTATGTACATGTAAGCAACCTCGATATGCAGAAGATTACGAGAAGAAATTATTAGGAGTTCCTGATACGGAAGAGGATGTAGTGATTTATGAACCGAACGGATGTCCGTTATGTAATGATACCGGATTTTCAGGACGAATCGGTGTATACGAGATGATGGCGGTTACAAGAAGTCTGCAGCAGGTTATCGCAAGGAATGCTCCGGCGAATGAGATTGAGAGGCAGGCTTTGGCAGAGGGAATGTCCACATTGAAATTAAGCGTTGCCAGACATGTATTGAATGGAATAACCTCTATGTCCGAGATGCGTAAGATCGTTTACGAGGCAGGAGATCAATATTAAGAGGAGACATAAGAACGGTTGGAAGAAACCGGAGACAGAGAGTGTGAAAGGGGAAGAAAGATGATAGATATTAAGGAGTTATTGACATTTTCAGTAGAGCAAAAGGCATCAGATGTACATATTGCGGTAGGAATCCCGCCGAAACTTCGTATCAATGGTAAATTGATCGAAGTAGAATGCCCACCGTTAGAACCGATGGATGCGGCAGAGATGATCGGTGCCACAATGAACGAACGTCACAAACAGATACTGAAAGAAAGAGGAGAGGTTGACTTCTCATTTGATTCGGATGAGACCGGACGTTTCCGTGTGAATGTATTTATGGATCGCGGTAATATGGCGGCTGCTTACCGTCGGGTTGAGACGGTGATTCCAAGACCGGACCAGTTGGGAATTCCGAGTGAGGTTGTTGAATTATATAAGAAGAAACGTGGACTTGTACTGGTAACAGGACCTACCGGTTCCGGTAAGTCAACAACGCTGGCGTCTATCATCAATAAGGCGAATGAGAACCTGACAGATCATATTATCACATTGGAGGATCCGATTGAGTATGTGCATCACCACAAGAAGTCAGTTGTGAATCAGCGGGAAGTTGGAATGGATACATTAAGCTATGGTAATGCATTACGTGCAGCACTTCGTGAAGATCCGGATATTATTCTGTTAGGAGAGATGCGTGACTTAGAGACAATCTCTACTGCGATTACTGCGGCTGAGACTGGTCACTTGGTATTCTCAACTTTGCATACAATTGGTGCAGCGAATACAATTGACCGTATTATTGACGTGTTCCCGACACATCAGCAGCAACAGACCCGTGTGCAGTTAGCGATGATTCTGGAAGGTGTAATTTCACAGGCACTTGTTCCGGCAGAAGATGGACGAGGCCGGGTGGCAGCGTTTGAGGTAATGTTCGGAAGTGCAGCAATCCGAAGCCTGATCCGTGAAGCAAAGACCCATCAGATCCAGTCAACGATCCAGACAAGCAGACAGATGGGTATGATCACATTGGACGATCATTTGTTTGAATTGTACAAAGAGGGAGCAATTAGTCGTGAAAATGCACTAATATACGCGCAGGATCAGGTTGCAATGAAGAAAAAAATGTAGGGCGTTGTATATATTTCATAAAAAAACGAATTTATGTTAATTCAATGTTGCAATTTTGAACAAAATGGTTTATTATCATAAAAAGGAAATAGATTGTTAATAAAATGTTCATAATTTGTTCGGGTGAATATCGAATGGATTAGGAGCCAGAATGAGACGAATGGTGGAGGAGTTGTATGGCACAGTTTAATTATAAGGCTGTTGATAAGAATGGTAAGGCGAAAAAGGGTACCATTGATGCAGCAGACAGAGAGAAAGCACAGGAGAAACTGAAATCAGAAGGCTTGGCTGTTACGGAGCTGAAGGATGCAGGAGAGGCAAAGGCAAGTTTTAGTCTGGGTAAGAAGAAGGTTAAGAGTAGAGATCTCTCTATCTTGTGTAAGCAGATGGTGAGTATCTTGAATGCAGGTGTTACGGTAATCACAGCATTGGACATGCTCTCGGAACAGATGGATAACAAGACATTGAAGAACGCATTGATAGAAGCAAAGATCTATGTGGAAAAGGGTGGTACGTTGTCAGATGCAATGCGTCTGAATCCGGACATCTTCCCGCCAATTATGATCAACATGGTATCCGCCGGAGAAGCTTCCGGAAGTATGGAAACGTCATTTGATCGTCTGTCTACGCATTTTGAGAAAGATGATGCGTTGAAAGGTAAGATCAAAGGAGCACTGACTTATCCGATTGTTGTAATGATTGTAGCTGTTTTGGTTATTATTGTCGTTATGATTGCGGTTATTCCGAACTTTGTAGAGATGTTTGCGGACATGGGAACTCAGCTTCCACTTGCAACTCGAATGATGATGGCAGGAAGTGATTTTATCTTACATAAGTGGTTTATCTTGTTACCAATCATTATTGCGATTGTAGTTGGATTGAAATTTTTCTTTGCTACACCTACTGGTAAGCTCTTATCTGCAAAAGTATCCATTAATGCACCAATCTTCAGTGATCTGGTAATTAAGTCGAATGCATCACGTTTTTCCAGAACCTTGAGTACATTGATGGGTGCAGGTATTCCGATGCTAGATGCAATCGAGCAGGTTGCAAAGATGATGGATAATGTAATCTTCCGTGAAGGTTTAATGAACACAAAGACACAGGTTGCCAAAGGTCTTCCTTTATCGAAGCCGTTGAAGGATATGGATGTATTCCCGACAATGCTGGTACAGATGGTTAAGATTGGTGAAGAGACCGGTAATATTGAAGATATGATGGAGAAAGTTGCGGATTTATACGACCGAGAGGTTGATCTTGCAACGGAATCTCTGACACAGGCAATGGAGCCTCTTACAATGGTTCTTATGGCAGGTATTGTAGGCATGATTGTAGCTGCTGTATATGGACCAATCCTGAGTATGTACGAAGGTATTGATAATATGTAATTCTTACGAGCCATGCACAAGCACAGCTAAGAGCAAGTTGGACAAGCTTGCTTGTAACAACTTGTTGTTAGTTGTGCTTGTATACGGCGACAAGCCACAGCGAGACGATAGTCGAGTTGGCATGGCAAGTATTACGTCAGGATGACAAGCCGCAGCAAGACGGTAGTCGAGCTGACATGGCGAGTATTACGTCAGAGCGACAAGCCGCAGCGAGACGATAGTCGAGCTGGCATGGCTACTTAATTTGGTTAATTCTGCTGATGACCAGGGCAGTTTTAATAAAAATTTTTTATAAGAAAAGGAGAGATTATTATGAAAAAAACAAACAAAGGTTTTTCTATGGTCGAGCTTATTATCGTTATCGCGATTATGGCTATCTTAGCAGGTGCTCTTGCACCAGCACTTATCAAGTACATCAACAAGTCTAGAATTTCTACAGATATTCAGACTGGACAGACAATTGCAACAGCAATTCAGACTGCTCTTTCGAATGAGACAGGATATGATTGTGCTGTTGCATTAGGAACAGGCTCAATTGAGTTTACTGATGACTATTATGGTTCATCACAGAATGATGTGTTTAAGAAATCTGTTGCATCTACTGTTGGCGGTACAAAAGCACCAACTATTAAATCGAAGAAATGTGTAGCAAAAACATCTAAGTCGACAACTAATACTAACAAACATTTCTTCTTCAAAGTTGATCCTGCCAAAAATGAAGTGTTTGTATATATTGGCGGAGACCATCAGGTATATCCTACAGCTGATAAATGCTTAACAGACGATGAAGAAACTAATTGTGCACACTAATTGATAGTATATTATACAAACGCATCCTCATTCGCGAGGATGTGTTTGTGTAGTGTATGAGAAAGGATTAAGATGAAACACATAGGTTTGGTGCTAGGGGGATTGTTTAGTCTGCTTTGTGGATTTTCTGAGGAACTTGCAGGATTTCTCGTAGAAATGGAGAAAGATACATATTGCAAGAGTTGCAGTCAGAAAGGCAATTGTATTGCACTGAAAAAAGTATATAGTGTAGGCGGTGAATCGGATTTTCTCAATGAATGGATGCTGGTCACTTTCTTTTTAGTACGGAAACGATGTGAATTCATACACTATAAAAAAAACTATCGGCGCTATGTGTGGATGCTGATAGGCTTTATTGCGTTTATAATTCCTTTTTGGTCGAAGGAATTTACGCTGATAGGCTTTTTATATGGAATAACGGGAATTGCACTGTTGTTTTTAACAATAGTGGATTGGAATTCTCAATATATTCCGTTTGAATGTAATGTGTTAATTTTTTTATGCGGACTGATTCATTTATATACGAATTTTTCTAATTGGTTGGATTATATAATTGGTCTTTTTGCGGTCAGCGGTTTTTTGTTATTGTTGGATCGGATTTCTACTCCTGTGTTAAAGAAACAATACGGAGAGGATGTGGATCAGGTAATAGGGGACGGTGACATCAAATTAATGGCAGCGACTGGCTTACTATTAGGCTGGAAACTTAATTTTATAGCATTAGGGATTGGCTGTGTTATGGGGTCAGTAATACATCTTATCTTAATGAAGATTAAGGGAAGCGGGCACAGGCTTGCTTTCGGCCCGTATTTATCTTTGGGCGTTTATATTACAATGATATGCGGTGAACAGCTTGTGAGCTGGTACCTGAATTTTTTGGGCGTGAAGCCCCTTTAGAATAACTTCTGATTAGCGAGGGAGGCTACGATATGGCAAAAAGTAACAAAGTCTTAACAGTAGAGATAACAAACGAAAGTATTACAATTATTGAAGTGTCACCTTCAATAAAGAAACAGACAAACGTACATAATGCGTTGATTTTTGAAACGCCGGAAGATGCTTACGAAGATGGAGCATTACGGGATGTTGAAAAACTTGCTTCTGCAATCCGGGAGCAGTTAGATGCAAATGGAATTACGAATAAGAATGTAATATTCATTCTTTCCTCCAGCAAAGTAGTAAACCGTGAGGTGTTAATTCCTGAAGTAAAGGAAAACAAGGTGAAGGGAATAGTGGATGCGAATGCATCGGAATATTTCCCGGTTAATATAGAAGATTATGTAGTTTCTCATTCTATATTAGAGCATGTAGTAAATGAAGATAAGAGTAAACAATTGAAATTAATGGTTGTTGCGGCTCCGCTTACAATGGTGAAGAGCTATTATGAACTGGGCAGTATGTTAGGGTTGAATGTGCAGTCAATCGATTATGTCGGTAACTCTATGTTACAGTTGATCAAGACACAGACAAGCGCAACAATGACAACGATGGTCATTCAGTTAGGCAGTGAGTCTACAATCCTTAACATTGTAAAGGGAGATACCTTATTGTTACAAAGAACGGTACCGTATGGAACGAATGCAGTTGTAACAGAGGTAATGGATGAAAAAGATGTAGATGCGACAACCGCAATGACACTTCTTCAGAATGAGAGACTGATTACAGTAGATTTTGACGATAATGCTGCAACAGGAGCATTTCGTTACCTGATCAATAATATTGGTCGTGTGATTGATTATTATGTAACAAAGAATCCGGATAAGCCGATCGATGACGTATTCCTTACCGGTGACGGAGCGTTGATCCGTGGTATTGATGGATTATTCAAGATTCAGTTGAATATTCAGACGAGAATTATGGACAGTTTATACAATGTAAAGTTTGATCCGAAGATCGATCTTAAGATATACAATCCGGTATATCTGATTGCTCCAATCGGTGCTGCGTTTGCACCAATGGGATTCCGTCCGACGGAAGTGAAGACGAAAGGATCAGCGTCAGATGCGGATCTGATGAAGTATGGAGTGGCAGTACTGGTTGTTGGTGTGATCGTTGCTGCGGCATCCATTGGTGTTACAACGGTAATGAAGAACAACGAACAGGCAAAGCAGGCAAGTCTGAATGCACAGATTGCAGCAATTGCAGATATTGATCAGATTATAAGCGACTATGATGCAGTGGTTGCCAAATACAAAGATATCAAGACCATGTATGATCAGACAAGAACATTGAATGAAAACTTCAATATGTTGTTTGATGATCTTGAGAAGAATCAGCCAAAGGATGTGTCAATTCAGAGCTTTAATTCTTCTGATGGTGGGGTGAATATAGGTGCAACGGCGAAATCTCTGGATGCAATCGCAAAGTTTATCATTCAGTTAAAGAAGATTGAATGTATTGACAATGCATTTGTCCCGAGTTATACAGAGGAAGTGGATGATGCCGGCAATAAGACCTATACATTTACAGTGACTGCTAATTTTGTTTCGATGGTGCAGGATGAAGATGCCGAACTGGAAGAACAGAATACCGGTGATGCTACCTTAGATACACCGGCAGCAGAATAGGAGGGATGAATATGACATTAAAGAGTTCAGATAAAGCATTATTATTAGGAATCGTAGGTGTTGCAATTGCAGTTTTGGCGATTATATATGTTGCAAAACCAAACATTGATACAATGAACAGTGTGAAAGCTGAGAATGAACAGCTTCAGGCAAGATTGAATGAATTGAACCAGAAACAGGCAAACAGAGATCAGTATCTTGCAGATACGGAAAAATATCAGGGCAAATTTGATGAAGTGTTGAATTCTTTCCCTGCTGATCTGAATCAGGAGATCAGTATCATGTTTGTAAAAGGGATTACAACAGATAATGATTTTACGGTATCCAGCTTAGGATTGGGTGAGAAAGAACAGTTCTATACACTTGGCATGAATGGTGGAGATGCGGCACTTACAGATGGAACAGCAGATGCTGCTGCAACAGAAGCTGCCAGTACAGAGGCTGCCAGCACAGAAGCGACAACAGAGGCTGCGGCAGGCACAGAATTGACAGAAGGTGCTCCTGCTGATACATCAGCTTACCAGTGTTATCGCGCATCATTCCCGATTACATATACAGGAAGCTATAAGTCATTAAAGGATGTGGTATCTTATGTAGATAATTATTCAGACCGTATGACTATTAATTCTATAGATATTGCATATGATGAAGAAGCAGATGAGTATTCAGGTAACATGACAATGATGTGTTATGCCATTGAGAGTGCAGATCGTCCTGAACGTCAGATTGAGTTGAATGAGGTACAGACGGGTGTAAGCAATATCTTCCAAGGTGGAAGTGGCTCCGGAAGCAGTGACAGTAATTCTGAGAAATTGAATAAGTATGATGAGAATGACGGAGCTGCTATTTCAAGCAACTATGATTTCTATGCAATGTTGAATCCTTCCACAAGTGATGTGTCTGCTAAGGTAGTAGGACAGAACGGAACAGGCAAAGAGGCATCAGTTATCTCTAACAGTGATAATACAGTATCAACATTAAGTTTTGATTTCTATGAGAAAGATGGAAAGAATTACTGCAAGTATACATTAGACAATTCTACTTCTTATGAAGCAGAGGTTACTTCTGCAGAAGATGTGAAATTATTATTACAGTCTTCAGCAAGAAAAGATGGTGATGATAAGGTAGGCATTCGTGTAACAATTAATAATACAACGAAGCTTCCGGTTTATGTAAAAGTAACAGGCGACGATGCTACATCTGCACGTGTTGAGATTGCAAGCAAGACAGGTTCAGTGAAAGTGTACAAATAAGAAATGGAGTGATTCATGTAATGAACAAATTCCACAATAAAGGTGTAACATTCTTTGAGATTGTTATTGCTGTTGCAATTTTTGCAATTCTGATGTGCCCGATCGTAGCAAAATTAATTGAGGCGATGAAGATATCGGATTCTGCCAAGGTTGCACAGAATAAATATGAATTAGCAGAGAACTTGATTGAAAATGTTAAGAATTCTTCTGATTTTATGCCGGAACAAACAGTAGCGGCAACGTCGACTGCGTTGCCGGAATATTCCTTGACGAAAGCGACAACGAATAGCTTTCTGACAGAGATTACAGATGGAAGTGTAACAAAGTATCCAAATTCTTCTGACTCTACAGTTCATGTGGCAAAGTATAAACAATCAGATGGAACGGAAACGGAGATACCATACAGTGATTATGTGTTAACCGGCAAGTCAAAGGTTGGAAAACAAAAAAAAGATTGTTATTATGCGATATCTGTAAGTAATGAAGGGTATGCTGCGTTACAGTCGGAAGGAAAGCTTGTTGATAACCCGAATAATTCTACGTTGTCAACAATTGAGAATCTGGATGCGAATAAAGTTGCATTAATTAACGGAACAATCGGTAACTATGATTCCACTGTTACCAATGCATTTATGTCGCAGAAGTTGGATATCTTAAAAGTCGGTGACAGGAATCGTTGGGAACAGTATACCAAGCAGCAGGCAGAGATTGTTGCATTCCCGAATGATACAGTTACCCGTGTAATTGAGGTTTCGATCAAGAGTGATAACGGAGATAAAGCGAGTGGTAAGAGAAAATATACGGTGACTTGTAAGTTACGGTATATGGAGAATACAAACATCAAATTAAAAGATGGAATCTATGCCGGTAAGAGTTTGAAGGAGTATTTGGAACCAATTGAATATGTACCTTATGAGAAGACATTTACCGGAAAGCTTCCTCACATATATCTGATGTATAATCCATGCTTATATAATAGTAATTATATGGCGGAAGATTATATTGTATTAGATACTTCACAGATGGATCCGACAGAGGCGGATGATGCAAAATCAAAAGTTGAGATGTATGTAATTGAGACTGCAGAACAATTTTCGGATACTGCCGCAGCTGCTTATAAAGAGGCCTACAAAGAAGTAACAGGAAAAGATGTAAGTGATGCTGCAACCAAATATTTGATGAACAATAAGACAATCCGGGATCGTTCGGATGTTAAGATCAATATTATTGGTGCAACTACGGCAACATCAAATGCATCCAAATATGTGACAATTTATAATAACTTTAATATTGATCCGGCTACAGATATGAATTTGCCGGATACGGTGTCCAGTTATGCAAGTTTACCGAACAATTCACCGCTGAAGGAGTCTTTGGATAAAGCTTATCAGGATGGATTGACAGATAATAATAAGAAAAACAGTAACGTTGTATTAACCAATCAGTATCCGAACGATATGTTAGAAAATGCTCATCCAACGTATTATGAGATGTCAACAAGACAGATTAAAAAATTGGAGAGTGCAAAATCAGCGGCTTCGCCGTTGTATGATGTAAAAATATATTTGTCAGATACGGCATTTGATACATCGGATTATAGTTCTTTACAGGCACAGTTAAAGTCTATGACACCAACAATTTCAGGAACGAAGGGAGGAAACTGATAAATGATGAAAAAGATCAAGAAAAAGCTGAATAATCAGGGTAATACATTTATCATGGTTGTAGTTTCCTTATCGTTTCTTGCAATTTTAACAGCTTCTTTGCTTGTTGCAATTGCATTGTGCTATCGTTTGAAGATTATGGATATTAACTCGCGGGATAACTTCTATTATCTGGAACAGGCAATGGATGAGATATATGCGGGTGTCGGTAAAGATGCAATGGATAATCTGAATCAGGCATATTCTGACACATTGGAAGTCATTGTATATTATGATACCGACAGTAAGTCTTATGTAACGATGGATAATGAAGTTGCAAATAGAATTATGAAAAAGACTTACATGAAACTGGTCAAGGATAAAGCAACCAGTAAATATACTACCAAGGATGAGGCATTAGCAAGAATCAAGAGCTTTATATCGAATCCATATGATGCATCAACAAATGCAGAAGGTGTACAGTGTACGATTGCTAATGTGGATCTGAGTGAAAAAGATAATGACAATCTTACGATTTTGAATCTTGAGTTAAGTCGTACAGCAAAATATTCAGCGACCGGATTGGGACAGAGAGGTAAGACGGATTCTTTTACACAGAAGATTTCTACAGATCTTGTAATTGGAGAACCGCAGTTTGATGTGTCGTTTAATACAATCGAAGCATCATTGAATGATCTGTTTTCATTTTCTATGATTGCGGATAAAGGTGTTGATATCCGCAATGCATATAAGGTAAATGTTGCAGGTGATATCTATGCGGCATCTGATTTCTATAATAAAGATTATAATGGAACAACGAATAAGACCATTGGAGATTCAACAAGTAATCTGTATACGAAATTGAAAAACAAAATAAACGAGCCATCTACGGATCCGACATCAAAGGATAAAGCAGCAGAAGAAGTTGAAAAATATAAAGTTAAGATTTCTTCCAAAGAAGATAACAATGCAAACGGAGTGCAGGAAACAAGCATGTATTCCGGCATTTATATGAGCAATTCCAATGTTGTTATCACTGCAAGTAAACTGATTGTCCCAGGTACAATTGCAGCAATGAATACATCTACATTGACGGTCAGTGGTGTTAATGGCAATCGTGTCGGTAAGACAGATATCTGGGCTGACAGCATTGTATTAGGTGGTTATTCTTTGAAAAAAGCAGGAAAGACATTAGTTGGTTCTGATGTGTCATTGAATGCAAATTGTTATATTTCTGATGACTTGGAAGTAAATGCAACCGGAGCAAAGGTTGCAGTTATCGGAACGTATTATGGATATAATAATTCAACAACTGACACAAGATCATTTACTACACCGTTCTTAAATGCAAATGGTGTTGCAAATGGTAAGACATGGAATGCAGAGAAAGATCAATATCAGACAGGTCAGGCTCATTATAACAGTAGTGCGGTTATCCTGAATGGTGAGAATGCAACATTGGATCTTAAAGATGTTACTTCAATGTATATTGCCGGTCAGTCTTATATCGAGATGTCAAAAGATACAACAACGACAGAAGAAGATAAAGAATATTCTTATACAACAGTAGATGAGAATAACAATGATGTTGTCAAGACGGATACAGAAGAAAATGTTGAGGTTAAGACATTTACTTATCTGAGTAAGGGTGTTCAAAAGAACAAAGATGGTTCAACCAGAACAGATCCAAGTGGTAATCCGTTAGAAGATAATTATACATCTACCGGAACAAACAGTAATCAGGAATTTACAGCGATTCAGGACTATAAGACCGGTGAGGCTGTATCTATTAAGAGTAATCAGTTAGCCTATATTCCACCTAGTGCAATTATGACGGATAATAATGGTAATTATTATGTCACTATGCCGGAAGGTTTATGGGAAGTGGAACCATTTAACACATGGACAAATGCGGAGAGAAAGAGCCTGAAAGAAACACTCGGATATGTACCTGTTATCAAAACGGTTGTGTCTGGTAATACGAACTATTTCTTTGACTTCAGTAAGATTAATGAAGTTAAGAACGGAACATTAAGTCCGGTTAAGATGAATGAGTTCATTGCAGCATATAGTGAAGTGTTTACAGATGGATCAAAATCTGCAGCAGCATCTTATCTTACAGACATTACGGATTATGAAAACTTCAAGGTGAAATTATTAAATCTTCCAACAGAAGTGAATTCGAATAAGACAGATTATGATAAGATTTATTCAAATGCGGCTTTGACAGTTAAGAATGGAACAACCTTTAATATTCGGGCAAAGGGTGAATCCATTGATGCATTATTAGCAGCAGCAGATACAATCAATAAGAATGATGCTGTGAAAGCAGGCGAGACTGTAGACGAGAACGGAAACGTTGTGAAAGCACCGGAAACTATTGAGGTTACAGATACAAATGGTAATAAGAAGTCAAACAGTACATGGGGTAATGGTGTTACACTTGCAACTAGTGTTACACAGAATTTACAGAGCCAGTATCGTGAGATGAAATTATTATTAACAACACAGTCAAAGGATTCAACAGGTGTTGAAGTAGCACATGATATTGCAGAAAGTGCAATCACGCCAATTAATTATTTCTTTAAGTTTTCTTTATTTGGCACAAATTTAAAGATAGATGATATTTCCAATAAAAATGTGGAAAAATCCGGATACGGAATCTGGACCAATAAGGGTGATGTGACGATTACAGAGTCAGATGGTGTGAATATTAAGGGCATGATTATCTGTAGAGGTGACGTTAAATTTGATTCAAAGGTCAAGAGCTTTGAGGGTATTATTGTTACCGGTGGTAAAATATACGTTGACCATGATATGGACTTTGTAGCAAACGAAGAGGTTATCAAAGGACTACTGCGTACTTGTGAAGAAAACCGTAAGGAAAAGCCGGAGTATGAACAGATCTTAAAGTTATTCCGCAGCTATGGTGGTAATGAGTCACAGGATGAATTGACAAATCTTGATAATTCAGAATCTGCTACGAATATCAGTACAGTGCAATTTGCGGATATTCTGGAGTTTAGCAACTGGAAGAAGAACGTAGATGATGTTAGTTCAGCAGAGTCAGGCAACTAGGGGGTGTTCGGATGAAGAGAAGTAATAAGGGATATTCTTTAGTTGAATTGTTGATCGTAATTGCAATTATGGCAATTCTTTCCGGTGTGGCAGTTGTTTCTGTTGGATTGATCAAGCAGGCAAGAGCGAGAGATGCTGTTCAAAGTTTTAATTCCCAACTGACAAGTACCTGGTTACAGACCAAGGCGATTGGAGAAAAACAAGACAGTATGTATATGAAAGTTGTCAGAAACGGAAATCAGGCTGATTTTACGATCAGCCTGTATGACGGAACGACGAAGAAGGATTTATCCGGCGGCACGGTTGATAACAATGGACATGTGACTGCTGAGACAGGTAATATTACATTAAGCAAATATATTACGATTACATATACACCGTCAGATGCGGATCAGTTGGAATCCGGATATGGCAATGATAAAGGTACTGATGGCAGCGGTCAGTGGTATATCAAATTTGATAAAGCAACCGGTGCTGTACTAAAAGGTGCAGGAAAGTATGTATTTACTGATACCAAAGGTGATCTTGTCTCGACAGTGTATCTGGATGCGGCAACCGGTAACCATTATATTAAGTAGGAGGGGATAGCATATGAAGAAGAATCGAGGTTTTTCATTGATTGAATTATTGATTGCTATCACCATTCTTGCAATCATAATGGTAATGATCAGTGGATTTATGACATCTACAGTGAATTCACATACAAAGAATCGTAGAGAGATGCAGGTACAGGATGAAGCAATGCGGATCTATTCGCAGGTTGCAGATATGATTATGCAGGCTACATATGTGAGAATTACTTCTGCAGATGGAGAAGCCTATCAGTATAATAAGACGGACAAGAAGTTTGAGCAAGTGACACCAACGGTTTCGTTGAAACAGACTTTTGTACCGGATAATTATTGCAACTATGAATTGAATGGTCAATATGCAGATCGTAAGGTGATCGTAGATTATAAGACCTATAATCTGGTTGATGAGAACAATAAGGTTTATCCGAATGCCGGACCTGAGCAGACACCGGTTCCGCGTAATGATCTTGTGGATAAAGAAGACATAACCAATAATGTTGGTTTGCAGTCATTTCGTGCATTGTATCAGCAAGATACCACAGATCCGGATAAGTATAATAGTTATTATATAAAACCGGAATATATTTATATTGAGTATAGTGATGCATATACGAAAGCAACAACGACAGAAGAGTCTGACAATGGTACACTTGTTAACAAGGTAACAGACACACAACAGTCGAGAAAATGCTTAATCCTAAAATATGACGAGACATCACGTAAATTATATATGTATCGTTACACGGGTACAGCAGATGTGCCGAAAACAGTAGGATATTACGAAGCAAAAGATTTGTTGGAATCACAGATTATGACAGATGATCAGACGGGTTATATATCAGATAAGATTAAATATTTATACTTAACAGCCAGACCGGATGATAATTCACTTGAACTTGCACTTCAGATCGAAGACGCAAAGAATGAAGGCTTTGTTTATAATCTGAAAGAAACAGTAAACATTCGTAATAATAATGTATTGACAGTAAAACCACAGTTGAAACGTAAGAAGATTAACAGTACAACAGGTGGATCGGGTAGTGGTGGCTCTGGTACACCTTCGGAAGGTGGTGGCGGTTCAGTTACTCCTCCTGAAGATGGCGGTGGATCGGCTACGCCTCCGGGTGAAGATGGAAATTGATGGAACATGACACAATTTATTAACAAAATGTTGTTAATTAGAAAAGGAGAAAGGATATGCTGAAAAACAAAAAAGGATTTCTGATTACAATTACATTATTGATAATTGCTGTCATGGGTGGTTCTGCAATCGCATATACACTTGCAGGAAACGGTGGCAAAGAATCAGAAACCATTAAGACAGAAGTGAATCAGTCATCGGCATCCTTATCCGGTAATCTTGGCTTTATGGAGTATGTGTCAAATATTGATTTAATTATTGAAGACTCTAATAATAGCAGTAGTTACCGGTATAAGATCGTGCATGTAGTACCAAAGAGTAATCAGAGTACTACCGTATCGAAATATGTATCTGATGATGTGTTCCGTACTTTGGTAATTAATGGTAATAAGGAAAGAGACGCTGAAATGCCAAAGGATCGAGTATCTGTTACAAGATTGGAGTTGGATTCTAATGTGAAAACAACAACTGCAATTGGTGATAATACGGCAGGTCAGATATTAGGAGCGGCAGATTTAATCTATATCGAATCACCGGATTATAATTCTTATCGGGGTAAGATGTCAGATGATATTTACTTGTATT
>ERZ825137.249-NODE-249-length-78428-cov-18.112194_pt1 | contig 78428 bp, 70 predicted proteins | sample MGYA00519873_ERZ825137 | MGnify/ENA primary metagenome ERZ825137 (study PRJEB31778, sample SAMEA3449190) | human gut metagenome | biome: human gut; feature: human-associated habitat; material: faeces | place: United Kingdom | collected 2010/2012 ...
TCCGTTTCTATTTTATATTCCCCCTTTCTTCTTGTCAACTTTTTGACCAAGTCCCATGACAGCTCCCTCGTCAGAGGGGCCTTTTGCTAATGCGGCTTGGAGCGCCGCACAAAATCGACCGCTGTGCCAACAGATGCTCCCTTCATCCGCCACAGGCGGCGGTCGCATATGTTGCCCGGGGAGGGAGCGGACTTCTCGGAGAATTTCATATTCATTCAGAGCGTAGGGCGGGGGCTTGCTCCCGCCGTTAATAAACATCAAATTACCGTAAGGACAGGGCTCGCCCCTGTCTTAATTTGTTATATATCCCACTGCGGACAGGGGCAAGCCCTGTCACTACGGTAAATCAATGCAAAGCATAGTTCTCACGCTATAATTAAATTGTAAATTCCGTAAAACTATGCTAAAATAATTTTATAAAAATCGGAAAAAGCGAGGCTTTTTCTTTGCTTTGGGAGAACACTATGGATATTAAGGATATACTTTCAAAATGCGACCACACGCTTTTGGCTCAAACTGCTACGCTTGACGAAATAAAACAGGTCTGTACCGACGCTGTTAAATACGGTACGGCGTCGGTCTGCATACCCGCCTGCTATGTCGGCGAGGCAAAGGCGTTCGTTGGCGACAAAATGCGGATTTGTACCGTAATAGGCTTCCCGAACGGCTATTCCACAACGGCGGCAAAGTGTTTTGAAGCGAGTGACGCCGTGCAAAACGGTGCGGATGAAATCGATATGGTAATAAATATCGGTTGGCTCAAGGACAAAAGATACGATGATATTCTTACCGAAATTAACGAGGTCAAAAAGGCTTGCGACGGCAGACTGTTAAAAGTAATTATCGAGACCTGCCTTTTGACGGACAGCGAAAAAATCGAAATGTGCCGCATTGTCTCCGAGTCCGACGCGGACTATATTAAGACCTCGACGGGCTTTTCGGTTTCGGGCGCTTCAAAGCACGATATTGAGCTTTTCAGGGATAATGTTTTCGGCGATACCAAAATAAAGGCGGCGGGCGGAATATCGTCCGTATCCGATGCCGAGGACTTTATAAATCTCGGGGCGTCAAGGCTCGGAACAAGCCGAATCGTTAAAATTGTTAAACAGGAAAATCTTTTATAAGGAAATGGTTTTATGTCAAAAAGAGTGTTTTTGATAGTTCTCGATTCCTGCGGAGTCGGCATACTTCCCGACGCCGCCGAGTTCGGAGATTACGACTGCAACACATTGAAAAGAATATCGGGCTCTGCGAAGTTTTCGGCTGAAAATATGCTCGAAATGGGTATCGGCAACATTGAGGGCTGCGATTATCTGAAAAGTACCGATAAGCCTCTTGCAGCGGTCGGCAAATGCGCCGAGCTCTCACGGGGCAAGGACACTACAACGGGTCATTGGGAAATTGCGGGCGTTATATCGAAACAGCCTATGCCGACTTATCCCGACGGTTTTCCCGAGGAGATTATCAGTGAATTTTCCGAAAAAACGGGCAGGGGAGTTTTGTGCAACAAGCCCTATTCGGGAACGCAGGTTATTCGCGATTACGGCGACGAGCATATGAAAACGGGCAAGCTTATTGTCTACACCTCTGCCGACAGCGTGTTTCAGATTGCCGCAGACGAGGAGGTTGTGCCGCTCGAGACGCTCTATGAATATTGCAGAATTGCACGGAAAATCCTTTGCGGTAAAAATGCGGTGGGCAGGGTAATCGCAAGACCGTTTGTCAAAAAAGACGGAGAATATGTCAGAACCGCAAACCGCCATGATTTTTCGCTTGAACCGCCGAAGCCGACATTGCTCGATATGCTCTCGGGCAACGGAAAAACCGTTTATGCAATAGGCAAGATATATGATATTTTCGCCGCACGGGGAATTACCGAGCATGTGTTTACCCACTCGAACAAAGAGGGAATGGAAATAACCGCAGAGGCTCTTTCAAAGGATTTTGAGGGGTTTTGCTTTACCAACCTTGTTGATTTTGATATGCTCTACGGTCACAGGCAAGACATTGACGGCTATGCCCGTGCATTTTCCGAATTTGACAGGTGGCTTCCATCCTTTACCGAGAAAATGCGGCAGGACGACATACTGATTATAACCGCCGACCACGGCTGCGACCCGGGCGACGACAGCACTGACCATACAAGGGAGTACATTCCGCTTGTGGTTTACGGAAAGAATGTTAAGCCCGTAAATCTCGGTGTTAGAAAAACTTATGCGGATATTGCCGCAAGCGTTGCGGAGTATCTCGGTATCGATTACAGCGGAGCAGGCGAGAGCTTCCTGCCGCTTATTGTGAAGTGAGGTAAGCTATGACAAAACAGGAGCTTTGTGCTTTGGCAATCAAAAGTATGAAAAATGCCTATTCTCCTTATTCAAATTACAGGGTAGGGGCGGCGTTGCTTTGCGGTAACGGAAAAGTTTATACGGGCTGCAACATAGAAAATGCCTCTTACGGGGCTACCGTGTGTGCCGAAAGGACTGCGATTTTCAAAGCCGTAAGCGACGGAGAACAGGATTTTTCAATGCTTGCCGTGGCAGGTGGTACGGATAAGGAAATCAGCGATAAATTTTTGCCGTGCGGTATCTGCCGTCAGGTTATGGCGGAATTCTGCAAGCCCGATTTTACGGTTTTGGTCGTAACGGGAGAAAATTCCTATAAAGAATTTTCTCTGTCGGAGCTTTTACCGAATGCTTTTTCACTGTAATATGTCTTAAATAAGACAAAACAAAAAGTTCTCAAAAAATATTTTTATGGTCAAGCGAACCTTATAATATTAAAATATATGTAATTTTATATTTTGTATGAGCATAAGACCCTGAAACGCGTTCTTAATTTGCGTAGTTGAACTCATTTGCTCCGATTTTTACGGCTTTTTTCTTCAAAAACGGAAAAAAGTATTCTCAACGGCATAAAATTTGCTTTTTTCAAAATTTTGACAAATTCAATTCAATATAATACAATATGACTACACAATAAAAATGTGTATTTCATCAAAGGAGGAATGGTGTTTGTATGAAATAATCATCGGAAACGCTACGGTATTCTGGCTGATACTTCTTGTCGCATTTACAATAATAGAAGCGGCAACGGTTCAGTTGGTGTCTGTATGGTTTGCGGTAGGTGCCTTGGGCGCTCTTGCGGCGGTTTTTGCACATGCGGATTTCAAAGTGCAGATAATCGTGTTTATTATAGTGTCGCTGTTGAGCTTTGCCGTTACAAGGCCGCTTGTAAAAAAGTTTACCAAAGCCGGGATTCAATCAACGAACGCAGACAGGTGTCTTAACAAGACCGCCGTGGTGGTTGAGGAGATAGATAACCTCAACGCAAGGGGTCAGGTAAAGGTAAACGGGAATATATGGTCGGCGAGAAGTGCGGACGGAAGCGTTATTCCCGAAAATACGCTCGTTAAAGTTTTGAAAATCGAGGGCGTAAAAGTTATAGTTGAAGTAACAAAGGAGTAAATGAATTATGGGATATGTATTTTTAGGTATCATTATTGTGGCTCTTGCGGTTGTTGCCGCAAATATCAGAGTTGTACCGCAGTCGAAGGCGTATGTAATCGAGCGCTTGGGCGCATACAGCACGACATGGCAGACGGGCTTTCATATGAAGGTTCCGTTCTTTGAGAGAGTTGCCAAAATCGTTTCGCTTAAAGAGCAGGTAGTCGATTTCGACCCGCAGCCCGTTATCACAAAGGATAATGTAACAATGCAGATAGACACTGTCGTATTCTTCCAGATAACCGACCCGAAGCTCTATACTTACGGTGTTGAAAGACCGCTTTCGGCGATTGAAAACCTTACCGCTACAACGCTTCGTAACATCATAGGCGAGCTTGAACTCGACGCAACGCTCACTTCCCGTGACACAATCAACGCCAAAATCAGAGTAATTCTTGACGAGGCGACGGACCCGTGGGGTATCAAGGTAAACCGTGTCGAACTCAAAAACATTATTCCGCCCCGTGAAATTCAGGACGCAATGGAAAAGCAGATGAAGGCGGAGCGTCAGCGCCGTGAGGCTATCCTTACCGCCGAGGGCGAAAAGGCAAGTAAAATCCTTGTTGCCGAGGGTCATAAGGAATCGCAGATTCTTGACGCAGAGGCTCAAAAGCAGGCTGCTATTCTTCGTGCGGAGGCTGTCAAGGAGGCAAAAATCCGTGAAGCGGAGGGCGAGGCAGAGGCTATTCTTGCCGTACAGAAAGCAAACGCAAAGGCAATCGAGCTTATCAATCAGTCCAACCCCGGTCAGGCGGTTCTTACACTCAAGAGCCTTGAGGCGTTCGCCAAGGCGGCAGACGGTCAGGCTACAAAGATTATCATTCCGTCGGAAATTCAGGGCGTGGCAGGCCTCGCAACAAGCCTTAAAGAGCTCGTAACCGACGAAAATAAATAACAATACGGTTTAATCAAACTAATTAAAGATGATTGGACTATAAAATAAGACCTCCGGATTATCCGGGGGTCTTAGGTTTAAGCCTTATCACAGTAACTCAGCTTAAATTTATTTTAATATATCAATCCATTTACCGTTGCTTTTCCGCTGTATGTGTTCTTGAATATTATCGTCGCAAAACACATCAATCATTTTATCAAAGCTTGCGGCAAGCTTCATAGTCTTTAATGTTTCAAGTTTTGTCCAGAACACCCTTCCCTCGTCAGAAGATTTTAAGGTCCCGGAGTATTCATTGGTCTTAAAAAGTAAAACCACATATCGTTTGTTGCTTTTTACTTCCCACCATTTAATGCCGCATAATTTCGGGTTCTTAATGATAAGCCCCGTTTCTTCTTTAACTTCCCTGATAACAGAATCAACAAAAGATTCTTGTCTTTCAATATGACCGCCCGGGAAAGTTATGCCGCCCCAAGATTTGTTGATTTTATCTTGAACCACAACATTACCGTCGTTGTCGTAAATCATACACATATTGGTTAATTCGATTTTTTCGTACTTGCTCATAATAATACCCCGAATTGTTTAATTTAGTAATATGTTAATTGTTTCGCCGATATTTTTGTCTTTAGTGCTTTGAAATTCGGCGAAACCTTAACCGTTTTATTCTTTTTGTGGTTTACCTACGAATTAAGTAATACGGTTTAACTATATCATAAGTGTCAAAAATGTCAATATATTACAAGCCATAAAAGTTTTGTGCTTTGATTGCCACAAATAAAAAAGATTAACCTTTTAATATGAACAAGGCTGTAAAAATGTGGTCCCCGAAAAGCTTGCTTTTTGGGGAAAAGGAGGAGCGACGACGTGGTCGGAGCGACAAGACAAAACCGCCGAAATTCCTTGATATATCAATGTTTTTATATTTTTGTGGTGCTAAATGGTGCTATGCGCATATTTTTAGCCTATTTTTACACCATCTTTAACGGCTTCAGGGCCGTTATTTTTTATGCCTATTGTCAAACCTTTCTGCTTAAGATATTCAGCCGTCAATTCGATGTTTTCGCTTTGAAATCTGTCGAAAGCGTCACAATAGGTATTGAGTGTCACTTTTATATCAGTATGACCTAAAAGCATCTGTAATACTTTCGGCTGCATACCACCCTCAATCATTCTTGTAGCATATGTGTGCCTGAGAGAGTGGCAAGATACCTTACCGCTGATTGATGCATCAAGTATGTCATATTTCTCTAAAATGCGGCTAAGTTGCATGTTGACTTGGTTTGAGGTTATCAACTTTCCATTACAGGTTACGAAGAGCAAATCATCCTCGGCTGCTTGTAGACACTCTTTTAATATCTCTTTAACATCATCGGTTACGTATATAATTCTTTTACCAGCTAACGTTTTCGTGGTGTTTCCTAAAATAGCTTGACCTTTAGCGCCTCTGGAAACAGTCTTGCTGACCGTTATTGTGCCAAATGTGAGGTTTATATCGTTCTTGGTTAACGCATTTATTTCGCCCATTCTCATGCCAGTAAACATAGAAAGAAGCATTTGGCTGCTGTATGGTAAATCTTCATTCGTTAATATATCAAGCAGTTTTGCTTGTTCATCAATGGTGAAAGCTCGTACTTTTTCTTGTACTTGCCTCGATTTTGGGAGCTTTATACTTTCCATAGGGTTGGAGTTTATGATTTTGCGCCTGATCGCTTCGACAAATGACGAGTTAAGTAACTCATAATCTTTTCTTAATGTCGAATTTGACTTGTCTAGTCGTTCCTGGAAATAGGCTTTTATCTGTGTATCATTCGCCTGTTGCAGAGGAGTGTTGTATATCGGCTTGAGGCGTTTGAGCGTAGCGAGATGAGTGTAATATGTATTTTCATTGATCTCATTGAAATTATACTTATCTTCAATCATCTGCTTGGCAAGGTGATAAATAGTAATGCTACTCTTATCAACAAACTTACCAGATCGTATACCGAACTCAAGCTGCTTAATCTTCTCTTTTACTTCGGTCTTAGTCTTTCCAGAAACGCTTTTTCGTTTCTGCTTGCCTTTTTCGTCATATCCAATAGTTACTTGCCCTCTAAATCTTTTTCGTGACGCATCATAGAAAATACCGCCGTCACCGTTGGCTCTTCTTTTAGCCATTATCATCACCTCTTTCTTTTCTCGATTTTTTGTTGATTAAAAATTTCTTAATCATGGTTTTTGTCCTTTCTTATTTTTTTGGAAAACCCTTTTTGTGTCTCTCCGCATATTATAACGAAATTTTAATGAATTTTTTGATTGCCCTAGAGATTTTTTATTGTGAATTACATAAGGCCAACAAAAATGACCTGTATATTATTAATAAGTATAGGCGGTTTCTTCTTGCCTACGATAGCCATTCGATTTTTTGTCAAATTTTCGTTATAAGTAATAGAAAGGCACAGATCAACAATGGCTTTTTAAAAAGTTTGTGACATGCCAGCCATAATTTTTGGGGCAAAATCTCGTTATAATTTATAGAGAAGCCTAGATCAACAATGGCTTGTAAAGAGCTTTGATGATAAAAATACAAATAAGGAACGGGAGGTGAAACCATTGATTAGTAATAATCCTTCATTAAACGAAGATTGCACAACTGTTTTTTACACAACAAAACAGATTGCATCAATGTTGGGATGCTCAATTCCGACGGCACGTCAGCTCTTCTACAGAAAGGATTTTCCAGCACTTAAAATCGGGAAAAATCTCAAAGTAGAGAAGAACGCCTTCGAAAAATGGTGTTCAGTAAGAAGACTTGAATCTTAATAAAGCAGTGAAATTTGCATAGCATTTCAGTTAATAGGGGTTGTCCATCATTATTAACTTGATTATATGTTAATTTCAGTGTAAGAATGAGGTGATAATTAATAGAATTTAGAAAACTTAATAAACCTAATAATATTCCTAATAACGCAACTGTAAGGCTTAAGGAAATGGGTAATATTAGCGAAATCATGCACAGTACCCATCATTCTAAAGGAAGCTTTATCATAAAGATAAGCAAGGATCTTTATATCGATATTAGGACAGGCGAAGTTAAGCGTTTTAAGCACACCGAAACCCGTGCTCAGAATTTATCAAGTGTCGCTAAGTCGTTACAGAGTGGTAGGGATTTAATTAACACGAATGTTACATATGTATCAAAATGCCGATGGCTGACTTTGACATATGCAAAAAACATTCAAGATCCCAATAAGCTGTATAATGACTTCAAGAATTTTAACAGGCGTTGTCGACAAATATTCGGACATTATGAGTATATTACTTGTGCCGAGCCACAAGGACGTGGTGCATGGCATTTGCATGCTATTCTAATATTCGAAAGCAAAGCACCGTTTATGGAAAACAGTGTTGTTGCAGATTGCTGGAAACAGGGCTTTGTAACTGTTAAATCGTTAGATAATATTGATGATGTCGGAGCATATTTAACTGCTTACCTTGGTGACGTTGAATTAAGTGAAGCGCTGGAACTAAATCTCTATATTAAAAACAAAAAAATAAAAATTGTTGAAAGTATAGATGATGATGGTATAAAGCAAACAAAGCGGTATGTAAAAAATGCTCGTTTGCAAATGTACCCAACAGGCTTTCATATATTCCGTCATTCAAAAGGAATAAAGCAGCCTACGGTTTCGCATGTTCCCTATAAAAGGGCAAAAGAGAAAGTCAGTTCTAGCAAACTGACTTTCTCACAGAGTATTGAACTTGAAGACATAGAAAGCGATTTCAAGTTCACAATTACTCACGAATACTATAACAGTATTCGTCATTGAAAGTCAATACTCAAGCCCAATAAAGAGATTACCCTTATTATTTAAGGCATATCATTAATTCAGCGCACTTTCCATCTAATCTAACTTTCCTATCGAAGGAAGAATACAAATTCAAAGAAAAAGGAAAAGGGGTTAGGGTGTGGGAAAGGGGGAAAGGAAAATTCCCCCTTCCCCGCAAAACAAAGAATTAATGTAGTTAAGTCAGATACCATAAGTATAATCATTTAGGTAGATAATAACAATTTAACATTCTATCTGTAAACATGATTAACACCCCAAAACAGCGCTCTTTTAGGAAACAATAAAAAAATATCAAAAATAAAGCGAGGACGAAGCGTGAAAGATAATAATAAGAACTTAATCCCATTTAATAAGCGTTCCAAAGAGGAACACATTGAAATATCCCGCAAGGGCGGAATTAAGAGTGGTGAAGCAAGGCGTAAAAAGCGTGAGCAGATAGATGCCATTAAGTTGCACAATATAGCTTTTAAGGAAGAACGGGAAAAGAACCTTGAATTTCAAATGGACACTATCAAGCTTATAACTGAACTCCGAAATGAAGCAAATCAAATTTTAGATGACGATTTGACGCTCTTAATTGAACTCTTGAAGCAAATATAATCATCGAACACTTGTATCGATTGATTTTAATATTTCATCAGCTTCTTTTGAACTTACGAAAACAAATATGTATTGATTAGTTTTGTCATAGATTTTAATCTCATCAAATTCAGGTAGAGAATTATGCTCAACTCGTTCAATATTGTCTTTTTCGATTACTTTTGTTTGATCAACACCTTTAACTACAAACGATTCAACGACATATTTATTTCCGATAAGCAAGTATTTTTGTTTTATGTATTGATCCTGGTAAACATGCTCTGTATGATATAAATCAGAATACTGCGAAACGACCTCACTCACCGAGTGGGGGTTATTGCTTTCAGGTGTGCTTTCTGTTGAATTAACTAATGACTCTTTTGAAGCACTGATAGCCTGTCGTTCAACCGGTGAAGGTGCTTTTGTACAAGAACAAAGTATAATGCACATAACAACGATGAGAAAAGAAAGGTTATAGATTTTATGAATCGTTTTCATTTTTATTACTTCCTTTGTTTTTAACTATCTTTATAATAGCAAAAAGGATGCTCTGAAAATGGCGCATCCTTCTTATAATCTTAATATATAAGCTTTTCCTATCAAGATAATACTTATAATGCTCGCTGCGGTCATATTTTATAATCGGCTCAGTTGTAATACCGAAAGCGGTTTTGATTTTTGGGATAAGCTCCTCGCCGATATTCGGATTCATATAAATCACAGCTTCGCCCCGTGAGTTAATATCAACTCTGACTCTCGGGTAGTAGTCAAACGGCTTCTTTTCGGCTTTCCGTGATTGGGTTATTCTTTGGGTGCTGCGAAATCATATTCAATTATCTCATCCATCCTCTTCACCGTCATCTTTAAAAAACGGCTTAAAGCACTCTTCGGGAATATCTTCCGTGAAAACCGCATCGTCAAGCTTTGTTTTGTAAAAATACGCCCATTCGAGATTATTTGCGTATGAGAATACAGTACCCGTGCAATCGGCTCCTTCAAAATGAGTGTAATCAAAATTTGCAAAGTCAAAGTTTGCGCCTGTCAGATCGGCTTTGCGAAAATCACAGTTCGCAACGTCAGAACAGATAAACGAACCAACTTCAGACATCTTTGCATTCTTAAAGTCTGTATCCCATAACACAGCCCTGTAAAAATCTGCCCCGTCAAGAACAGTATTCTTGAAATTGGCACCTACCGAATTGATGCCTATAGCCTGCACATCGGTCATATCGGCTCCTTCAAAATCAGAGTGAAAGCCTATATCTGCATTTATCAGGATTGTGCCGACAAGCTTTGAGTTTCTGAAATTTGTTTTTCTCAGGTTTGCTCCGTAAAAGTTTGCTCTTGACAAATCCATATTACTGAAATCATAACCTTCAAGATTAAGCTTGATAAAATCGGCACGTTCGCCCTCTTTTTCATCGGTTTCAAGCCAGAGCTTGTGTTTATTAAGCTTCTCTTTGATTTCCTCCTCGGAAATCTTTTTTTGGTCTATGCGGCTCATAGCCATACTGAATGATATACTCATTTTAAATTCTCCTTTAATTATTTGCCTTCGGCAGTTTTCCGTCAATATCGTAAAAGGGGAGATAAAGCCTTGCCTTAATCGACTTGTTGTCACGGTTGAATATTCTTATTTTCATTTAAGAACCTCTCAATTTCTTCAGTGGTAATACTTCGGCAAGCTTTGTTGAAAAGAGCGTCATAAAAGATTTTTGCTTTTTCTTTATCTCCATTTATCCATTTGCTGACCTTTTTGAATATGGCTTCCGGTCCGTACAGCTTGCCTTTGTGTTTGCTCATTTTGTGAATAAACGAAGCCTGAGGATTGTCGGCGTTTACTCTTGCCGCACTGTCCATAAGACCGATATGATATACAGAAAATTCGGAATCGTAAAATAGGAAAAAATTTATATCATCTTCCGCCTGATTCTTAATAACAACTGCATTAAACACATCCGCAAAAGGACTTGCATCAATTGTCAAAATGTCCCCATGATTGAACGGACAAATCAAATCGTCATTCGGACGGATCATTGTACCGCCAAACGGTTCATCTGTCAGATCAAGCAGATTATCGTCTTTCGGGTTTTCACGGAGCTTTGAAGACCTCCGAAAATTAGTAACAGAAGCTCTTTCAACATAATACGTATAGGAAATATAAAGACGTCCTTTTTCATCAGGTGACCACTTGTCTATCTCATACCATGTGTTGCTCGGGGAGTTATCAATGTTTTCCTCATCGAATCTTTTTCCCGTTTCAAACCTTATATCCTCTTTTATCTCTTTGATTGCATTCTCAAATGAAAAACTCGTTGCTATAAGATAATCTATGTCTCTGAATATATCGGAGTCATACCAACAAGCTCTTATGGTAAAAACTTCGCCGTCATGGCATTCATATTCCTTCAACGCATCACAGATTTCCCAATAGCATTTGCTCGCAGAGCATTCAAGCACACAGTGAACGAACAAACCGAAGATTGTTGAATTAAGGATGTAGTCTTTATCAATTTCAGGGCCTATATCGTGATGATTTTCAATCCGATACAGTTCACGCAGAAAATCATCCGTCGGAAGAATGTGTTCGAATATATCTTTTTTTGTTTCAAGCGGAATATATGCGCTCATCACAAGATTTATAACCCATCTTTTTGAAACAGGGTTATCAAGAAAATACTTTTTGATTTCTTTTGACATACCGCAGTTCTTAATTACATATTCGTATAAGTCCTTCGGTAAATGATCGTTGTCAGGAATATAATCGGGATTTTCGGGAAGTATGGTTTTAAGTTCCGCATAGCTTTCAATCTCAGTAAGCTCTTTTGTTTCTGTGTTATATACCAAAATGGGCTTTTTAAGGGAAGTAAGATTTATCATATTGATAAATGCGTCCACGCTTCTGCCGTTCCATATCATAAAGCCGCAATCTGCTTCGACAGCCATCAGGGATTCATGATTAACCCACCTTGTTGACCTGCCCACGCCGCCCTTTTCGTTGCGTTTAACATCCCAGCTGCCCATGTTCATTCTCGCACTTTTAAACGGCGCATATACAGTTACATTTTCATATGTCTTAATACAAGACTGAATCAGCGTATCAATCCCGCAGTCATCATCACCGACAAGAATTTCATCCCCATTATTGATGTAACTATTTATTATTTCCTTTGCTTTATCGTCAAGCTCGTTTATGTGCTTTGAGCCGCTTATAAATACTTTCATATTATTTCTCCTCAAACTTCTGCAGGGCTTCAAGATATATTTCTGCTACCGTCTTATAACCGTGGCGAAGTGCTGCACTGACGCAGCTTGTTGGGGGTTTCAGATTTTTTATATAACTGCGGATTTCGTCTGCTCCCGACGGTTTGTCAAAGCGAAGTAAACTGCAGATTTTCACCCCTGCGAGTTTTCCGTCCTTAACGCCCCAACCGTCATAAACGGTAAAATAGCAAAGCTTATCCTCGGTTACAAACAGACGGGTATTGTGCGTCTTCCCGATACATACGCAGGGCCTGTCGCCAAGCTCGTCGTTATACATAACCCCTTCAAAGCGGTCTCCTGTATTGACGTCACCGCTGTTTTTGCAGATTTCAAAAATTTCAAGTTCAATCTCTTTTTCTTCTGAAAGCATAATTATTCTCCTTTTCTTGAATATTCATACGTGCACATCCACGTCTGAGGACAGATTTCTTCCCCCTTTTCATCCTTATAGTTGAAGCTGCAACCGATTGACTGCTTCTTAAATCCTGCCTTGATTACCATATTTATCGATGCTTCGTTCTTCATAATTATTTCTGCGACAACGCTGTCAAAGTTGTTTTCGGTGATTTTACCGTCAAGGTACAGCTCAACGAAGCTTTTGAGTGCTTCAAAGCAATAGCCATTGCGTCTGTGATCGGGGAAAATATAGTATTCAATATTGCTGTTGTATTCGGGTATCCCTATATAACCGACCATTTTTTGATTCTCTTTAAGAATAATCGAATAATAAATTACATCTGGAGTAGGCTCTTGAATGTACTCAAGCAGCTCTTCTGTCGGTTCATAGCCGTACTGAACAAAAATCTCATCCGCTTCGGTAACGTGATTATAATAGTTATCCCATTCATCACCATTGATTTCACGAAGAATCAATCTGTCGGTAAAAAAGCACTTTTCTTTCATTGGTTTTGCCTCCTTTTTTCTTTTCGCCTTCATTGTATCTCATTGGATGTGCCGTTTTCGGAGCATACAAGATGATAAAACATAAGTAAACGAAGAAAGGAGCATTGCTATGGACTTTAATATGAGCGAGATTTCAACAAAGGAGCTTGTTGAAGAATTGAGAAAAAGGGAAGGCGTTTTCACAAATATCGCCGAGCCTTATGAGCCGTACAGCGTTAAAACGGGCGACGGTCAGATTGACGATATAGGTCCCGCAATTATTCTGACGGTTATTGATTAAAACAAATTATATAAAAAACAGACGGTGTGACGAAATTGACGCACCGTCTGTTTTATAATTAAAGCACCAATCAAAAGCTGTGAGGTGAAATTATGGGTGAAATAGTTAAGCTTGAAGAATACCGTCCCGTTATCACGGAGTTAAGTCAAAGAGGTAGTAATTCTATCGGACAGATAATGACAAATAATATCAACTTTGACAAAAAGCGGATAATAAACTGTAATTACGGCATTGAGGATCGAAGCTATCCTGTCACACAACGGCAGGAGAAGGTTGGTTTGCTGGAATTATTTGATTATAAAGCAGGTATCATCGTTTTGCCTGAAGGCGATGTCACAAAAAAAGATTTTCTGGCATTTCTTGAAGCTCTTGAGGAGTGCCGTTATCCGTTTATTACAAGCGGCTATTTCCTTAAAGGCAAACTGTTTTACAACAGAGGCGATACATTTTCAAACGAAAGCCTTTCAGTTGAGTTTCTTGACGTTAGTTTTGATAAGCTGGTTAGTGTATCAAATGAAATGATGGAGAAATTCATGATTAATAGTGTTTTGCTCAAGGATGATAATACCGAATCCGTATTTTTAATTTCAAAAAAGTAAAATTATGTGCCGAAAACAGTCCATCGTGTGTTATAATATAGTCACAAAAGATGTTACAAAAAGTTTGAGGTGACAAGAATGTATAATATCCCCCCAAAGAAACTGATAATCGTAAACATACTGAAAATACTCAATGAACATTCGGATTCCGAGCATCCTCTTAAGCAAAAGGACATTCAGGAATATCTCGAAAAAGAATACTCAATGAATGTTGGCAGAAAAGCCGTAAAACGCAACCTTATGAGTCTGATGGATTTTGGCTTTGAAAATATTGAATGTAAGACTACGCCGAAATATCAGCTTAATGAGGAAACGGGAGAGTATGAGGACTGCAGCATATATTCCGATTTCTATATGCAGCATACCTTTGAAAACAATGAGCTTAAAATGCTTATTGATTCAATCATTTTTTCAAATCATATTCCGAAATCCTTCAGAGATGATCTTATTAAAAAGCTCGAAGGTCTTTCGAATAAGTACTTTAAAAACAGCACCAGTAACATTGAAGTTTTAAACAGCGTAACCTCGCAGAATTACCAGTGGTTTATGGTAATTGAGGACATCAACGAAGCTATCAATAACACTCAGCAAATCAGTTTTACATATAACAGATACAATGCTGACAAAGAGATGGAGCCTGAGTGCGAGGTAACAGTCTGTCCGTATAAGATGGTTGCGGCAAACGGTCATTATTATCTAATCTGTACGGAGGATAGGTTTGACGGCTTCAGTCCTTACAGAATTGACAGAATAACGGATTTGAAAAGGCTTGACGCACACTTCGCCCCGATACAGACATTTAACCTTAAAGAGTATCTTGACTCTCACCCGTATATGGGCACAGGCAAGGCAGTTACGGTCAGAATGAAAATCGACGAAGAAATAATCGGAGAGGTAATTGACGCTTTCGGAGATGATTTCAAAATTGTAAGCGATAGATTTCCAAATTACGGCAAACTCGAAATTGAGATTAAATCCAATATTAACGATATGTTCAGCTGGGCGCTTCAATTTGGTGATTATGTTGAAATACTCGAACCTCAAAGTTTAAGAGATAGAATGCGTGAAACCGTTGAAACAATGCACAAAAAGTATTATCGTACAAACGATGACAGGGTTCAAAAATCGAAAATGATTGCAGAAAGAAAAGGCTACTTGGATTTGTCCAGAGTTGATTTAACCAAAAATTTAATTGATTTTAAGGCTTTAAATATTAAAGAAATTATGCTTTGTGACAATAATATTTCCGATTATTCGTTTGTCGGAGATATTGACGGATTAGAGAGCATCAGGATACGAGGTAAGGTTGATAATTTTGATTTTCTAAAAAATATCAAAACGCTTAAACTTCTTATGCTGAAAGATACGGGATTTAGAGATTTATCGATTATTAAAAATCTTCCGATTAAAACCTTATATTTGAATGAAGAATGTGATGAAAATACTGATGTGCTTTACGATATGAAAGACCTAAAATGGCTTCGTATTACACGGAATATTGCAGATTTAATTGATACAGAGCGTTTGAAAAAGGCAAACCCAAAGCTGAAAATCGCTTTAATTCGTCGAGGAAAAGAGTTAAGACTTTGGGAAGATATATAAATTCTTAACTTTGAAAGGTCAGGAATTTTATATATAAACAAAAGCATAGAAAGGAGGATAAAAATGTTAGATGGATTTAGTTCTTATGAGGGCGGCGCTAAAATGTGGGTAGTTTATCATGATCATGGAACAACATTTGTCCACGCTACCAGCGAAGCAATTGCTTTACAAAGATTTATGGCAAAGTATCCGGAGCGTACCGTCAGGGATATTAAACGAGGTTAAAATTAAAGGCGTGTATATACCTTTAAAACAAGATTTTAGATAAAGAGTTATATACTGCTTTTAAATCAAAGTTTAATATTACGCAGAAACGGGCTTGCTCATTGTTCAACAAGTCCGTTTTTGTTGCCTAACGATTGATGAAGACGGCAGAAAGTCAAGCAAGTGCAACACATTCGGCTTCGAAAACCTCGGCAGGAGTTTTCCAGTCAAGGCATTTTCTTGGACGGTGGTTGATAAGATCGACAACTTTATCTACAGTTTCTTGAGTGATAGTTCGAAAATCAAAGCCTTTTGGGAAAAAGAACCGTAATAAATCGTTGGTGTTTTCATTTGTCCCTCGTTGCCACGGCTTGTGTGGTTCCGCAAAGTAAACATCAGTATTAAGCTCTTTTTCCAAAGCACGAAATTCCGCAAACTCAGAGCCATTGTCTAAGCTAATACTCTTTACCGGCAATCCTTTGAGTATTTGACAAATCACATCTTTTGTAAGCGAAGCTTCTCGTTTAGTTAATAAGCTCGCTCGTAAAAATCGACTTTTTCGATCAACCTGCGTTACCAACAGTCCCTTTCCGACACCTCCGTAAACCGTGTCGCCTTCCCAATCGCCAACTCTTGTTCTCAGCCGAATTTCTTCAGGCCACTCGGGAATAAGACGATCCGGTTGAATAGTATTGTAATTTGAGTTTCGAGGTAAAAATCGCTTTCCACGTCGTTTTAAGTGTGTTTTTGCTGTGATGTTCGGAAATCTCTTTAAATAGATATACCTATAGATAGTAGATACACATAGTGGCTTTCTGTCAGGATGCTCTTTGTGCCAACGGTTACTAATGGTTTCGGGAGACCAGTATTGCTCTAAGTTGAAAACTATATAGTTCCACTCCTCTGTGTCGGGAGTCAATGCCATACGAACGGACTCTCTGCGACGGCGGATATAGAGGTTTTGAGCACGCCAGTGATTATACCAATATGGATTATCAGGCTTATTACGAGGTCTCCAAGCCGCCTTGTTTCTCTTTATCTCACGGCTGATAGAAGACGGGCTGCGTTCAAGAATACCGGCAATTTTTCGAAAAGAATATCCTTCCGACAAAAGTTGTTGTAGATATTTTCTTTCTTCTAGTGTAAAATGTGTATAGGACAATACGCTCACCTCGTGTTTGATTTTGTGTGGTAACTATATTTTACACTATGGTTGGCGTGTTGTCTCTCTTTTTTTGAAGTGTTGCACTTCAGATTATAACCTGCCGTATTCCGTTATCGCTTTTACTTGGTCTGCCTTTCTTGTGAACAGCTTTTCCTGCTTCTATCATTCGTTGTTTCTTATTGTATCGTGTGATGAAGTTGTGTAATTGCTTTTGACTTATTCCCAATATTGCACATATTTCTTTTCTGCTTTTTCCTTGCTTCCTTAATTCTGTTATTTTGTTTTCATAAATACTTATGTTTCGATAACTTCTTGGCATTAAAAATCCCTCCTGATGTATATTCTACATCAAGAGGGCTCTTTTTTATATTGTCCATTTTTTACGGACTTGTTCATTTGACGGGCGCTTTTATTATTGTCTATATTATAATAATAAGAACATTTGTTGAGGATTTTCTTTTGTGTTCTCTTTGGTCCAATCATCTGCACCATTAAAATCATTTGCTTTGTGTTTTCATGTGTATATATCATTTCTTTTTGCATATTCATATGCGCAAGAGCCTTCCTCACAATTGATTCTTAAATCATAATTGCGACATAGAAAAGCATAGTTCCCAATTGAGGAAACACTCGCAGGGATAGTAATTGATACCAATGATTTACAATAGGAAAATGCATATTCGTTAATTATTTTTACACCATCTGGAATTGATAAGCTTTCTATGGATGTGCAACTCATAAAAGCTCCCTTCCCAATATATGTTACACTTCTTGGTATTGAGATTAATTCAAGAGAGCTGCACTCTTGGAAAGCATAATCACTGATACCCTCCAGCCCTCTATTTATGCACACTGTTGATAACGATGTACAGTATTCAAAAGCGTTATCTCCAATAGCTTTAACACTACTGGGAATCGTTATTTCAGATAGGAATGTGCAATCTTTAAAGGCGAAAGAACCGATGAGCTCCAATCCTTCAGGTAGGGAGATATTCTTCAGTAATTTGCAACTCTCAAAAGCAGAAGCACCAATTGTGGTTACGCTTTTAGGAATAATGACATATTTTAAAGATCGGCAATTGTAAAACGCATGGTTCCCTATTAGTTTTATTCCTTCATTAAGATTTGCAAGAACGAGAGATGCACATCCATCAAAGGCATATTTTCCAATACTGGTAACACTTCCAGGGACGTTAATACCACCTAGAGAAGAACAATCCGCAAAAGCATATTCGCCTATATGTGTGATACCATCAGGTAGATTTATACTTTTTAGTGATTTGCAATTATAAAAAGTATATCTATTAATCCATGAAAGATTGTTACTCAGTTTAATATCAATCAAAGCAGTACAATTTGAAAATGCTTCATACATTTCTGTAACGCTATCAGGGATAACAACGCTTTTCAAAGATCGACAATTGTCAAAGGCACCACCACCGATTTGTGTTACGCTACCTGGAATAATAACGGTTTCTAAATCCAGGCAACCTTTAAATGCATTATTGCATATTTCAATAACACCATTTTGCATCGTAATAGAAGTAATTGACCTATCTTTAAATGCAGCCTTTCCTATACATTCAACACCAGCTGGCACAACTATCTCTTTTTTTGTCCCAAGATATGACTGCAAAGTACCTTTTACAATAATGAAGTCTCGATCTCTGCTTTCATTATTTTCTTCATTATTATCTGATCCATCAGTTGGATAATAATAATTCTTAATAGCTTCTTTTACGTTGAACTGATTGTCACAAAATGGACAGGTAGAAGTTTCCTGGCAGTCGTCGACAGCCAAGATGCCCCCACATTCATCGCATTTTGCCTGAACAAATGCCATAAAAACACCTCCATATTATGTTTCAATTCTATCATAGTATCATTTGCTTTTCAACAAATAATCACTATGTTTTAATTCTATACACGGGCATGTGCACTTAATGGACCATGTTCAAAAACAATCTGAAATCGTCGGCAAAAAAACAATGAAGCATATGATTTTAAAGAATTTGTTTCAAAAGTTATATAATAAGTAATCTGATTAATAATGGAAAAAGGCAGACGGCTTTGAAAGTCATCTGTCTTTTTTTGGGAGTTATTTTGCATTCAAATCATTTTATAACAAGGTTGGTGTTATAATGGTGCTATGCAACAAACTTTTACTTTTCTCAACATTATCCGTCAAAATTCTGAAAGCCCTTGATACATAAGGCTTAACGGCCTTTTGAATAAAAAACAAGACGGGTTAGAAAACCCGTCTTTTTGGTCGGAGTGACAAGACTTGAACTTGCGGCCCCTAGACCCCCAGTCTAGTGCGCTACCAACTGCGCTACACCCCGTTGTTATTTTATTTAATAATTTGCGGAACAGTTTTGCTTAAAAGGAAGTAATCCGCTGCGCTTCCCTCAAAAACATAGTCGCACTGCTTGCTTGGAGCGCATCGCATTGCTCCTTGTTTTTTCACCTCGGAGCTTTGCCTGTATCGTTCGCCGGACGCGGCAAACCTCCTCGCCCAACTGCGCTACACTCCGATAGGATTAAATTTATTCGGCGGATATATTGTGGGGGATATTCGCCGAGCTTCGTAAAAAACATAAGTCATATTTTTTACTGCCCGAGTATATTATCACATATTCGTGTGTTTTGCAAGTGATTTTTGAATATTTTTCTCTTTTTTTATTATTTTTCGGCGTTTTTCATTAAAAAAGCAGGGACGGCGGTTTTTTTCTTGTTTTTTTCTCTGCGATATATTAAAATAAAGCTATAAATATTCGGAGGGGAAGTTATGTCTGATTATTTCGATTTATTCAAAATTAAATGCTCGCCCGTTGCGAAAAAAGAGAATACCGTTGTTATGGGGGACACAAGACTTACGGTCTTGACTCCCTGCCTTGTCCGTGTCGAGGTTTCAAGAGACGGTAATTTCTGTGACGAGCCCACGCAGGCTGTGTGGTTCAGGGATTTTGACAATCCGACCTTTACGGAAAGTCGGAACGAAAGCCGAATTACCCTGAAAACCGAGCTTGCCGAGTTTTGTTATGACACTGCGACGCACAGAATGTTATATATAGACCTTGCGGATTCACGGCGTAAAACCGAATATAATTCAGGCAATCTTAAAGGCACATGCAGAACCCTTGACGGTACGCACGGAGCGGTAAAAATCGGCGACGGAATTGTTTCGCAAAACGGCGTTGCAAAGCTTTGCGACAGCGAGTCGCTCATAATTTCCGCTGACGGTCAAATTGTTCCGAGGGCTCATAAGGAAAGCGATATATACTTCTTTGCCTACGGAAACGATTACATAAACGCAGTCCGTGATTTCTTTAAGCTCACGGGCTCTGCTCCGCTTGTTCCGAGGTTCGCTCTCGGAAACTGGTGGTCAAGATACAAGGCGTATACACAGGACGAATATATCACTCTTATGCAGAGGTTTATTGACAGCGAAATACCGATTACGGTTGCTACGGTCGATATGGATTGGCATTGGGTTGACATTAAGAATAAGTTTGGAAAAGAAGCCACTAAAAATGCGCACTGCGAGACAATCAAAGAGAAGTTTTTTGATATGATGTCCGACGGCGGCTGGACGGGTTACAGCTGGAACACCGACCTTTTCCCCGACCCGCAAGGCTTCCTGTCATGGCTTCAAAACAAGAATTTCAAGATAACGCTCAATCTTCATCCCGCAACGGGAATACGCTTTTTTGAGGACTGCTATGACGAATTCGCAAGGTTTATGGGCGACGACCCCGAGGAGAAAAAGCAGTACAAGTTTGACATAACCGATAAAAAATATGTCGAGGCATATTTTAAGATAGTCCACAAGCCGCTTCAGGATATGGGCGTTGATTTTTGGTGGATTGACTGGCAGCAGGGCAACAAGACAAACACCCCCGGGCTTGACCCGCTTTGGGCGCTCAATCACTATCATTCAATGGATATTGCAAGGGACGGCAAGAGGCGTCCGCTCATACTTTCAAGGTTTGCGGGAGCAGGCTCCCACCGTTATCCGCTCGGCTTCTCGGGCGACACGCATCAGAATTGGGATGTGCTTGATTTTCAGCCGTATTTTACCTCTACGGCAACCAACATAGGCTATACCTGGTGGAGCCACGACATAGGCGGACACTGCGTCGGCAAAAAGGACGATGAGCTGTATCTCAGATGGGTTCAGTTCGGCGTATTTTCGCCGATAATGCGCCTTCATTCGACCTCTAACGAGTTTATGGGCAAGGAACCGTGGAAGTACTCAAAGAGCGTTGAAACGATTGTTACGGACTTTATGCGGCTTCGCCACAGAATGCTTCCGTATCTCTATACCATGAATTACAGGACGAGTGCGGACGGCAGGGCGATTTGCGAGCCTATGTACTACGAATATCCCGACTGCCCCGAGGCATACAAATGCAAAAACGAATATCATTTCGGCTCCGAGCTTATTGTCGCACCGATTACCGAACCGAGGGATAAAAGAACATTCCTTGCGGGCACAAACGCATGGATACCCGAGGGCAGATATACCGATATTTTCAACAACCGCATTTATCACGGACCTATGAATATAAAGCTTTTCCGTGACGAGGGCACGATACCCGTTCTTGCAAAAGAGGGCGCGATTATACCGCTCGGCATAAACGACAGGGACAATTCCTGGGAAAATCCCAAAGATGCGGAAATTCTCATTTACAGGGGGAACAACAGGTTTTCTATGTATGAGGACGACGGCGAAACGATGGAGTATCAAAACGGAAAATTTGCTTTTACCGATTTTGAGGTGTCCGAAAACGACAACTGTGTTGAATTTACCGTAAATCCCGTAAGAAGGGATAAATCGGTTGTTCCGCAGTCGAGAAATTACACTCTTTCGTTCAGAGACATTGTCGGCGCAGAAGTTTCGGTCAGCGTAAACGGCACCGAGAAAGAGTGCGATATTTCCGTAAAGGACGGTTATGTATGCGTTAAGGTAAGCGGAATTTCTCCCGAGGACAGCGTTAAGGTTATTCTTTCGGCTGTGACAGTTCTTAAAAACACCGACAGGAGAGAGACACTTATTGAGCTCGTTTCAAAGTATCAGCTTTCAAACGATATTAAGCCTAAGCTGTTCGGCGCATATGTTGACGGAAAAACCAAGCTGCTCAAAGTGAAAAAATGCTTCAGAGAACCCATTGAGGAAATCGAAAAACTGTATTGAGATTATAGCTGTTATACAAAATGCTTTCGGAGGGGGTAACTGCGACGGACAGTAACGATTTTGCATATGTTTTCGGCGATGTTATTTGCCTGATAATGCTTCTGTTCATCAGTAATGCGTCAAGACGCCATTCAAAAATATTGCTTGCGGAGAGGTACTTCCTTGAAATGTCTCTTGCAACCTCGATTTTGCTGATTACGGATATTATCTGGCCGTTGGTCAACGGAGTGAATATCCCGTTTTTCAGGGTGCTCAATATCACGATAAACACGGTATATATGATTTTAACGGGATTTATCGGCTTTTTGTGGATAGTCTATGTTGATTTCAAGGTAAAGCGCAGAATTGACAGCTCATACAAGAAAAGAGTGGCGGTTTATTCGATACCGATGGTTGTTTTAACCGTCATTACCTTTGCTTCGCACAAAACGCATACGCTTTTCTATATAGACAGCGAAAATTATTATCGCAGGGGTAACAGCCTGTGGATAAGGGTGTTTATAATCGTGCTGTATGTTCTGTGGGCGGCAGTGCTTACACTCAACGGTATAAGACAGCAGAAAACGAAGCAGAAAAAGGACGAACTTCGTGCGCTTCTGCAATTTATGTTTTTTCCGCTTGCAGGCAATTTTCTTCAATTCTCGTATCTCAACCTGCCGTTTACTGCGGTAGGCATTTCACTTGCGGTTCTGCTCGTGTTCATCAATGTTCAGAACAAGCAGATTTCAATAGATACTCTCACGGGCATCAACAACAGACGCCAGTTAACCCTTTATATAGACTCGGAGCTCAGTGCCTCCGCAAAAAGGGGAGAGCTTTATTATCTTATAATGGATATTGATAAATTCAAACACATCAACGACACCTACGGCCATCTTGAGGGTGACAATGCGCTTGTGAAAATTGCGGCTGTTCTCAACGGCATATGCGACAGGCACAACGATTTTGTCGCACGGTACGGCGGCGATGAGTTTGTAATTGTTTGCAGGAGAAAGAGTGTAATTGAGGTCGAGGCGCTGAAAGCGGAAATTAACAATGCCGTTTCAAAAATGAATGAAACGGAAAATCTTCCCTACACCCTGTCTTTGAGTATCGGAAGCGCAAGGTTTGACAGGAGCAAGAGCAACGACGAAATATTTGCCGAAGCGGATAAAAAGCTCTATTCCATAAAGTCGGGGCGTTCTATGGCGGCAAAGTAAGCCGTTTTCTGCTTATTAAATAAGAATTTCCTATTGATTTTATAGGAATAATTGAGTATTATTATATTTATAATTTTTAATTGTTTGCAGGTGAAAGTTATGATCAGTGACGTTCAAAAGGAAATAATGCGACTTAAAAAGGAGAAGGATATATGTATCCTCGCTCATTCTTATGTTGCTCACGAAATACTTGAAGTTGCCGACTTTACGGGCGACAGCTATGCGCTTTCGGTAAAAGCCGCTTCCGCACCGCAGAAAACGGTAATTATGGTAGGCGTACGCTTTATGGCGGAGACCGTGAAAATTCTCTCTCCCGAAAAGAAGGTTATCCTCGCTCACGACGAAGCGGGCTGTCCTATGGCGGAGCAGATGGATAAGGAGCTCATTTCCGCAGTCAAGGAGCAGTACCCCGACTACAAGGTAGTCGCTTACATAAACACGACGGCGGATCTCAAAACCGTCTGCGATGTCTGCGTTACATCGTCGTCCGCAGTTAAAATCGTAAAACAGCTTCCCGACAAGAATATTCTTTTCATTCCCGACTGTAACCTCGGAGCGTATGTTGCCGAGCAGGTCCCCGAAAAGAACTTCAAGCTCTTGCAGGGCGGCTGTCCCGTTCACGCTTCGGTAAACGAAAACGAAGTTATAAAGGCAAAGCAGAAGCATCCGAACGCACTTTTGCTTGTTCATCCCGAGTGTACCGCAGATGTTGTAAAGCATGCCGATTATGTCGGCTCGACCTCGGGCATTATGGAATTTGCAAAAAAGAGCGACAACAAGGAATTTATTATCGGTACGGAAATTTCCATTGCGGAGCATTTGCAGTATGAGTGCCCCGATAAGATGTTCTATTATCTCTCGCAGAAGCTCATATGCAAGAATATGAAAATGTCAACCCTCTGCGATGTTTACAATGCGGTTCTCGGCCGTTCGGGCGAGGAAATAGTGCTTGACGAGGATACAAGAGTCAAGGCTCGCAGATGTATCGACGAAATGATTAGGCTCGGCGGCTGAGGTGTTTTAATTGTCAGAAAATAAAAAGGTAATGATAGGTATGAGCGGCGGCGTTGACTCGTCGGTTGCCGCCTACCTTTTGCAGCAGGAGTCGCTTGAGGTTATCGGGGCGACAATGAAGCTCTATAATAACGAGGATATCGATTTTGTTTCGGACAAGACCTGCTGTTCGCTTGACGATGTTCTTGACGCGAAGAGCGTGTGCGCAAGGCTCGGTATTCGCCATTATACGCTGAATATGACGGATGATTTCAAGTCTGAGGTTATCGAACGCTTTATCTCGGCTTATCAGAACGGCTTTACCCCGAACCCGTGTATCGACTGCAACCGCTATATGAAGTTCTCAAAGATGCTTCACAAGGCGCAGGAGCTTGATATTGATTATGTCGCAACGGGACATTATGCGAGGATTGAAAAGCAGGGCGACAGGTATCTTCTTAAAAAGGCTGTCGATTTATCCAAGGACCAGAGCTATGTGCTTTATTCGCTCACGCAGGAACAGCTGAAAGTAACAAAATTCCCTCTCGGAAATTATACCAAAGCGCAGGTGCGTGAAATTGCGGAGGAAAACGGCTTTGTAAACGCCCACAAGCACGAAAGCCAGGATATATGCTTTGTTCCCGACGGCGATTACAGCAAGTTTATAGAATACTATACGGGAAAGACTTATCCGTGCGGGGATTTTGTCGATATGAACGGCAAAAGACTCGGCGAGCATAAGGGAATTATCCGCTACACGATAGGGCAGAGGAGAGGGCTCGGACTTGCACTGCCCGCTTCAATGTATGTTGTGGAAAAGGATGTCGAGCACAACAAGGTCATTCTCGGCTTTAACGACGACCTTTTCAAAAAAGAGGTCAATGTCAAAAATATCAGCTTTACGGCGTGCGACAGGCTTGAAAAGCAGGAGCACCTGTGCGCCAAGATAAGATACAACCAAAAGGAACAGCCTGCCGTTGTCACGCAGACGGACGAAAATCATTTGAAAATTGTTTTCGATGAGCCGCAGCGGGCAATAACAAAGGGTCAGGCGGCGGTTCTGTATGACGGCGACACGGTAGTCGGCGGCGGAACAATAGAATAAACCGGGACGAAAAAAGGCGTTAAAGAGTTAATCTTTAACGCCTTTTGTGATGTATAAATTATTTGAGTTCCTTTTCAAGCTCCTGCTTTTTCTTGAACGCCTCGCTGACGGAAAGCGCCGTAAGGAAAAACGAAACAAGTCCGAATACATATTTAAGTGCCTTTTTCATAGTCAAAACTCCTCGTAATAAAGATTATCGTTATCGTTTAAGCCGTCAAGGTTCTTGCACAGCTTTATTCTTGCAAGAGCGCTTTCGACAGTCATATTATAAAGCGGTTTTGCTCCGCTGTCGATAATATTTTTTGTTGAACCGTAAAAAGCCTCGTCTCTTTTCACGGGGCACAGATAAAAGTCCGTACCGCACCTTTTGCATCTTTCGATAAACTTCGGCAGCTTGTTGCCGTCCGCCGTTCCCGAGTGGTAGCAGGCGTGTATTACCGCCGCAGGTTTCGTCTTTTCGATGTCGAAAACGGAATAGTCAATATCCGGGTAAGCACCGATTAAAAGCACCTTGTTTTTTAATTCGATTTTATCGCCGACAATTCTTTCTTTCGGAACCGAAATATCATCGTAGGATATTCCCGATTTTCTGTTAAAGGAGATATAGCCGTTGCCGTCAACCTCGGCGAAATTGGTGTTGTTGATTGACGAAAAAGCGGCGGAGGCAAAGTCAGCCTGGCAAATCCTTGTGGCAAGGTGTATAAGGTTTTTGCCGTCGGGATTTCTGTACGGTACGACGAAACCTTTTCCGCCGTTTTCAATGTAGTTTACCGCAAGCGCAAGATTGTCAAGGGCGTTTGAGCGAGGGTCGGATATAACGAAATTTGCACCGATAAAGCAGACGGGAATTTCAATATGCCTCAACGCCATTGAAACAAGGCTTGATGTGAACGGCAGAGTGTCCGTGCCGTGCATAATTATTACGCCGCCGTAATTTGAAAGCTCAAAGGAGAGCAGGGTGTTTATAAGCAGTTCGTAGAATGAGCTGTCGGCATTTTCGGAGAGTATATTGCACACCTTTACGCTGTCAAACTCGGTTCCGTTGTGCTCTTTCAGAAATTTTTCGATTACGGGCGCACGGGAGGGATTGATTACATTTCCGTTTTCTTCGCTTGCAATCGTTCCGCCCGTGTGTAAAACAAGAATTTTCATTTAATCACCGATTTCCTTTACGGCCTTTTTATAGTCGTCGTATGTAAGATAAGAATTTATTATTTTAAGCATAGCATTGGCGCTCATACGCTCGGGAAGCGAAAGAGCAGCCAGAAGCCGCTTCCTTTTTTCAAGCGAATTGTCCTTTCCGCATATTCCGTCCTCAAAAAGGTCAGTTTTTGTGACAAGCCTCCGTTCGGCTTCGTCTGAAACGACATTTTTGCCGTCAATACCGGCTTTTTTGAATGCTTCGAGTATAATTTCACCAGTCATACCCTCAACGCCCAATTTGCCCTCTTTTGACGGCGTATCCTTGCGGCGTTCTTTTCCGAAAATGTCGGGAATATAGACATGTGTGATTTTTTCGGGCGGAACGATTCCCGACAGAAACGAGCGTATCACAAAGCCTGCGGAGTCGGAGTCGGTCAGAACGACTATCCCTTTTTTCTGCGCAATCATTCGTATGAATTTCTGCTTTTCCTTATCTTTGAAAACGCCGAAGCCATCGGTTTCGATTATTACCGTGTCAAGAATTTGCGACAGTTTTATTTTGTCGTATTTTCCCTCGACTATTACCGCTTGGTCAATTTTTATCATAATTCTCTCCGTCAGTTCATTGCACAGCTGAGCTCTACCAACAGCTTTTCAAGCACGGTCTTTTCGTCGCTTGTGCGCAGCTTGATTTTTTCGTCCGCACCTTCAAGCAATTCTATACATTTTTTTAACTGTGCCATATCAAGGTTTCTGCAATCACGCTGTGCGTTGCGAAGCCTGAATTCAACATTTTTGTAATTATAGTAATCCTTGAAAAAATCTGCGCTTTTTCCCGAAAGCACAGAGACCTTGACCCTGTACATATCAATGAAATTGCTTGAAAGCGCACCGAGTATGAGCTCGGGCTTTTCCTTGTCCTTGAAAAGCTTGTCAAGTATCATAAGGCTCTTTGAAAGGTTCTTTGAAAGCAGTGCCTTTGAAAGGTCGAAAACATTCGCTTCGAGCGATTTTACACACACGGCGTCTATATCCGAATATGTCAGCTCGCCGCTCTTTTTGTAATCCGCAAGCTTTTCAACCTCGTTTAACAGGATGTTGAGGTCGTCGCCTACGGTGTCGATAAGATAGAACGCAACCTGTTTGTCGACGGTAATTCCGCGCTTTTTAAGACCGCTTGCAACCGTTTTTGCAAGTGATGTGCGGTCCATTTTGTCAAGGCAGACGCTCTCGCCGTATTTTGTGAAAACCGAAATGACATTTTTCCATTTTGCGTTCTTTTTCGGGTTTATTTCCGTCGTATCCTGCCAGAAAACCGCAACGGTCGTCTCGGGCATATCCTTTATCCAGCTTTCAAACCGTTCCTTGTCCGAGGAATAAAAGCTGTCAAGCGGAAAGTCCTTCATAAGCGTGCAGGTGTATTCGGAAAAGGCGGGGAGGGTGTCCGTAGAGTCGATAAGCTCCTCAATGGGCGTATTGTTCTCCGCATCGAATTTTCGGAGATTAAACCCTTCCATATCCGCACTGACGCATTTTTTTGCAATGAGATTTGCGTAATACTGCTTTAAGTACGGCTCGTTTCCGTAAATCAGGTATGCGTTTGAAAACCTGCGTTCTTTTATTTGGTTTTTAAGAGTGGTTTCATCTGCCTGGGACATTTTTTAATCCTTTCCGTTTATGAAAGCACAACCCTTACGGGTTCGCCGTCGGGTTTTGTGTATATTGTTTGACTGAAATTTTCCGTGTTTACCGTGTCCTTATACTGCTCGCAGCAAATAAGACGGTCGCACCTGTAATCCTCGGGAGGACTTGATGCGTCAAGGCAAATAAGCGTTGTTTTACCGTTGAATATTACCTGACAGAAATCATTTTGCGTCGCAACCGTGAGAGCCGACAGCGAAATTGTGTGATATTCGATATTTGAGAGTTTACCCTCATAATAAACCTTGTCGCAAAGGTCGGGGTCGTCGGTCAGGATTTCGCCGACATCGTATGACTCTATCAGCTTTCTTGCCCGTTCTTCGGGCGCGTAAAGAGCAAGCACATCGATACGGCTTACCGCATTATCATCAATTATATCACAAACGGAGCTTGCTGCATAGTCTCCGTTGTCGGCAAAGATAACTGCACTGTAACCTCGGTATTTTATAACGGCAGAAGTGCCGCCGTCGCTTTGTCTGACGATTATCTCCGGAGTTGAGAGTGACTTTGCATACACATATGTGCCGCAAAGCACGAAAACAAGCGCAAGGCACAGTGCGGTTATCCGAAGAGGTTTGCCTTTCTTTTTGAGAATGTGCGCCATAAATATCAGCGTCGCCATAGAGATGCCGAAAACAGCAATAAGCAGCGGAGAAGTAACGGGCATAAGCAGGTAACGCAACGACGAGAGATGCAGTGCAGACGCTATAAGAACTTTTGCGACGGCACCCGAAACGGTAATCAGCGGCGTGCCGATAAATTTGAGCCCGATAAGCGATAATACCGAACCTGCGCCCGCAATTTCCATACACAGCTTGCCCAAGAATACCATTATGAGATTTGCTTCAAGCAGAACAAGCGATATGCTCTTGAACTTGAAGAAGTAGACGGGCAGGGTAAAGATGTTTACGCTCATACAGACCGCAACCAAGGAAATGACATAGTTTATTGCGGACTTTACCGCCTTTGACGGTATTTTCTCAAACGGCTTTTTAAGAATGTCGTTTATGCCGTTATACAAAATGAGTATGCCGAGGGTTGCAAGCAAGCTCAGCCAAAGGCTTATGCTCAACGCACAGTACGGGTTTTGAAACAGCATAACTATCAGTGAAAAGCCGATGGAATTTATCGGTTCAGCCTCTTTTTGTACAATGTTCGCAGCGTAGACGAGTATCATCATAAAGCCCGCCCTGATAACAGGCGGATTTGCACCCGTCAACAGCATAAAGAACAGGCAGAACAGAATGGAAACCGCAGAGGATTTCCTGTTACCCAAGCCGAATTTGCGTAGTTTCCCGTAAATGAGTGACGACCAAATGCTGACATGCAAGCCCGAAACCGCAAACAGATGCGATACGCCGCAAAGTCTGAATGCGTTGGAGACCCGTTCGCTCAACGCCGATTTTTCGCCGAGCACAAGTCCGCACACAACAGCGCCGTAATCGTTCGGCAAAACACTTGTTATTTCGTTGTAAAGCTTATATCTTACCTTTAGAATAAGACTGTTGATGTTTTTATTGTTGCCCTTGACCACTTGTGCGTCGTCGCCGTTAAAGGTGCCGCCGACAAGAATATTCTTTGAACGGTAGTATTCGAGAAATTCGTCGTCCTCGGTTCCGAGAACATATGTGTCGAGCTTGGCGGTTAAAGTGTCGGTGGGTTCAAGGTCGATAGGGGAAGAGGAGGCAATTCTTATGTTGATATGTTCCTTGGCACCGTTTACCTCATCGGTTCTCACGGTGTAATATTTCAGTGAACCGTTGGTTGTCGGCAGTGAAATAAGAGAGCCGCTTACCGTAACGGTGGTGTCATTGTATATCTTTGAGATTATTTCATACTGTGCGTTTGCCGTCACAAACAGGCACAGGGCGGTACAGATTGACAGTAACGCAGTCGGAACGGTCATATTTTGTCTGAGCGGTTTAATAAACAGTGATACAAACAACAAAGCAAGCGAAACCGCCAGGGTAACGCTTGCCGCATTGCTGTTATTGGTTTTGCTGAACAGGGTCAACACAAGAAGCATTGAAAACCCTATTACGGCAAGTGGGCGTTTCATACTTTATACAAGTCTTTCGCCGAGATTGCTGCCGCTCAACACATGGAAATGAAGGTGTTTAACCGTCTGTCCCGCGCCCTCGCCGCAGTTGTTTATTATTCTGTAACTGTCAAGCTGCATTTCGCTTGTAAGTTCCGCAATAACTTCGAAAATGTGCGCTACAAGGGAGGAATTCTCCTTGTTTATATCCTTTGCACATTCGATATGTTCTTTCGGAACAACAAGAAAATGTACATCCGACTGAGGCTCTATGTCATAAAATGCATAACATAAATCGTCCTCATAAATTTTCTTTGATGGGATTTCGCCTGAAATAATCTTGCAGAAAATACAATCACTCATATTTTACACCTCATTTAAGCATTGCTTCGACTATGGAAGCAGTCATTTCAAGAGCCTGTGCTATTTTTGAAATGTCCTTGGCACCTGCCATTGCGCTGTCGGGCTTTCCGCCGCCCGAGCCGCCTGCAACAGCCGCAACCTGACGGACAATGTTGCCTGCGTGCGCACCGTGAGCCAATGCGTCCTTGCCTACGCAGCAAGCAAACGAGCCTGTGCCTTTTTCTTTGTTAACGCCGGCAAATACGGCTACTGTATTTTCGCCCTGCTCTTTAGCCTTGTCGCACATTGAACGCAGCTCATTTGCGCCTGCTTCGCCCAAATCTGCGGCAATAACCATAACATCGCCGACCTGCTTTGCATTCTTCATAAGGTCCGAAGCCTTTGAAGCGGCAAGCTGTGAATTGAGAGCTTCAAGCTCTTTCTGTGTAGCTTTAAGCTCGGCAACCGTTGCCTGTGCCTTTGAAACGACATCCGCAACATTTGTGATTTTAAGAGCTGCCGCAGTGTCGCGGATTTCCTTGTTTGCGTTGTCGATATATTTCATAACATTGAAGCCTGTTACGCCGACAATTCTTCTGACGCCCGAAGCGACGGAGGACTCGGAAACGATTTTGAAAAGTCCGAGGTTGCCCGTGTTCTTTGCGTGCGTACCGCCGCAAAGCTCGGTCGAGAAATCGCCTGCTTTTACAACTCTTACTATATCGCCGTATTTTTCTCCGAAGAGAGCCATTGCGCCGAGCTTCTTAGCCTCGTCAATGGGCATTTCCTTTGTCGTAACCTCAACAGCCGACATAATGGCGGTGTTTACTTCGTTTTCAACAGCCTTGAGCTCGTCCGAAGTGAGAGCCGAGAAATGTGTGAAGTCAAAACGGACCTCATCGGGGGTTACAAGCTGGCCTGCCTGCTCAACATGGCTGCCGAGTACCTTTCTCAAAGCCGCCTGAAGCAAGTGAGCCGCCGTGTGGTTGCGCATTGTAGCTTCTCTTGTCTCACGGTTTACTTCCGCATGAACATTGTCGCCGAGCTTTAAGGACTCGCCGTCGGTTATCGAGCCGTGATGGAGAATAACACCCTCATGAGTTTTTGTTGCCGATGTTACCTCAAATGTGAAGCCGTCGCCCTTGATAACGCCGCTGTCGCCGACCTGTCCGCCGCTTTCGGCATAGAACGGGGTGGTGTCAAGAACAAGCGTTATATTGTCGTCCTCTGTTGCATATTCTTTTCTTTCGCCGTCAACGACGATAGCCTTTATCTGTGCGTCCGCTTCAAGCGATGTATAGCCGACAAAATCAGTCTTTTCAATATCCTTTGTTACATTGCCCGTGCCTTCCCAAGCCTCTGCGCCTGCGCCCTTATGAGCGGCTCTTGCACGGATTTTCTGCTCCTTGACAAGCTGAGCCCATCTGTCCTCGTCAACGGTAAGACCCTTTTCTTCAAGAAGCTCCTTTGTAAGGTCAATCGGGAAACCGTAGGTATCGGAGAGCTTGAAAGCGTCCTCGCCGCTTAAAACCTTTCCGTCAAGGTTTTCAATCATCTGATTGAAAATCATAAGACCCGTGTCAATGGTCTTTGCAAAGCTTTCTTCTTCCGCCTTGATAACATTTATGATAAAGTCGTGCTTTTCAACAAGGTTCGGGTAAGCGGTCTTGTTTTCGTTGATAACCGTTTCCGCAACCTCGGAGAGGAAGGTGCCCTTTATTCCGAGCAATCTGCCGTGTCTTGCCGCACGCCTTAAAAGACGGCGAAGAACATAGCCTCTGCCTTCGTTTGAGGGCATAACGCCGTCGCCTATCATCATTGTCGTACTTCTGATATGGTCAGTAATAACACGAAGCGAAACATCCTTTTTGGGGTCCTGATGATATTCGATGTTCGCAATTCTCATAATGTGCTTCATTATGTTCTGAACGGTGTCAACCTCAAAGAGATTGTCAACATCCTGCGAAATGCAAGCAAGCCTTTCAAGACCCATACCCGTATCGATATTGGGGTGGGCAAGTCTTGTATAGTTGTTGTTGCCGTCGTTTTCAAACTGTGTGAAAACAAGGTTCCAGAACTCAATGTATCTGTCGCATTCACAGCCGACCTTGCAGTCGGGCTTTCCGCAGCCGTACTTTTCGCCTCTGTCGTAGTAGATTTCGGAACAGGGACCGCAGGGACCTGCACCGTGCTCCCAGAAGTTGTCCTCTTTGCCGAAACGAACCATATGGTCGGGCTTTACGCCGATTGTCTTGGTCCAAATATCGTAAGCCTCGTCGTCCTCTTCATATACGCTGATATAAAGCTTTTCGGGGTCCATTTCCATAACCTTTGTGCAGAACTCCCAAGCCCACGGAATAACCTCTTTCTTGAAGTAATCGCCGAACGAGAAGTTGCCGAGCATTTCAAAGAAAGTGCCATGCCTTGCGGTTTTGCCGACATTCTCAATGTCGGGGGTACGGATACATTTCTGACAGGTTGTAACTCTTTTTCTCGGGGGAGTAATTTCGCCCGTGAAATACTTTTTCATCGGAGCCATTCCCGAGTTGATAAGAAGAAGGCTCTTATCATTGTGCGGAATAAGAGAAAAGCTCTCAAGTCTCAGGTGTCCCTTAGACTCGAAAAATTCAAGATATTTTTCTCTCAAATCGTTAAGTGATGTCCATTCCATTGTAATATCTCCTTGTAAAAAGCGTCCGAAAACACTTTCCCTTTATAATCTTAAAAATTATACCTTTATAATCATTTGTTGTCAACCGAGAATGAATAAAAATGCTTGTTTTATTTTAAGGTATATAGTATAATTACACTGTTAAAAAGGACAGTGATGGGATTTTGCATACGGCGGACGGCAAACAACAGTTAAAATCAAATATACTGCTTATTGTAACGGTGCTTTTGACGGCGGCTGTTTTGTTGGGTACTGTCTTTGTGTGCAACTTCGTTTCGGCGAAGAAAACCGACCCCTGCAATATTGGGAACGCTCATTTTGACCTTTCAAGCGTTGATTTTTCGGACGGCGGGGGCATTTATCTTACGGGCGAGTGGGAGTTTTACCACTCCGCTTTTTTGAAAAGCGACAACCTTACGGTCAGCCCCAGGCGTGAGATGATTGATGTGCCGTCCTCCTGGTCGGGAGTCCTTGAAACAAGGAAGTATTCCGCCGGCGGCTACGCTTCGTACAGGAGCTACATAACAAATGTAAATTCCGATTCTTATCTTACGATATATATCCCGAACATTGCCTGCGCCTACAAAATATATGTCGGCGGCGAACTTGTAACGATAAGCGGCACACCGTCGAAAACATATAACGAAACGGTTACTTCGGCAGGGCATTATTCTCTGCCGTTCAAGCTTTTGCCGGGAGAGGAATACGAGGTTGTGGTTGAGATTTCGGCTGACCACTTTTCGGGAATTTATCTGCCTGTCTATCTCACGGAATACACCAACGACAATTATTCTTTAAGCTCAAAAATTGCGCTGCGTTTCGTGCTTTGCGGTATCGTTTTCCTTTGCGGACTTCTGTTTATAATTTTCAGAAAGTTTGTAAGCCGCGAGCAATATACCCCGTGGCTTCCGTTTCTTGCTTTCTTCCTGTTGCTGAGAATGTTGATAACGACCGAGAGCTACAGCGTAATTCAGCCGTATATGTTCAATATCGGCTACGAGGAAATGAATGTGTTTATCTTCATTTCCACATTTATAATAAAGCTTATTGCGTTGATTTATATCGTTAAAAGCCTTGATATAAAGGTTCACGACAATACGATTGTCGCAATGTGCGCTACGATACTCTGGCTTGCAATCTCCATAAACTTCCTGCCGAACTCGATTTTCGACACATACTACTATTTAAGCCTGCAAATGCTTTCGCTTGTAATAGACTTTTACACGATAAACAAGCTGTGTATCGAAATCGTCAAAAAGACGCCGTATGCGTTTTTGTATCTGTTTTCGTACCTGTTTCTCGTGTTCGGACTTACCGTGGATGTGGCGTACACAAACGGTTTGATAAGGGTAAACTGCTCGGCGGTTATGCCGATATGCTTCTTTGCGTTTGCGCTTGTAACGCTTATAATTCAAGCGCTGAGGATAAGGCAGTTTTACAATTATGCGCTTAAAGCGAGAAGCCTTGAAGCGGAGCTTGAAAGGGCAAACACCGCAGTTATGATTTCACAGATTCAGCCGCATTTCCTCTATAATGCGTTGAACACCATAAAATCGCTGATAAAAAGAGACCCCAAGAAGGCAGAAAAGGCGGTTATTGACTTTTCGCTTTATCTCAGAGGCAATATGGACAGCCTTACGCAAAAGGACCCGATTCCGTTCGGCGAGGAATTGGAGCATGTCAAGTATTATTGCAATATCGAAAAGCTCCGTTTCGGGGATAAGCTTGATATTTATTACGAAATAGGTCCCGATTCGTTCTATGTTCCGACTTTGAGCGTTCAGCCGATAGTCGAAAACGCCATAAAGCACGGGGTTACCAAAAAGCCCGAGGGCGGAACGGTCACGGTTTCAACTTATGAGGATGAAAAGAATTTCTATATAAAGGTTGAGGACGACGGCAAGGGCTTTGATGTAAACTCGCTTGAAACAGAGCGCAACGACGGAAGGTCTCATGTCGGAATTGCCAACATAAAACAGCGCTTTGCCGATATAATGGGCGGCAGCGTTTCGATTGAAAGCAAAGAGGGGGCAGGTACAACGGTTACCGTTACGCTTCCGAAAGACAAAAATGTCAAAACGCTGAAAGAAAGTCTTGAATTGCAAAGCAGAAAAGATATTTTCGGGGAGATGAATATATGAATATTATAGCAGTCGATGACGAAAACCTCGTGTTGGAGGACATAAAGGATATTTGCGAGGGCTTTGATTTCGTAACAAGCATAAATACATTTTCAAACCCTGCCGACGCACTTGAATATACGGTTCTCAACACCGTCGATGTGGCGTTTCTTGACATTGAAATGCCCGTTATGTCGGGACTTGAGCTTGCAAAGCGATTTAACAGGATAAGACCCGATATGAAAATCATTTTCGTCACGGGCTTCAAGGAATACGCTTACGAGGCTTTCGGCGTAAATGCGGTCGGATATATTCTAAAGCCCTTTTCGGACGATATGATACTCGAACAGCTCAATAAGGTCAGGACAAACATTCCGCACCGTTACGGACCCAATGTGTTTATAAAGACATTCGGATATTTTGATGTGTTTGTTGACGGCAAGCCCATTCATTTTTCATCGTCAAAGTCAAAGGAATTGCTTGCGCTTCTTGTTGACAGGCGGGGAGGCTCCGTAAGCACCGAGAATGCCGTGTCTGCGCTTTGGCCCGACAGAAACTACGACGAATCGGTTCAGAGCCTTTTCAGAAAGGTCTTGAAAAGTCTTCGCACCGCTTTGTCCGACGCGGGAGTGCTTGACATACTCATTGACGCCCGAAATCAGCGAAGCGTTGACACATCAAAATTTGACTGCGACTGCTACAATCTTTTCAAGAACGATGAAAATGCGGTCAAGGAATATCAGAACGAATATATGAACGGTTATGCTTGGGCAAAGCAGACCAAACAGCATATCGATAATTTACTCAGGAGGAATTAAAATGTTATCTGACATTGAAATAGCACAAAAAGCCGAATGCTTGCCTATTAAGGAAATAGCAAAAAGTCTTTCCATTGAGGATGACGACCTCGAATTTTACGGAAAATACAAGGCGAAGTTGCCGCTTTCGCTTGTCGATAAATATGCGGACAGACCCGACGGCAAGCTTATACTTGTCACGGCAATCAATCCCACACCTGCGGGAGAGGGTAAAACCACAGTTACCGTCGGCTTGGGCGAGGCTATGAACAAAATCGGCAAAAATGCGGTGATTGCTCTGCGCGAGCCGTCAATGGGACCCGTTTTCGGCATAAAAGGCGGAGCGGCAGGCGGCGGATACGCTCAGGTTATCCCTATGGAGGACATCAACCTGCACTTTACGGGCGATATGCACGCAATTACGGCGGCTAACAATCTGCTTTGTGCGATTGTTGACAACCACATTCAGCAGGGCAACGAGCTTTCAATCGACCCGAGAAGAATTTTGTTCAAACGCTGTCTTGATATGAACGACAGGGCGTTGAGAAATGTTGTTATCGGTCTCGGCGGCAAGGTAAACGGCGTACCGAGGGAGGACGGCTTTATGATTACCGTCGCTTCCGAGGTTATGGCAATTCTCTGCCTTGCAAGCGATATTGACGACCTTAAAATCAGACTCGGGAAAATACTTGTCGCTTATTCCTATGACGGCAAGCCGATTTATGCCAAGGACTTAAAGGCTGTCGGCGCAATGGCGGCTCTTCTCAAGGACGCTATAAAGCCGAATCTCGTTCAAACGCTTGAAAACACACCTGCGCTTATGCACGGCGGACCTTTTGCGAATATAGCTCACGGCTGCAACTCCGTTACCGCAACAAAGCTCGGCTTGAAGCTTGCCGATTACTGCATAACCGAAGCGGGCTTCGGCGCTGACCTCGGTGCGGAAAAGTTCCTTGACATAAAGTGCAGATATGCGGGAATTGCTCCCTCATGCATCGTTATTGTCGCAACTATCCGTGCGCTCAAATACAACGGCGGCGTTGCAAAGAGCGATTTGAAATACGAAAACACTTCGGCGCTCAAAAAGGGCATTGTAAACTTGCAGACCCACATTGAGAATATGAAAAAATACGGCGTACCCGTTGTTGTCGCAATCAACCGCTTCAATACCGATACGGACGACGAAATCAGGATAATCGAGGACTTCTGCGAGGAGCACGATGTGCTTGTTTCGCTCACGGAGGTCTTTGCAAACGGCGGAGACGGCGGAGTTGACCTTGCAAAAAAGGTGGTTAAGACGATTGAGGAAAAGCCCTCGCAGTTTAAGCCGCTTTATGACGCACAGCTTCCGATAAAGGAAAAACTTGAAATTATCGCCCGTGAAATTTACAGAGCGGACGGCGTAAACTACACCAAGGCGGCAGAAAAGGCGATTGCCGAAATCGAGGCGCTTGGCAAGGATAAGCTTCCCGTTTGCGTTGCAAAAACGCAGTATTCTCTCTCGGACGACCCGACAAAGCTCGGCAAGCCCGAAAACTTCACAATTACCGTGCGCGATGTCAGACTTTCCGCAGGTGCGGGATTTGTAGTTGCCTTGACGGGCGACATAATGACTATGCCGGGACTTCCCAAACAGCCTGCGGCATATAACATTGATGTCGATACCGACGGCAATATCAAGGGCTTGTTCTGATAATGCGTAATATAAAAAACCTCTGATACACTGTATCAGAGGTTTTTGTGCGTTATATGCGTATTTGTTATATTCCTGCTTTTTGGCGGAGAATGTCTTTCTTGTCGGTAAGCTCCCACTTAACGCCCAATTCTTCTCTGCCCATATGACCGTAAGCCGCAAGCTGCCTGTAAATCGGCTTTCTCAAATCGAGATAGTCGATTATAGCCGCAGGGCGAAGGTCAAAGGTTTCCGAAACGATTTCTTCGAGCACATCGTCTGCAAGTACGCCTGTGCCGAAGGTGTCAACCATAACCGATACGGGGTGCGCTACGCCGATAGCGTATGCCAGCTGAACCTCGCATTTTTTTGCAAGACCTGCCGCAACAATGTTCTTTGCGACATATCTCGCCGCATAAGCCGCAGAACGGTCAACCTTTGTCGGGTCCTTGCCCGAGAAGCAGCCGCCGCCGTGACGGCCTACGCCGCCGTAGGTGTCAACAATAATCTTTCTTCCCGTAAGTCCGCTGTCGCCTGCGGGGCCGCCCGTTACGAACCTGCCCGTGGGGTTTACATAGATGATTGTATCGTCGTCGAAAAGCTCCTGCGGAATGATGGGCTTGATTACATTTTCAAGAATGTCTCTTCTTATTTTTTCAAGCTCAACATCAGCGCTGTGCTGTGAGGAAATAACGATTGTGTCAACTCTTACGGGAACGCCCTCATTGTTGTATTCAACGGTAACCTGCGTTTTGCCGTCGGCACGAAGATAGGGGAGAGTGCCGTCCTTTCTAACCTTGGTAAGCTGTTTTGCAAGCTTATGAGAAAGCGAAATCGCAAGCGGCATAAGCTCGGGCGTCTCGTCGCAAGCGTAACCGAACATCATACCCTGGTCGCCTGCACCGTGGAGGTTGTAATCTTCCTGCTGACCCTCTTTGAGCTCGTATGACTTGTCAACGCCGAGGGCAATGTCGCTCGACTGCTTGTCGATAAATGTCGTAACATTGCAGGTGTGACCGTTAAAGCCCTTTTCGTCGCTGTCGTAGCCTATCTCGCATACGACCTCCCTTGCGATTTTTTCAATATCAATGTCGGCGGTTGTGGTAATTTCGCCCATAACCGTAATCTGGTTTGTGATACAGGTCGTTTCGCACGCAACTCTGCCGTACGGGTCCTGCTTGAGGATTTCGTCAAGAACCGCGTCCGAGATATTGTCGCAGATTTTGTCGGGATGACCTTCTGTAACCGATTCTGATGTAAAGAGATGTTTTGCCATTGTTTTGCTCCTAAAATTTATTAACATAAAAATAAGCACCCCGAAAGGTGCTTAAAAACACCTTATCTTTCGGACGAACCGCAGGAATTAGCACCTTGCTTAAAGCAGGTTGCCGTGGCTTCACAGGGCCTGTCCCTCCGCCACTCTCTATAAGGAGATGGTTATTTTCTTGTTGTAAGAGATTTTACTACTATATATGCCTTTTGTCAACAGTATTCAGACATTGTTTACACATTTTTGCCTTTTATAACGGGGGAAAGCGGTTTGTAAATCAAAAAGCATATGATTGCGTTTGCGATTCCCTTTAAGAATGTGAACGGCAGATTGAATATGCACAGCGCCTTTGCGAGCGAGTCCGTTCCGGGTAAGATTTCCGAATACATACCGACTATTGCGTCCATCGGCATACCGTAGAGAACCACATATGCAGGGTAAACTATAAAATAGTTCATCGGAAGCGAAAAAAGAGCCATCAAAAGCGCACCAAGCACCGCTCCCGCAGCCGCACCCTTGCGCGTCTTGTGCTTTTTGTAGATAAGACCCGCCGTAAGGCAGAAAATCACACCCAAAAGGAAATTGCATATTTCGCCGACGCCTGCCGACGAGCCGAACGGGAGATGAAGCAGGTTTTTCAAAAGCTCAACCGTAACGCCGTACCACGGACCGATTGCAAATGAGGTTATAAGTGCGGGCAGGTCGCTGAAATCAAGCTTTACAAAGCTCGGTATTATCGGGATTGAAATTTCGATAAACTGGAGAATTGCCGCTATTGCGCTCATAATTGCGGTAACCGTGATTTTTCTTAAATCTGATTTTTTTGCTTTTGCCATGATAAGATGACCTCCTAATATGATTTAAGTTGTCATCAAAAATGCCCCAAGGACGAACCTCGGGGCAAAAAATGTAGCGTAATACATCTTCTTTCATCCGGACTATACCGTCGGTTTCGGAGTTTCACCGAATCAGCCGAAAAGGCTCGCAGACTTTACTGCCGGTGGGGAATTGCGCCCCGCCCTGAAGACAACTTTTACATTATTATATGACCGTGTAACAGAGATGTCAACAACAAATAATTTGTTATAAATGCGAAATTTATGTATATTTAAGTTGGAAAATTATGTTGACAAGGATAGATTTATAGTGTACTATGAATTTACAAGGTAAATGTTTTCAGTATTAGGGAATAATTAAATATATTTATTCGCAAAATCCGCAATGTGCCGAATAATATACATTTCCACTGTTAATTGTATATTTTAGTGTAGTTATGTGAAATCAAAATAAAAAAATATTTTATATAAATAATATTGACACTATTGGAAAATTTTGATAATATTGAATTGTAAAAAACGTTTTTTATATAATATTTCGATTGGGTGTGATAATTCATTGAATTTACGCGTTTTTTATTTTCAGTAAAATCAAAAGAGAGGTATCTATATGAAAAAAGTATTTATGATTATGATTTCCATGCTTTTAGTTATAAGTATGTGCATTCCCTCATATGCTGTTTCAACATCAAATAAAAACGAAGTCAGCGGATTTGAATTGGAAATAGTTAAGGGTATCGCCAAACTTCAAAACAAAAGTGTTGATGAACAGGCAAAGGCAATTCTTGAAAAAGCGGGAATGTCTCAGAAAATGATTGAAATGGTTCCTGAATCAGAGTTGTCTGAAATTGCCGACTGCGTCAGTGTTCGTCTTCAAGATGAGTATTATTTGGTAGGCGAAGACGAAGAGTTTGAACTCATTTCATATGACGATTATTTGAATGAAAAAGAGCTTTTGGGAAATGTAAGTACATATGCTCAAGGCGACAGTTATAACTACAGCGATAATGATAGCTTGTTAAAGAAAACTTTGGCAATTTTTGAAACCAAAAATGCCCCCAAGGGTACATTTGGTGTAATGGCGGGCTATGAATGGATTAACTTCAAAGCTAGATTTCGTGGCAAGGATGTTTTATCTTTTTCAAGCGAGGCGTTGGTTTTTGACAAAAGCACCTTTAGCTTATCTGTGGAATTAACAAAAATAATAAATAGGCAAAACATAGAATCAAAAGTCGAGACTGAATACGAGGAATATACTCCGAGTAATATTGAAAATAATGATTTAAAATTGGGCGAAAATGGAATTGCGATGTTATATAATTTGAAAGGTAATGTTTATACGTCGACATATTCGATTGTTTATAGTAAAGCGGCGTTTTTAATGATTTGCAAAGGCAGAGTGTCGCAATATGATAGCCCCTGCGTATTTAATGTGTATGGAAATTACTTTCATCAAAAAATCGGATTAGGTTCTGTCGGAGTTTCGGTTTCGTTAAAGGGAGCGAGTGTTTCTGTTTCACCGAAACCTATTTATACTCAATGCCAAATTTGTACCAGTTCACCTATAACATATCGACCGTAAAGTTCGGAAGAATCGGAAAAATAAGTTTACAGAGGTAGTGTTATGACGGCAATCTTTATAATAGCTTTAATTTTATATGTTTTCTTCGGAATGCTTTATACCGATGTCTTTACCCTCGCTCCGATATTCCTTGCAGTTGCACTTGTATGCTTGTTTTTTATGCTGAAACGGGGATTGTCGGAACTGCATACCTTAAATGAATTTTTGAAAAAGGAAAACGATAAAGATAAAGAAGAACCTGATTTTGAAAGTACGGACGAATCAGAAAAATAAGCTTTTGGAGATGAGGTTATGTCAGCAATTTTACTTATTCTTCTATTAACCCTTGTTCTTTACAGTGCTTTAGGAATGGTTTTTTACGGCTCATATGCGCCGCCCTTTCTTGCGGTTGCGATTTTATGCCTGTTTTTTGCGCTGAAGAAAATTTGGACGGATCAGCACGCCGCATATGATCTCCTTAAAAAGGAGCTTGACGAGCTTAAAGCGAAGCTCCCGCCCGACGACGCGGAAGAAACGGACGAAGCGAAGGAACCGGAAGAGCCCGACGAAACAAAAGAATAAAACAAAAGCTCCGACGCTTGGCATTTGCTTTCGTCGGAGCTGATTTTTTTGTTTGTCAGTTTTTGACTTTGTCGGTTTTGTCCGTGTCTTTTTTCAGCACTATCAAGCCGATTATAAGAATTATCGGGAAGATACAGCCGAACGCAAGACCGTTTTTAAGCGCCGCACCCTCGCTCAAAGCAGGGTTTGCGCTCTTGAATGCGGAACTGATGTAGCTGATAAGCCACGGACCCGTGCCGCAGCCGATGTCGCCGAGCAGTGCGAGTATGCCGAAAAGTCCGCCCGAACCGTTCGGGAATTTTTTTGCCGCAAGCGAAAATGTACCCGGCCAGAAAAGGCTTATCGAAAGACCCGTAACGGCGCACGCAAGCAGCGAAACCGTACTGTTGTGTGAAAACGAAGCTGTGAGATAGCATATTATGCAAAGCACCGAGAACGCCGACATAATTTTAATAAGGTCGATTTTGTCGCCGTAAAGTCCGTAGAAGAGTCTGCCTGCGCCCATAAGCACCGCAAACAGGCAGGGACCGAGCAAATCTCCCGTGAATTTTGAAACATGTAAGCCCTCTTCCGCAAAGAAAGACGACCACTGCGACATTGCAAGCTCACTCGCACCCGCACAGAACATAATTACCATTGCCACGATAAAAGCCTTTGATTTCAACAGCTTTTTAACGGGAACAATCTCTTCCTCCTCAATGGGCGGCATAAACGGCACGCTCATAAAGTTAAACATATTTACAAGCGGTATTACCGACCAGATTATCGGGAGAATGTTCCAGTTTTCTCCGCCCGCAAGCTTTATATAGAGCGTGGAAAACGCCACGACAAGCATCTGACCCCAACAGTAGAACGAATGGAGCAGGCTCATATCGGCAGCTTTCTTGTCGCTCGGCAGGGATTCGACGATGGGGCTTATCGTGACCTCAATCATACCGCTGCCTATTGCGGAAACCACAAGCGACGCCGCTATCGCAATAAAGTGATGCGAGGTAAGCTCGGGCAGTACGCCGAGCATAACAAGTCCCGCAAAAGCGAAGAAGTGAGAGCTTACGACAATTCTCTTAAAGCCGATTTTGTCAACGATTTTGACCGACAGAAGGTCAACTATCATCTGCGTTACGAAGTTTATAAGAATAAGACTTCCGATTGTCGTAAGGTCGATATTGTATCTTTCCGAAAAGATTACAAACAGCAGGGGAGCTAAGTTGTTTACTATCGCCTGCACGAAATAACCCGTGTAGCAGGCTATCTTTGTACCCTTGAATGTTCTTTTTGCCATTTTTTATTATACCCTTGTTTCTATAATGTTGAGTTTACCGTTTATTGTTATTTTGCCTGAATCGGCGCTTATAAAGAGGCTGTCGCCCTTATGCACCGAAAGCTTTTCGCCCGAGCACTCGACGGTTCCTTCTCCGTCGGTTACGAGGAGAGAAACAAACGAGTTTTCGTCGGAGACGAGGTTGAGCGTTTCGTCGGTTATATATTCCTTTACCGTGAACAGGTCGCACTTTGTAAGCAGCTGCTCGGTGCCCGATGCGGTCTTGATTTTTTCGCCTATGGGCTTGATGCCGTACTTCGGCTTCTCGCATTTTGTGACATCAACCGCCTTGTCTATATGGAGCGGACGCAGGTTGCCGTCCTTGTCTCGGCGCTGATAATCGTAAACACGGTAAGTGGTGTTTGAATTTTGCTGAATTTCGGCAAGAAGTATGCCCGAACCGATTGCGTGGAGCGTTCCCGCCTCGATAAAGAATATATCGCCCTTGTGGACCTTAACCTTGTTTACAACCTCAAGGAAGGTGTTGTCCTCAATTCTTTTTCTGAATTCCTCGGAGCTTATTTCACGGTTAAAGCCGTATATGAGCTCTGCGCCCTCCTCACAGTCGAGTATATACCAACACTCGGTCTTTCCGTATTCGCCCTCAACACGAAGTGCGTATTCGTTGTCGGGGTGCACCTGAACGGAAAGGTCGTTCTTGGCGTCGATAAGCTTTATAAGGATAGGAAAGAAGTCGAATTTCAAGCCGTTTTTACCGAGAATTTCTCTGCCGCAAAGCTCTATAACCTCCGACAGGGTCTTACCCTTGTATTCTCCGTTTTCAACAGTGTTTTCGCCGTCCTTGTGGCAGGAAAGCATCCATCCCTCGGCTACTTTTTCCATATCGCTTTGAAAGCCGAAATCTGTCTTTAATTTAGTACCGCCCCAAAGATAATCCTTGAGCGCAGGTTTAAGTTTAAGCAACATATTAAACACTCCTTTAGCAGTATTTAATATACTACCAAATTTGTAAAATAACTTCAAGCGTGAAAATAAAATAGTTGTATAAATTTGCGATATATGGTAAAATGTTTTTTGGTGATTTCAGTGATTTTTGTTATATACGGAGCGGTTATTTTCATCGCAACATTGCTCGGCGCTTTTGTCGGCTTGGGCGGCGGCGTTATAATCAAGCCCGTTCTTGATGTTATAAATTTTCATCCCCTTGTTCAGGTGGCGTTCTTTTCTTCGTGCGCCGTGTTCGCAATGTCCGTTACTTCTACGGGTAAGCACATTAAAAACAAAACACCCATAAATATGAAATTTGTCCTGTTGTTTGCTTTGGGCTCTGTTATCGGCGGCTTTACGGGCAACAAGCTTTTTTCGCTTGCGCTTTCAAACAGCTCCTCGCCCGAAACGGTAAAGGGCATACAGTCGGCATTGCTTTGTGCACTGCTCGTTGCGGTAATAATTTCCGTAAACACAAACATAAAAAAATTCAACATAAAGAATCCCGTGCTTATTTCTCTTACGGGACTTTTGCTCGGAATGACGGCGGCTTTTCTCGGTATAGGCGGCGGCCCGATAAATGTGGCTGTGCTCACGATACTCTTTTCCTTTACAATGCGGGACGCTGCGGTTTATTCCGTTGCGATAATCTTCTTTTCACAGCTTTCAAACCTTATAACAAGCTTTGTGAACACTCATTTTGAGGGCTTTGATGTAAAATATCTGCTTGTGATTATCCCCGCGGCGATTTTGGGCGGATTTTTCGGAGCAAAGCTCAACAGAAAGTGCAATGAAAAAACAATCAGAACCGTATTTACGGTTGCTGTGTGCGCCGTGGCGGCTTTAAGTCTCTATAATGCCGTTACTGCGTTTATAAACTAAGAAACGAGGGTTAGAATTGAGACCGAACATTATTTTCTATTTCAGCGACCAACAGCGCTGGGATACCGTAAACAAAACGGCAACGCCTAATCTTATGAAGCTTGCCGAGGACGGTATAAAGTTTGAAAACTCATATACCTGTCAGCCCGTTTGCGGACCTGCAAGAGCCTGTTTGCAGACAGGCGTTTACGCAACGCAGAACAAGTGCTATTGGAACGGAATACCGCTTCCCAAGGACATAAAGCCGCTTGCCGAATATTTTAATGAGGCAGGCTATGAAACAGCTTATGTCGGAAAGTGGCACCTTGCTTCCGACCGACTTCCGAATGTCGGCTTTCACTGCGAAAAGACCGCTGTTCCGAAAGAATTGCAGGGCGGTTACAAGGATTGGTGGCGTGCGGCGGATGTGCTTGAGTTTACCTCGCACGGATATGACGGATACATATTCGACGGCGACGGCAACAAGATTGATTTCAACGGTTACAGAGCCGACTGCATAAATGATTTTGCGCTTCAATATCTCGACCAAAAGACCTCGGATAAGCCGTTCTTTATGTTCGTCTCTCAAATCGAGCCGCATCATCAGAACGACCATCACTGCTATGAGGGACCGAGGGAGACCGTACCGAAGTTCAAGGATTATCCCTTGCCCGACGACCTCACATTCTTAAAGGGCGATTACAAAGAGATGTACCCCGACTATATGGCGGCTATCAACAGCCTTGACGAAAATGTGGGCAAACTGGTTGAAAAGCTCAAGGAAAAAGGGCTTTACGATAACACCGTAATCATTTACACAAGCGACCACGGCTCGCATTTCAAGACGAGAAACCTCGAATACAAGCGTTCGTGCCACGACAGCGCTTCGCATACTCCTTTGATTATTGAGGGCGGTGCGTTCAAGGGCGGAAAGCTCGATTCACGCCTTGTAAGCCTTATAGACCTGCCGCCCACAATGCTTGACATTGCGGGAATTGAAATACCCGACAGCTATATGGGCAAATCGCTTTTGAGAGAGTTTGAAACGGGCGAGGAACGCGACTGCGTATTTATGCAGATAAGCGAAAGCCAGTGCGGCCGTGCCATTAGGACGAAAAAGTTCAAATATTCCGTTCGTGCGCTCACGCCGACGGGATATGCAATGCACTCGTCGCCCGTGTATTTTGAGGATTATCTTTACGACCTTGAAAAGGACTCGATTGAAAGATACAACCTTGTAAAAGACCCAAAATATGCTTCGCAAAGGAAGCAGCTTAAAAAAATGCTTATTCGGGAAATGACTGCGGCAGGGGAGAAGAAGCCTGTTATTCTGCCTGCGTTGTTTACCCGCAAAAAATAAAAAGGGATTTAGGAGACTGTAATGGAAAAGACTTATTTGACGCTTAAAGAAAAGCTGACATTTCCGCTTGCGGCATTCGGACGAAGCGGAGTTTACACGATTATGTCGATGTTCTTGCTGATTTTCTACACCGATGCGGCAGGACTTGACCCGATTCACGCAGGAAACATCATTCTTGCAGGCAGAATTTTCGACGCACTCAACGACCCGATTATGGGTATGATAGTTGACCGCACCCATTCAAAGTGGGGCAAGATGAGACCTTATCTTCTTTTCTCACCCGTACCGATTGCGGTTACGACAATTCTTCTGTTCTTCGCTCCGCAGTTTTCGTCTTATTCGGCTAAGGTTGCGTATGCGGCGGTAACATATATCCTTTGGGGTATCGCTTTCACAATCCAGGATGTTCCGTTCTGGGGCTTGAGCTCGGTTATCACGCCGAACGAGAGGGAGAGAACAAGATTTTTGTCAAACGGCAGACTCGGAAGTACCGCAGGCGGTATTCTCCCGACGGTGCTTATCCCTGTTCTTGTCGCTGAAAACGCACTCGGACTTCGCAAGGGCTACTTTGTTTCAGCGATTATATTCGGAACAATTGCGGCGGTGCTCTCAATTCTTCCGTTCTTTACCGCAAAAGAGCGTGTACACGAGGAGAGACAGGACACGAGAACTTTTAAGGAAAATTTCCGACTTATAGGCAAAAACAAGGTGCTTATAATCGTAATTCTCTCGGCTGTCCTCGGCTCGACAATGGTAATGGCGAATGTATGTGCGACATATATACATTACTATCTTATCGGCGTTGATAATTACGGAATTATCCCCAACGGCTTCAAAATGACTTCGCTTACCGTTGCGGTCGGCGTAGGTATGATACCTGCTATGATAATTATGCCCGCATTGAGAAAGCGTTTTTCGCTTAAAACAATTTATATCGGTTCTTCGGTATTCGGCATAATCTCCCATGTTGCGTTCTGGTTTGTAGGCTATCACAACATTTACCTTGTACTTCTCTGCCTTGTGTTTATGGGTGTGCCGCTCGGTATTTACAATGTAATCACATACGCTCTTATAGCGGACAGCGTTGACTATATCGAATGGAAAACAGGCGAGAGGGCGGACGGCGTCTGCTTCGCTTTCCAGACGCTTTTAAGCAAGGTTTCGGCAGGACTTGCGACATATGCGGTCAGCGTTGTGCTTAAAGTCTGCGAGTTCCAGGCTCCCATCAACGGCGTTATTCAGGTACAGTCCGAAAAGACAAGAACAGGCTTGTTCTTTATGATAACCATTTTGCCGGCTATCGGTTTTGCGCTTACAATGATACCGATGTTCTTCAACGATTACACAGGCGAGAAAAAGGCAAAAATCCAAAAAGAGCTCGAAGAGCGCAGGGCAAAGGCAAACACGGTTGTTGCCGCTTCGGCAGAGGAAAACTGAATTTTATTTAGCTAAATTGTACTAAAAGACAAGCAACTTTTACGGTTGCTTGTCTTTTTTGCGGAATTTTTGCAAGAAGTTAAAAACAATATTGCAAAATCGGCTATAATGTATTAGAATGTTATTTGGTTTAATATGAATAATAAATTTTGAGGTGTGGATTTATGCAATATTCTCAGATGAGCAAGCCGGAGTTAGCGGCTCAATACAATGAATTGAAGAAAAAATACGAAGAGCTCAAGGCTCAGGGACTTAAACTCGATATGTCGAGAGGTAAACCCGCAGGCGAACAGCTTGACCTCACTATGGATATGCTCAAAGAGGTTATCGGCGTATGCGACTGCAAGAGCGAAAACGGACTTGATTGCAGAAACTACGGCGTGCTTGACGGTATCCCCGAGTGCAAGAGGCTTTTTGCCGAAATGCTCGAGGTTGACAGCGACAATATAATCCTCGGCGGTACTTCGTCGCTTACTCTTATGTTCGACTACATCACACAGTGTATGCTCACGGGCGCAGGCGATAAGCCGTGGAGTCAGCAGGGCGAGATTAAGTTTATCTGCAATGTTCCCGGATATGACAGACATTTCGGAATTTGCGAATATTACGGCATTAAAATGATAAATGTTCCTATGCTCTCCGACGGCCCCGATGTTGAAAAGATTGCGGAGCTTGTCAAGGACAGAAGCGTTAAGGGTATGTTCTGCGTACCGAAGTATTCAAACCCCACAGGCGTAACCTATTCCGATGAAAAGGTTCGTGCTTTGGCGGCACTGAAGCCTGCGGCAAAGGATTTCAGAGTAATTTGGGACAACGCATATATAGTACACGATTTCCAGGAAAATCCCGATAAGGTTCTCAATATCTTCGAGGCTTGCAAGGAATTCGGCACGGAGGATTACTTTGTTGAATTTACTTCAACTTCAAAGATAAGCTTCCCGGGTGCTGGCGTTTCCTGCCTTGCCGCTTCCGAGAAGAACATTCAGATGATTAAGAAGAGATTTAACAGTCAGATGATAGGTCACGACAAGCTCAATCAGTTAAGACACGCTAAATTCTTCAAGAATCTTGACGGAATTAAGGCTCATATGAAAAAGCATGCGGCGCTTATCGAGCCCAAGTTCAATGTTGTTATCGACACATTTGAAAAAGAACTCGGCGGCACAGGGCTTGCTTTGTGGACAAAGCCCAACGGCGGATATTTCATAAGCCTTGACACAGAAAATTGCAGCGCTAAGCGTGTGGGCGAGCTTTGCAAGTCGCTCGGCGTTGTGCTCACAAGCGTAGGCGCAACATATCCTTACGGCAAAGACCCCGGCGACAAAAACATCCGTATCGCACCGACTTTCCCGAGCGTTGCCGACATCGGCAAGGCGGCTGAGGTTCTCTGCCTTTGCATTAAACTTGCAACAATCGAAAAAATGATGTAAACTGTTATCACAGGCAAAAATTATTCATATAATTTTTTAACGGTGATAAAATGAGTTTCTTAAAACAAAACAAAGAATTTTCCGAGGCAAAACCGTTCGTTACGGCGGTTATTGTAGCGGCAGGTAATTCAACAAGAATGGGCGGCGTCAATAAGCAGTTTTTGCTTATTGACGGCGTCCCTGTGCTTATAAGGACGCTTACGGCGTTTTCCGAAAGCAATATGATAGACGAAATTGTCATTGCGGCAAGGGAAGAGGACATTCCGAAAATGTACGCTATGATAAAGGAGTACAAGGTCTTAAAAGTTACCGATATAGTAAAGGGCGGAAAAACACGGCAGGAGAGCGTATTCAATGCGATAAGGCGCAGCTCTCCGCTTTCCGAATATTTTGCAATTCACGACGGCGCCCGACCTCTTGTTACCGAAAAAATAATCGAGGACACCGTAAGGGAAGCTTTCTTAACGGGAGCAGCGGCGACAGGCGTAAGAGTTAAGGACACCGTCAAGGTTGTAAATGAAAAAGGTATAATAACCTCCACGCCCGACAGAAATTATCTTTGGGCTGTCCACACGCCGCAGGTGTTTGAACGCAGGCTGTACCTTTCGGCGATAGACAATGTTATAAATTCCGAAATGTTTACGGACGATTGCAAGCTTTTGGAGGAATACGGCGCAGAGGTTAAAATGGTCGAGGGAAGCTATGAAAACATTAAAATAACCACTCCCGAGGACACCGATATAGCGCAGGCGATTTTGTACAGGAGAGAACAGATATGATAAGAATAGGACACGGTTATGATGTACATAAGCTCGTTGAGGGCAGAAAGCTTATTCTCGGCGGCGTTGAAATCGAAAACAACGGAATAGGTCTGTTGGGTCATTCGGACGCAGATGTTTTGCTGCACGCAATTTCCGATTCGCTTTTGGGTGCGGCGGCGCTCGGCGACATAGGAAAGCATTTCCCCGATACGGACGAGAGATATAAGGGCGCAGACAGCCTCGAGCTCCTCAAAAATGTGAATGAGCTTTTGAGGGATAAGGGTTATCATACGGTAAACATAGACGCAACCGTTCTGGCTCAGGCTCCGAAGCTTGCGCCGCACATTATGAAAATGCGTGAAAATATAGCAAACGCACTCTCTTTGGACATTGACCGAGTCAGCGTAAAAGCCACGACCGAAGAGGGCTTGGGCTTTACGGGAACGAAGCAGGGGATTGCCGCACACAGCGTCTGCCTTATAGAAAAATAATTTTTCGGAGATGATGATAAATCATCTCTTTTTTATTGACGGCATATATGCATTTTGATATAATATTATTACAGATTTGATATGGGAGGATATAATGAAAAAGTACACAGATTATTGCGAACACATTGAAAGAACAATGAGTCCGTATTCAAACGAAAAAGTGAATTTCGTTTTCAAGAGAAATATTCTTGACGATATGAAATTCCGCACGAACGAGGTTATGAAAAGGGGACTTAAAGACGAAAAAGTTGCCCACGACCTTATTTTGGACGAGTATAATTCGGCGAGAATTTTAAGGGATTACAAGCGTTATTTGCAGGACCTTAAAGAGAAAAAACAGATTAAACTCACTCCCATTATCGCAGTTGCATGCATACTTTTCTCCGTGCTTGTGTTCCTTGTTATCGGCTTTATTACCGATATATGGCATCCGACATGGCTTATTATCGAGGGTACGGCTACCGCGGGAATTATGGCGCTTATGCTCACGGCGGTTACGATTTTGAGACGGCATAAAATGTTATACGCACTTATGCGAGCACTTGTTGCAGGCTCGGTTATGGTCGGAACACAGTTCCTGTTTTTGTTCATAAGAATTGTGTTCGACAACGAAAAAGCATATCTTATTTTCCTGTTCGCGCTTGCAATGATGTTTATAGGCGACCTTATCCTTGCAACCGTAACAAAGCAGAGACTTGTGTTTGTAAACTACCTTATTACAATCCCGCTTGTTTTCATCTTTGCCTTTGTTATTTTCGGCTTGATTACGGGTCTTTGGAAGATAGGAAGAATACTTATAATAATCGGATTTGTGCTTGATATAGGCGTTATTGCTCAGCTTGCAATCAAGAACAAAAAGCTTGCGTATAATCCGGAGGAGGAAGAATAATGGAAAAAAAGTTAAAAGCCGAGCTCTGGGATAAAATGCATTATCTTTTCCGTGATTTCAATGACCGTATGGTTCATGTCGAATTGCATTACGATTTTGAAATAGACATTGATGTGCTCAAAACAGTGCTTATCTGTTTCCTTGAAAAAGCGCCCGTTCTGCACTCATCGTTTGTCGATAACAAATTCAAAACCTATTGGAAGGTTCACGATTACAACATTGACGATGTTCTCCATGTTTCAAGCCCCGACAATCTCGAAGAGGCGATAGACGACTTCCTCACACAGTACATACCGCCCGAAAACGAGCTTCAAATTCAGGTTGCCGTTTTCTTTCATGAGGGCAAGTCGGTGCTTTGCATAGTTGAAAACCATATGTGTATGGACGGCGGAGATTTCAAATATTTCCTCAAGGCTCTTTGCAAAAACTATAACGATTACCTTGAAAATAAAATCAGCCCCATCGACTTAAAGTCGGGCTCCCGCTCATTTGAGGAGGTCTACGACGACTTTTCAAAGACCGAGAAGGCGATGGCGCAGAACCTTTACAAGAATGTGTGCGCAAAGGACGACCACAAGTTCCCGCTTACCGAGGACAACATCAGAGACCGTTCGTTTATCGCACGCAGAAAAGTCGATAAGGACAGGTTTGCGCGTTTGAGGGCTTCGGGCAAAAAAGTCGGCGCTACCGTAAACGATATGCTTGTTGCGGCTTATTTTTACAGCCTTTATGAGCTTGCGGGCTTCGGTAGGGAAGAGAGCGTTACAATCTCTTGCGCAATCGATTTAAGACGCCATATGAAGGACACAAGCGAGACAGGTATTACAAACCAGACGGCATTTATGCAATGCAGCATACCCGAGCTCGGCGAGGATATTTTCAAAACTCTCGAATATACTAAACAGAGCGTTGCAAAGTTCAAAAAAGACAAGTTTATGGGACTTTACGGCTTGCCGCTTCTGAAACTCGGTTACAGCATTATGCCGCAGATGGCTTCGGAAGAGGTTATAAAAATCGGCTATTCAAATCCGCTTATCGCAATGAGCAACATCGGTATTCTCGAAACCGATAAGCTTTCGCTCGACGGACATCCGCCTGTTGACGGATTTATGACGGGTGCGGTTAAATATAAGCCGTATGTTCTTCTTTCCGCAACATCAATAAACTCGGAGCTTACGCTTTCAATGTGCGTTCGCGGCAACGAAGAGGACGAAAAGATAGTTAACGATTTCTTTGACCTTATGGATAAGAATATCGACATTCTTTCGTCAAAAGCATAATAAACAAGCAGGCGGAAAGTCTTTACCGATATACGCCTGCTTTTATTTTTAAGAGGTGTGATATGAACATTCTCCATATGCGATACGCCGTTGAGGTCGCAAAATACGGCTCGATAAACAGGGCAAGCGAAAAGCTGCTTATCGCTCAGCCTAACCTGAGCCGTTCGATTAAAGAGCTTGAATCGGAGCTCGGTATTACCATATTTGACAGAAGCGCAAGGGGTATGGTGCTGACCTTGGAGGGCGAGCGCTTTATCGGATATGCAAAAAACATATTAAAGCAGATAGACAATGTCGAAAAGCTGTATAAAGAAAATGCGGGAGTTGAGCACAAGACCTTTTCGGTATCCGTGCCGAGGGCGACTTATATATCCGACGCCTTTGCGCAGTTTTCAAAAATGCTCGGCGACAAGCCCGTTGAGGTTTTCTATAAGGAAACCAACTCTTCGAGGACGATTACGAATGTTGTCTCCGACAACTACAAGCTCGGAATAGTCCGTTTTGCGGAAAATTACGAAAAATACTTTACCGCACTGTTTGAAGAGAAAAACCTTGAATATGAGGATATTGCAAGTTTCGGCTATGTGCTTGTAATGAGCGAAAACAGCCCGCTTGCAAAAAAAGAGACAATTCATTTTGACGATTTGCACCCGTTTATTGAAATAGGCCACGCAGACCCGTATGTTCCGTCGCTGTCTCTTGCCGAAGTTAAAAAAGAGGAGCTTCCCGACGACGGGGAGAGGCGGATTTTCGTTTTTGAAAGGGCAAGTCAGTTTACCGTACTTTCCAAAAACGAGGAAACCTTTATGTGGGTGTCGCCGATGCCCGACGACATATTGAAGCGCTATGCTCTTGTGCAGAAGGTATGCCCCGACAATAAGAAGAAATACAAGGATGTTCTGATTTACCACAAGGGTTATAAGCTTTCGGAGCTCGACCGTAAATTTGTAAACGAGGTTCGGGCGACAAATCTCAAATGTATAGACATATATCAAAAATGATATACCGCTATACTTATTTAATTATTTACATCTCCTCAATGAATTGTTAAAATATTAACAATGAAATTTTGGAGGACTGAATATGAGTACTAAAGAATACAAAATCGTTGATTCGGTAGAAACTCTTGAAGAAGCTATTGCCCGTGTAAGAGCGGCGCAGAAGGAGTTTTCTTCATACACTCAGGAGCAGGTTGACAAAATCTTCCTTGCTGCCGCTACCGCAGCCAACCAGCAGAGAATACCTCTTGCTAAATTGGCTGTTGAGGAAACGGGAATGGGTGTTGTAGAGGACAAGGTTATCAAAAACCACTTCGCTTCGGAGTATATCTACAACGCATATAAGAACACAAAGACCTGCGGCGTCCTCGAGGAGGACAAAGCCTACGGTATGAAGAAGATTGCGGAGCCTATCGGTCTTGTTGCCGCTGTTATCCCCACAACAAACCCCACTTCGACCGCAATTTTCAAAACTCTTATCTCACTTAAAACAAGAAACGGTATTATCATAAGCCCCCATCCGAGAGCAAAGGGTTCAACAATCGCAGCTGCGAAAGTTGTTCTTGAGGCTGCCGTTAAGGCAGGCGCTCCCGAGGGCATTATTTCATGGATTGATGTTCCCAGCCTTGAAATGACAAACCTTCTTATGAAAGAGGCTGACATTATCCTTGCAACAGGCGGCCCCGGAATGGTTAAGGCTGCTTATTCTTCGGGTAAACCGGCACTCGGCGTCGGCGCAGGTAACACTCCCGCAATTATCGACGACACAGCCGACATTCTTCTTGCAGTAAACTCAATTATCCATTCAAAGACCTTTGATAACGGTATGATTTGCGCTTCCGAGCAGTCTGTTATCGTTCTCGACAAGGTATATGACAAGGTTAAAAAGGAATTTGCCGCAAGAGGCTGTTACTTCCTTAATCCCGAGGAGACCGAAAAGGTCAGAAAGACAATTCTTATAAACGGCGCTCTTAACGCAAAGATAGTAGGTCAGAAAGCCGCTACAATCGCAGAGCTTGCGGGCGTTAAGGTTCCCGAGGGCACAAAAATTCTTATCGGCGAGGTTGAAAGCGTTGAACTTTCCGAGGAATTTGCTCACGAAAAGCTCTCTCCCGTACTTGCAATGTACAGGGCAAAGAACATTGAGGACGCTTTCCATAAGGCTGAAAGGCTTGTTGCCGACGGCGGTTACGGTCACACATCTTCAATTTATCTTGACGCAGTTACGGAAACCGCAAAGATTGACGAATTTTCTTCCCGTATGAAAACCTGCCGTATTCTCGTAAACACACCTTCTTCACAGGGCGGTATCGGTGATTTGTACAACTTCAAGCTTGCTCCCTCGCTTACACTCGGCTGCGGCTCTTGGGGCGGCAACTCCGTAAGTGAAAATGTCGGAGTAAAACATCTCATCAATATCAAGACTGTTGCAGAAAGAAGGGAAAATATGCTTTGGTTCAGAGCTCCTGAAAAAGTATATATCAAAAAGGGCTGTCTGCCCGTTGCCCTTGACGAACTCAAAACGGTTATGGGCAAGAAAAAAGCGTTTATCGTAACCGACAGCTTCCTTTACAATAACGGCTATACAAAGCCGATTACCGATAAGCTCGACGAAATGGGCATTCAGCACACCACATTCTTTGAGGTTGCTCCCGACCCGACTCTCGGCTGCGCAAAGAAGGGTGCAGAGCAGATGAGAGCATTCCAGCCCGATGTTATTATCGCACTCGGCGGCGGTTCCGCAATGGACGCAGGTAAGATTATGTGGGTTCTCTATGAGCATCCCGACGCTGACTTTATGGATATGGCAATGCGCTTCCAGGATATCCGTAAGCGTATCTACACCTTCCCGCATATGGGCGACAAGGCATACTTCATAGCTATCCCCACATCGGCAGGTACAGGCTCCGAGGTTACACCTTTCGCAGTTATTACAGATGAAAATACAGGCGTTAAATATCCGCTTGCCGATTATCAGCTTCTTCCCAAGATGGCTATTATCGACGCCGACTTCCATATGACCGCTCCCAAGGGTCTTACATCCGCTTCGGGTATCGACGCGGTAACACACGCACTTGAGGCTTACGCTTCGATTATGGCAACCGACTACACGGACGGTCTTGCGCTTAAAGCGCTTAAAACTATATTTGAATATCTTCCCAGAGCATACGACAACGGCCCCAACGACCCCGAAGCTCGTGAGAAGATGGCAAATGCGGCTACCATGGCAGGTATGGCTTTCGCAAACGCATTCCTCGGCGTATGCCACTCAATGGCTCATAAGCTCGGTGCGTTCCACCATATCCCGCACGGTATCGCAAACGCTCTTATGATTGACGAGGTTCTCCGTTTCAACTCGGCAGAAGCTCCCACAAAGATGGGTACCTTCTCGCAGTATGACCATCCGCATACGCTCAGAAGATATGCAGAGGTTGCAGAGTATCTCGGAATTAAGGGCAAGAACGATCAGGAGAAGGTTGACAACCTTATTAAGGCTATCGACGACCTCAAGGTAAGAGTAGGCATTAAGCCCACAATCAAGGATTATGTTCCGGATGAAAAGGACTTCCTTGACAGACTTGACGCAATGTGCGAGCAGGCATTCGACGATCAGTGCACAGGCGCTAACCCGAGATACCCGCTTATCAGCGAAATCAAGCAGATGTATCTTAACGCATATTACGGAAAGACCTTCGTTGAGACCGACAAGCCCGACGAAAAACAGTTGAAAAGCAAAAAATAAACTTTGATATATCAGGAGGTTTGTTTTATGAAATTAGATAATGTTATTGCCGTAAGAAAAGCAAAAAAGGTTTACAGAGACGGCGACAAGTGCATTAAGGTCTTTGATAAGGATTATTCAAAGGCGGATGTACTTAACGAAGCTCTCAATCAGGCAAGAATCGAGGAGACGGGACTCAATATTCCCAAGGTTCTCGAGGTCACAACTCTTGACGGTAAATGGGCAATTGTTTCCGAGTTTATCGAGGGCGAAACCCTTGCCGAGCTTATGGAGAAAAATCCCGATAAGCTTGACGAATACCTCAACACTCTTGTTGACATTCAGCTTGAAATTCAGTCCAAGACCTGTCCTTTGCTTAACAAATTAAAGGATAAAATGAACAGGAAAATCTCCGAAGCAGACCTTGACGCAACCACAAGATATGAACTTCACTCACGCCTTGAGGGAATGCCCAAGCATAAAAAGGTTTGCCATGGCGACCTCAACCCCTCAAATATTATTGTTACAAAAGACGGTAAATATTATGTAATCGACTGGTCGCACGCAACCCAGGGTAACGCTTCTGCGGACGCTGCAAGGACTTATCTTCTTTTCTGTCTTAAAGGAAATGAAGAAACCGCAAAAAAATATCTTGACATTTTCTGCAAAAAGAGCGATACTGCTAAACAGTACGTTGAAAAGTGGCTGCCCATCGTAGCCGCATCACAGTCAGTTAAAGGTAATGAAGAGGAGAGACAGTTCCTTTTGAGCTGGACTGATGTTGTTGAGTACGAATAATCTATAAGAGTGGTTTGTGAATGGAAAAGTTAAGAAAATTTGACACTAAAGTGCAGTACCTTAAATATAAGGTACTGCGCGAAGTCGCTAAACAGGAATGGCACGGAACGCTTTATCAGAATTTACTTGACATACCGATGATAGTCGTTCCCGGCGACGAACCCACAATGCGTTGCTGCGTGTATAAAGAAAGGGCAATCCTGTCTGAGCGTGTTAAGCTTGCAATGGGCGGCAACAGGGAAAATCCGAATGTAATCGAAGTAATTGACATCGCTTGCGACGAATGTCCGTCGGCAGGCTACGAGGTTACCGATTCGTGCCGCGGCTGTCTTGCTCACAGGTGTGAGGATGTCTGCAAAAAAGGCGCTCTTTCCTTTGACCAGAACCATGTTGCACACATTGACAAATCAAAGTGTGTGAACTGCGGTCAGTGCGCTAAGGTATGCCCGTATTCCGCTATCGTAAACCGTAAAAGACCCTGCCAGAACGCTTGTAAGGTTAAGGCGCTTACAATTAACGAGAAAAATGCGGCTTCCATTAAAAACGAAAAGTGCATTTCGTGCGGAGCATGCGTTTATCAGTGTCCTTTCGGCGCAATAAGCGACAAGTCATACATTGTGAATGTCGTAGATATGCTCAAGGATAAGATAAGCGGCGCTTTCAAGGGCAATCTTTATGCCGTTGTCGCTCCGTCTATCGCAAGTCAGTTTACATATGCGAAAACGGGTCAGGTAGTTTCGGGAATTAAAAAGCTCGGCTTTTCAAAGGTTGTCGAGGCGGCTCTCGGTGCCGATATAGTTGCAAAATCAGAGGCGCAGGAGCTCGCCGAGAAAGGTTTTTTAACAAGCTCGTGCTGTCCTGCATTTGTCGCTTATATCAAAGCAAATCATCCCGATTTGGTACCGCTTATTTCGCACAATTTGTCTCCTATGGCGGCGGTCTCCAAGTACATAAAGGAAAAGGACCCCGATTCAAAGATAGTGTTTATCGGACCGTGCACTTCAAAGAAAAAGGAATTTCAGCTTGACACCGTCAAGGATTATGTCGACTGTGTTCTTACCTTTGAGGAATTGCAGGCATTGCTTGACAGCCGTGAAATAGATATTGTCGAGCTTGAGGAAAGCGAGCTTGACGACGCTTCCTATTTCGGCAGAATTTTCGCACACAGCGGCGGACTTTCACAGGCTGCGTGCGAGGCTCTCAAGGAACAGGGCAATACCGAGTTTCAGTTGAAGCCCGTTGTCTGCGACGGTATCGAGCAGTGTAAGCTTGCTTTGCTTAAAAAGAGCAAGGGCGTTCTCGACGCCAACTTTATCGAGGGTATGGCTTGTATGGGCGGTTGTATCAACGGCGCAGGCTGCCTTACTCACGGCGACGAAAAGAACAAAATGCTTGTCGAGAAATACGGCAAGGCGGCAGGGGATAAGACAATCAACGATGTCGTATCCGCTCTTTAATCAAATACTCATATTTCTGCCTCCGATGATTATCGGAGGTATATTTTTGCCCAAAAAAGCACTCCGTTCACTAGCATAAGTGAACGGAGTGCGGTGTTTTATGTAAGAGTTATGAAAGCATCATTCTGTCGTTTGCAAATTCGCCGTTGCTTGCCTTGGCGAACAGTTCGAGAAGGTCCTGAACCTTGAGGTTCTTCTTTTCTTCGCCCGAAACATCATAAATTATCTTGCCGTCATACATCATAATAAGCCTGTTTCCGAGCCTTATGGCGTCTTTCATATTATGAGTAATCATAACGGTCGTTATATTGTTTTCGGTAACGATTTCGTCTGTTATTTTAAGAACCTTAGCAGCTGTTGCGGGGTCAAGAGCCGCCGTGTGCTCGTCGAGAAGCAAAAGCTTCGGATGCATAAGCGAAGCCATCAAAAGAGTGATAGCCTGTCTCTGACCGCCCGAGAGGAGACCTACCTTTGATGTGAGCCTGTCCTCAAGGCCCAAATCAAGCCTTTTGAGGAGTGTGCGGTATTCTTCCCTTTCTTTTTTTGTAACGCCTTTTTTGAGCGTTCTGGGCTTTCCTCGTCTTGCGGCGATTGAAAGGTTTTCTTCAATCTGCATATCAGCCGCAGTTCCCGTCATCGGGTCCTGGAATACACGGCTCATATACTTTGCACGCTTGTATTCGGGAAGCTTTGTGATATCCTCGCCGTCAACCTTTATTGTGCCGCAGTCAACGGGATAAACGCCCGCTATCATATTGAAGAGCGTTGATTTACCTGCACCGTTACCGCCGATTACCGTTACAAAATCGCCCTCGTTGAGAGTCAAATCAATGCCTTTAAGGGCTTTCTTTTCGTTAATTGTACCGGGATTGAATGTTTTATATACGCCTTTAATTTCAAGCATTCTGAGCACCTGCCTTTTCTTCGTTCTTTACATGCTTTGCCGCAACCTTGGCTTTCCAGTAGGGGATACCGAGGAATACCGCAACGACGCAAGCCGAAAGAAGCTTGAGGTCGTTTGCGCTCAAACCGAGCTTCAATACGAGCGCAATTACTATGTAATAGATAACGCCGCCGATTACTGCCGAGAGAAGTCTCAAAGCAAAGTTCTTGAATATTTTACCGAAGATAACCTCGCCGATGATAACAGCCGCAAGACCGATAACGATTGCGCCTCTGCCCATATTGATGTCCGAGCAGCCGTTAAACTGTGCGAGCAATGCGCCCGACATAGCGACAATACCGTTTGAAAGGATAAGTCCGATAATTTTTCTTGAATCGGTGTTGATACCGTTTGCTCTTGCCATTGCCTGGTTGCAGCCCGTAGCCCTTATGGAGTTACCGAGCTCTGTGCCGAAGAACCAATAGAGAACGCCGATAAGCACCGCCACGAATATTGCGCATACAAGTATCGTTCTGCCGAGTTCGTCAGCGCTTGATGTGATAATAAGGTCAAAGTTCCTTTTGCTTATCGAAGTGTTTGCCTTACCGCTCATAATTCGCAGGTTAATCGAATAGAGCGCAAGCTGGGTAAGAATACCCGAAAGAATAGCGGGAATACCGAACTTCGTGTGGAAAATACCCGTTACAAGACCTGCAAGACAGCCTGCAACAAATGCTATAAGCAGCGCAAGGTAGATGTTTACGCCTTTTGTCGTTAAAACAACAAGAACCGCTCCGCCCGTAGCAAAAGAACCGTCTACGGTCAGATCGGCAAGATCGAGTATTTTATATGTAATGTAAACACCGATAGCCATAATTCCCCAAATGAAGCCCTGTGCTATCGGAGAGGGGAGAGACTGTATAAACTGTAAAACCTGTGTCATAAATTCACATGCTCCTCATTATAATAAAACGCAAAAGCGATAAGTAACCTTATCGCTTCTGCAAAATGTTACCGTATTAAATTATTCTGCCGAAACAGTGATTGCCTCGTAGCCGTCGGGGATAGTAACGCCGATAGCTGCGGCACGGTCAGCAATGTACTTCTTCGTTGTCGAATCGGCATAAGCAATTTCCATTTCAGCGGGGTTAGCGCCGTTTACAAGTATTTCGTAAGCCATAAGACCTGCCTTGTAGCCGATGTCATAGTAACTGATTGAAAGAGTAGCGATACCGCAGCCCTTGCAGATGCCTTCCTCGCCTGCGATAATCGGAACCTTTGCGGGTTCGGCAACGGAGTTGATAAGGTCTGTGTTTGAAGCTGCCGTGTTATCTGTCGGGATGTAAAGAGCCTGGCAGTTCTGAACAGCCGACTGTGTAACTGCGAGAACATCGTTTGAGTCAACGAATGTGTAAACCTTAACTTCGTAACCGAGAGTCTTGAGTTCAGCCTCAACGATGTCTGACTGATACTTTGAGTTCGGCTCTGCCGAGCAGTAGAGGATACCTACCGTTTTAGCGTCGGGAACAAGCTCTTTAATCATAGCAGCCTGGTCTTTAAGCGGAGCCAAGTCAGCGGTACCTGTTACATTGATACCTGTCTTGCCGTTCCAATCGCTGATAGCCAATGCTGTTGCATAGTCTGTGATTGATGTGCCGACAATCGGAATAGTGCTTGTAGCTTCCGTAGCCGCCGTAAGAGCGGGAGTAGCGTTTGCAAGAATAAGGTCAACCTTATCCGAAACGAACTTTGAAACGATTGTAGTGCAGTTTGTCGATTCGCCCGAAGCGTTCTGCTCGTCAAATACAACCTGGTCGCCGAGCCTTTCGGTAAGAGCGTCTCTGAAGCCCTTTGTTGCGGCGTCGAGAGCCTCGTGCTGAGTAAGCTGACAAATGCCTACTTTATAAACCTTGGCGCTGTTTGTGCCTGTGCTGTTCGAGCAAGCCGTGAAGCAAGCTACGACAAGAGCGGCAACAAGTACGACGCTGATGATTGCTTTTACTGTCTTTTTCATAACTGTTTTTCCCTTCGTGTTTTGTTTGTTTAGCGCTTTAAGCCGCTAAAGTATGGACTAATTATATTCTCAATATTCAATGTTGTCAAGAGAATTTGCGAATAAAATCGGTAACTTGTTGAATTTTATCGGTTTTTATCGACATTTCGGGCACCGAAATTTCTGTTTTGGCATTTGACTTTTCGGAAACGCTCCTTTTTCATAACAGTATAACGATATATAATGTTAAGTAAGAATATTGCAAAATAAAAGAGGATTGCGAGGTTTGTTATGAAAAGGGAAAAAACATTCACATTGAAGCGTTTTATCAGCTTTTTGCTGATAATGTGTATGATGCTCTCGGCGGTTCCGCTCTCGGCATTTGCGGAGGAGGCGGTAACGGGCAGCTTTGACGCTGTCGGGGGCAAGGTTACATACAGAATAGAAAACGACAGCATAGTAATAACGGGCGGCGAGGCTTCGGTTACGGAAATCGATTTTCCCGATACCGTAGACGGGCTTCCCATAAAGGCTATTGACGCATATGCGTTCCAAAACAACTCTTATGTCGTTGACCACAGCGCGTTGGTTTCTGTTAAACTGCCGTCCACGCTTGAAAAAATAAGCGAATGGGCTTTTTACGGCTGTGAGAACCTGTCAACGGTTGACTTTTCGGCGTGCGGTAACTTGACTTCTATCGGAGAGATGGCTTTTGACGATGCAAAGGCGCTGACCTCCGTTTCGCTTCCGAGCAGCCTTACAGAGCTTGGAGCGACGGCGTTTGCAAACAGCGGACTTACCTCAATAGACCTTTCAAGCTGTTCGGGGCTTACCGTAATAAATGAAGATGTATTTTGCAGAAATAAAAGCCTGACTTCTGTTAAATTACCGCTTACCGTCAAATCAATCGGCAAGGGTGCATTTCAATCCTGCACAAGCCTTACCGATATTGACCTTTCCCTTTATGTTATGCTTGAAAGTATAGGCGATGACGCTTTTAACTTCACGCCGCTTACAACAGTTCGGCTTCCCGAGGGAATAAAAACCTTGGGTATGAGTGCTTTCTCACAGTGTGAACAGCTCGAAAGTGCGGATCTTTCCGCTTGTAAGCAGTTGAAGGTATTGCCGTCAAGCTGTTTCAGAGATTGTTATAAGCTTTCAACTCTTTTACTTCCGACATCGTTGGAGGAGATAGATGCAGAGGCTCTTAAATACTGCTTTGCGCTTGAAAGCGTTGATTTTTCCGCATTTAATAACCTTACAATAATAGATAACGAGGCGTTTTACGGCGACGATAAGCTTTGCTCTGTAAAACTCTCGCCGTCACTTACGGAAATCGGCGAATTTGCATTTGAAAAGGCGGCAATTACTTCAATTTCAATTCCCGAAACCATTGAAGTGATCGGAAAAGGTGCGTTTGACAACTGTCAATCTCTCTCGGAGGTAGTATGGCCTGAGGAATGCGGTCTTACGGTGCTTACGGGCTTTTCAAACTGCATATCGCTTCCGCAGTCCGTTTACGAAGAGGGAGTTGCTTTCCCGAGCGTTACGGAAATCGGTGACGGTGCGTTTTCAAACTGCTCCTTTGAGAGCGTAACGATACCCTCGCACATAAAGACAATAGGCGAATGTGCGTTCGGCAACAACAATACGGACTTGAACCAATCAAAGCTTAAAAGCGTTACGATTTCGTCAGGCGTTGAAACGATCGGCGAGTCTGCGTTTACCATGTGCCCGATAGAGGGAACATTAAATATTCCGTCAACGGTTAAAACCATAGGCGCTTATGCCTTTGAGGGAACGGAAATCAGCGGACTTAACATCGAAAACGGTGTTGAGAGAATAGAACTGTGGGCATTCGCAAACTGCGACTCTCTTGCAGGCACAACGGTTGTTTTCCCCGAAACCGTAAGCTATGTCGGCGAGAGCGCATTTGAATATTGCGGCACAGGCGAAAACCCGATTACCTTCGAAATAAGAAACAGAGATGTTGAATTTGAGGCTTCAACAAGTCAGTCTCCGTTCGGCTGGACCAACGACAATATGCATATAATCGTCCGTGCGTACGAGTTCAATTCAAACGGCGAAAATTCCGCACCGTACAATCTCTATCTTGAATATCTCAACGAAACGGATAAAGATGACTCGACCTTTGAATTCTATGCAATACCAGACGAGGCTTTTGCGGTTACGGGTAATGTTCCCGAGGGCGCAAAGGTTAAGCTCTATATCAATTCAAGCGAATTGCCCGTAAGCGTAACAGACGGTAAATTCTCAGCTCTTGCCGACAAGGGTGCGGATGTGGGCGTCAGAGTTTCGCTCAACGGCTATTACGACAAGCATTTTATAAAACAGGCAATTTCCGAAAAATGGGATTTGGGCGAAATCACATTTACGCAGAGCGACAAGGTTCCCGCCAACAAGCTTATGCGTGTTGACTTTACGGGCGAGAGCGTCTCAAGTTTTGACGAGATTTCGCTTGTTTTGTCGGCAGACGGCAGTGAACTTTTAGAGGACACCGACTACACCTTGCAGTTCCCGTATATTGCGCTTACCGATAATGTTACCGCACAGGAAATTACACTTTCCGTCAATGCGGACGGCGTTTCCTGCACGGGAAGCGAAGCTACCGCAAAGCGTGAAAGCGGTGTGTTTGAAATTAAGCTTACCCCGTGGGGCAAGCTCGGTATAACCGCAAGCAGTGATTTTGCGGGCGACAACAACATACTCGTATTCAATTCAAACGGAAGCCTTGTATCTAAGGGCTGTATAAGCAACGGCGGACTGCTCGTTACCGACAGCCTTAGAGCAGGGGAATATACAATAATCGCCTTCAACGCAAATGACAGCTTTTCCTCGGTCGCTTCAATTTCCGCCCTTTCCGTGCTTGGGCTTGTAAGCGATAAGGATTACGCACAAACCCGTGTGACCGTGACAGACGGCGAGACAGAAGAAACCGATATAACCGTACCGATTCTCAAAACAAATGTCGCTTCCGTCCTCAATAAGGATACAAGCTCGGTTGTTGCGGAAAATAACAGAGTTCTTACAAATTCAAGCTATCGTGTAAGAGTTTACTATTCGTTTGTAAACGGTAAAAAAGGAACGGTCAGCGTAACTCTTCCCGAGGCGACAACGCTTGAAAGAGCATATACAAAAACAAAGTTGCTCAACGAGGGCGTTGATTATACAATTGACGGAAACACAATAATTTTCAATACCGACAATTCAAGCGGAATGTTCTATATTGCGCTTACATCGGCACAAGAGGGCAATGTGAGCATATCGGTCAGTGCAACGGCAGACGGTATAACAGCACCGCTCGGCAGTACGCTTGTAAGCGTAGGCAATCTGTTCTTAATGCCGAATTCCCTCACTGCTTCGGAAAATGATAACGGAGTAAGCATTTTGGCTGCTCCCGAAAGCGTTGTTGATTTAACTCTTGACGGAAATACGGTGGCAAGCGGTGTAACCGACAGGAGAGGCAGGCTGACTCTCACATATGATTTACCCGAGAATACATATACGGGACGCATACATATGCTTGAAGCAAAATGCGGTGATTTTACGGCAAGCGAATCGGTTTCCGCAAAGCTTCAAAACAGTAACTCGCTTATGCTCGAAACCTGGTACGGCTACAACAGCAGCAACAAGGAAAAATTCGGTCTTTATAAGTCAGACGACTCCTTTGACATAGGCAAGGACAGCTGGTATTACTATCTTCCCGGTCAGACAAATAATTGGTATATTTACGCAACCTTTGTAGGCTCTCAGGCGCCAGAGGATGTTGTAACCTATGTGGGTATGCTTGATTCAAGCGTTAGAAATGTTCCTATGTCGCTTGTTAAATCGCAGGAACTCAATAACAATCAATACCGTTATACATTTGTCGGCAAGCTTTACATTCCGTCGACGGCAGACACACCCACCGAGGCGTCGCTGCCAACTGATTTTGCGATAGACTGGACGGATAATGCCGAAACCTATGTATATAACGAAGCGGCTGTAAACAGGGCAAAAATGCTCGCCTCGCAAGAGACTGAAAACCGTGAAAGAATGATAACCCGACTTTTGGAGCAGATTGACACTTCCGAAATCGACGAGGACTGCTCACAGTATATTTTCGGTGCTAAATACAGAGTGACGGGCGAGGACTGGTTCAAGGCTCTTCCCGAGGACGGCAAAAACCTGTTCTACTCACTTGAAAAGTCAATAGACGACTCAATGCAGGCTATAACCGATATGTTGGGCTTGCCCAAGAACATAACCGAATACGGCTCGTGGGACGAGGTGTACGAGGCTATGGGTATGACTGTCAAAACAAACACCAAATCGGCAGACGAGCTTCGTGCGGACGGTTATACTGTGTGTGAAACCGCAAACGGCTTTACGGCGTATAAGGAGATAGAAAAGACCTCCGTTTTGGCAAAATTCAAGGCACTTTTCTCAAAGACGGCAACACAGGAGGTTCCGAATGTAACGGGATTTTCGTTCGTTGACGAGAACGGCAATCAAGTAGACTTTGAGGGCGACGCTTACGACAATACCAATCAGGCGGTTGTAAACAACGCTTTCGGTGTAACAAGTGAGTTGATTGATGCGGTAAAAGACTATGCCGAGATGCATCCCGAGGTCACGACAAATCAGATTAAAAACATTAAAGCTGCAGGTCAAATTGTCGGCGGAGTCGGAAACGCATTGAGCTTATATGCTCTCTGGCAGGATGCGTCGGGTATGGCGGATTGGGAAAAGCGTTCGGCAGAGCTCGGCGGATATATCGACGAATTGAAACTCTATGAGAACAGATATTCCAAAGATTATTTCTGCTCATTTGCAATTATGCAGGAGCGCCACGCCGCAGAATTGCTTAAAATTTATATAGATGCCGAAACGAAACGCTCAAAGAGGAATTCGGTAATGGGCGGAGTGTTTATTCTCGGCGGCATCTTTGATGTAACAGGAACCGCTTCTACCGTATCGGGAGCTGTGTATGACACTATGTCCTCCGAACAGGGAATACACAATGCGGAAATGATAAATAAATATCTTAAAGAACTCAATAAGCTTTCCGTTGAGCGCCAGTTGCAGTGCAAGAATACCGATATGGAAAAAATAATGCAAAAGACCCGCAGGGTTGCAAAGGCTTCTCCGCTTATCGACCCGTCGGGAACCGTTTACGAGGCAGTGGAGTCAAATACGCTTTCGGGCGTAAAAGCAAGCGTTTGGTATGCCGAGGAGGAAAACGGCACAAATGCAAAGCTTTGGGATGCCGAAAGCTACGGACAGATAAATCCGCAGATTACAGACAAAGCGGGTATGTACGCTTGGGATGTTCCTGCAGGTTGGTGGCAGGTTCGCTTTGAAAAGGACGGATATTTACCGTCCGAGACCGAATGGTTGCCTGTTCCGCCTCCGCAGGTAGGACTTACGACCGCTATGGTTTCGACCGAGGCTCCCGAAGTTGTGTCCGCAAAGGCGTATCCCGATTATATAGAAGTGATGTTCAGTCAATATATGAACACCGCAAAACAGCTTTCGTTGCCCGACGGTATGACGGCACAATGGCAGGATATTGAAAACGGATATTCAAAGGTTTTGCATATAACAAAACAGGGCGGCTTTGAAAAGGAAACCAATGTTACGCTTACGCTTGACGGTGCCGAAAACTATGCAGGAACGGCTTTGCCGTCTTATTCGCAGCAGTTGACGGTAAATGCAAGACCTGCGGAAATCGTCCTCAATTACGACAGTGTGATTTCGTCAAAATCGGGCGTTGAACGCAATGTAACGGTAAGAATAAAGGACGCCGACGGAAACTATATGCCGAATGTAACGCTTGAAGCTGTTGTCGGAAACACGGAGTTTGCCGCCGTTTCTAACAAGCAGACCGTAACAGACGAAAACGGCGTAGCGGTATTCAGGCTTCAGACGCTTCTCCCGGGCTATACGGACATAACATTTTCTGTTGTCGACACAAGTCTTAAAAAGACCGTTGATCTCGACATAACTCTTGAGGAAAACAGACCCGAGCGTCCGACGGCAAAAATCGGCTCTACGGAGTTTACTGCGGACAATCCGAAAGAAAACTTCATTACTGTAAAGAGCGGCGAACAGCTTGAAATATTCGCACAGGACGGCGTGACGGTTTATTACACAACCGATGATACCTGCCCGTGCCAGAACAGCGAGAGCCGTAAGATATACACCGCTCCGATTACAATTACCGAAAATGTCAAGTTCCGCATTGCCGCATATAAGGACGGTATGGATTACAGCGAACGGCTCAACATTACGGTTACTGTCGAAAAAGAGCATACGCACACATATGACGACGGTGTTGTAACAACGCTTCCCACCTTTGATAAAGAGGGTGTTAAAACATATACATGTACGGTATGTAAGGAAACAAAGACCGAACCGATAGCAAAGTTGAAGCCTTTCCCCGATGTTGCAAGCGGTGAGTGGTATTGCAATGCGATAGCGTTCAATGTTGCAAAGGGCTATTTCCACGGCTATGCTAACGGTTATTTCGGACCCGGTAACAACATTCAGAGACAGGATTTTGTAGTAGTTCTTTCTAAGATTGCAGGCACCGACCTTTCGGCGTACGCAGGTCAGAACGGCGGCTTCTCCGATGTCCCGACAAACGATTATTATTCTGCGGCGGTAGCATGGGCTAAAGACAATCACATTCTTTCGGGCTATGCAAACGGCAAGTTCGGCGTAGGCGACCCGATAACGAGAGAACAGGCTTGCTTGATATTCTATAATTACTGCAACGGTTCCGTTTCAGGCAATGTCAATACAGTGCTCGCAGGCTATCCCGACGGCGGCAATGTAAGCGATTGGGCAAGAACGGCGGTTGCCTGGGCGGCAGAAAATCATGTTGTCGGCGGCAACGGTAAACTCAATCCCGCAGGCAACGCCAACAGAGCAGAAATGGCACAGATTATTATGAATATGTCACTTAACGGCATACTGTGATTTGGTATTATTAACAACAAACCCACGCCCCGAACGGAAATCCGTTCGGGGCGTGAAAAATTTATATGCAACCGTAGGGACAGGGCAGCGCCCTTGCGGGCGAGTGAAAAATGAATAATGAAGAATGAAAAATTGCGGGTGCTTCGCACGGATTAAAAATTATAACGAACAGTGTAGGGCGGGGGCTTGCTCCCGCCGTTATTTATATGAAATTTCCCAAGAAGTTCCGCTCCATCCTTGAGGGAGCTGTTGAGCGAAGCGAAACTGAAGGAGTTAAAATGGATTTCATCAAACTTTTTAAAAACTCCCCCATTCATTTTTTCTGGAAAAAAATGCCAGCCCCCTCGAAGATGGGGCGAAAGCACAAACCAAATTTGATATGGAAATGCGGCTTGGAGCGCCGCACAAAATCGACAGATACAATCAAAATATATTTCATATCGTATCGTAGGGGCGAACTGTGTTCGCCCGCTTTTAATGTCAGCAAAAATTTGACGGGCGACCGCAGGGCGCCCCTACGGGTCGCGCATTTATTTTAACGCCGTATTAACCTTTAATTTCAATAAATCAACAACTATTTGGCGGCGGGAGCAAGCCCCCGCCCTACAGCGTCGTCGTTTGCTCCGTATCGTTCGCAACAGCCTTTGGCTGTCTCTCACTCACTACGCAACTCCTCCTTTTCCGCAAAAATCACGCTCGGCTCGCCTGCTCGGTTGTAAACGCCCTCCCGACGGCTCGCTGTCGCTACCGACTTTTGCGGATTTCGGACAGGGGCAAGCCCTGTCCCTACGGATTGTGCGTTGTCGTATCGGTACGGCGGGATATGTTTTTCAATTCGTGCGTTCAGCCTCCCTTGTGTAAAGGAAGGTGCCGAACGAATGTGAGGCGGAGGGATTGTAAAACCAAACTCACATACAGCCGCAAGGGCTGTCCCTACGGGCTAGATTTTATGAATTTTTTATATTTATAACAACTTTGAAAAAAGTGTTGACTTTTAGGTTAGTTAATGCTAATATATTACCAACAAAATCTCAGGAGAACAGACGAATGGGCAAGTTTTCATTTGCAGTTGAATACTTCTATTTCTACTTTATCAACTTTTTTGGTAAGGTAATAATGTCGTTCGCTGCAAAACAGGTTGCTTAACAAGGTTCAGAGATAAGTAAACTTACACCCCGCAGTGAATTCACTGCGGGGATTATTTTTTGAAAGAAGGAAAACAAAATGATCGTAATTTTGAAAAAGGACGCCGAATCACAAAAGGTTGAGGTGCTCAGGCAGTGGCTTAAAAACCAAGAGGTTGATATTCACGAGTCTTTGGGCGAGTATCAGACGGTATGGGGTCTTATCGGCGACACAAGCAGAATAGATACGGACCTTATCGAGGGCCTTGACATAGTAGAGGGCGTAAGGCGTGTTTCGGAGCCCTACAAGCAGGCAAACAGAAAATTCCACCCCGACGACACGGTAATCGACCTCGGAAACGGAATTAAAATCGGCGGCGGTTCGTTCCAGTTTATGGCGGGTCCGTGCTCGGTCGAGTCGAGAGAGCAGATAATCGAAATTGCAAAGGCTGTCAAAAAGTCGGGCGCAAACATTTTAAGAGGCGGCGCATTCAAGCCGAGAACCTCGCCCTACGCTTTCCAGGGTATGAGAGCAGAGGGCTTGGAGCTTCTTCTTGAGGCAAAGAAAGAGACGGGTATGCCGATTGTTACCGAGATTATGGACGCTTCGCATATCGACCTGTTTGAAAATGTTGATATTATTCAGGTCGGCGCAAGAAATATGCAGAACTTTGAGCTTCTTAAAGAGCTCGGCAAGCTCGATAAGCCGATTTTCTTAAAGAGAGGTCTTTCGGGCACCATTCAGGAGCTTCTTATGAGCGCAGAGTACATTATGGCGGGCGGCAACTCAAAGGTAATCCTTTGTGAAAGAGGTATCAGAACCTTTGAAACGGCTACAAGAAACACTCTTGACCTTTCGGCTGTTCCGATTCTTAAAGAAAAGACCCACTTGCCCGTAATTATCGACCCGAGCCACGCTTCGGGTATTGCAAGGCTTGTAAAGCCCATGTCGTATGCGGCTGCGGCTTGCGGTGCGGACGGACTTATGATTGAGGTTCACAACAACCCCGCAAAGGCTCTTTGCGACGGTCCGCAGGCATTGACGCCCGACCAGTTCGACGAGGTTTGCAGAGGCGTAAACAAAATCAGAAACGCATTAAAAGAGGATTGATAAAATGACAGTCGGAGTAGTAGGCTTAGGTCTTATCGGCGGCTCGCTCGCCAAGGCGATAAAATACAATACGGACAACACGGTTATCGGCTATGACATTGACGAGAATGTTATTCTCAAAGCAAAGCTTCTCGGTGCGATAGACGAAGAAATGACCGAGCAAAAAATTTCGGAATGTGATATAATAATCACGGGTCTTTATCCCGAGGCGACAAAGAAGTACATTACCGAAAACGCAAAGAAGTTCAAAAAGGGCGCAATAGTGCTTGACACCTGCGGCGTCAAAACCTATGTGTGCGAGGATATGTACCGTGTCGCAAAGGAAAACGGCTTTACCTTTGTCGGCGCTCACCCGATGGCGGGACTTCATCTTTCGGGCTTTGAGCACTCAAAGGTCACGATGTTTTCAAACGCCTCAATGCTTCTTGTTCCGTCTCCCGATACGGGAATAAACGAGCTTGACACCGTAAGAAAGCTGTTTTCGAAAATCGGCTTTACCAACATACAGAACACCACCCCCGAGGAGCACGACAGGATAATCGCATTTACATCGCAGCTTGCGCATGTTGTGTCAAACGCCTATGTCAAGAGCCCGAGCGCAAAGCTTCACAAGGGCTTTTCGGCGGGAAGCTACAGGGATTTGACAAGGGTCGCAAAGCTCAACGAGGTTATGTGGACGGAGCTGTTCCTTGAAAACAGGGAAAACCTTGCTTTTGAGGTCGATACAATAATAGAAAATCTCAAGCAGTATTCAAAGGCTCTTAAAGAGAATGACGCGGGAACGCTTGAAAAGCTTTTGCGTGACGGCAGAATTTGCAAAGAACAGATTGACGGCGAATACGAGGACTGAAAGGCTACGGTGATTTTATGAAAACTGTTGAGGTCTCGACGGGAAGTAAATATAATATTGTTATCGGCGACGGTTTGCTTAAAGACAGCGGCAGAATGATAAGAGAGGTAACCTCGGCAAAAACGGCGGCAATCGTTACGGACAGCGTTGTTGACGGGCTTTATTCCGATACGGTTCGCAAGTCGCTTGAAGCAAACGGCTTTGAAACGGTCAAGTTTGTGTTTCCGAACGGCGAAAAGTCAAAAAATATCAGCACATATTCCGATATGCTTGAATTTATGGCTGAAAACAGGCTCACGAGGAGCGACTGCATTGTGGCTCTCGGCGGCGGCGTAGTCGGGGATATGGCAGGCTTTTGTGCGGCAACATATCTTCGCGGAATTTCGTTTGTTCAGATTCCCACCACGCTTCTCGCCTGCGTTGACTCGTCAGTCGGCGGCAAAACGGCGATTGACTTGAAGGCAGGCAAAAATCTTGCGGGCGCTTTTTATCAGCCGAAGCTTGTAATTTGCGACTATTCTACGCTCTCAACGCTTACCGATGAAATTTTTGCCGACGGTATGGCAGAGACGATAAAATACGGCGCTCTGTTTGACGGCGATTTTCTCAATTTCTTAAACGAAAACAACGCAAGGGACAACCTTGAATATATAATCGAAAAATGCGTTACCTTTAAGCGCGATATAGTCAATGTCGATGAAACGGACAGGGGAGTGAGAGGGCTTCTCAACTTCGGTCATACGATAGGACATTCGATTGAAAAATGCAGTAATTTTGCGGTTCCTCACGGCAGCGCGGTGGCAATAGGTATGGTGCTGATGTCGAGAGGGGCGTATAAATCGGGCATTACAAAGGCTGATATTACCGAATTTTTGGTATCGCTTCTCAAAAAATACAATCTCCCCGTATCGACCGATTTTTCGGCGGAGGAGCTGTTCTGTGTTACTCTTTCCGACAAGAAACGAAGCGGAGACGATATAACGCTTGTAATACCGTCCGAATTCGGCAAATGCGAGCTTTATAAAACGCAGATAAATTCACTTAAAGATATAATCGAAAAAGGATTGAACTGAATGGATGTAAAAATCACGCCGTCAAGGCTTGAGGGAACGGTTGAGGCGATTTCGTCAAAGTCCGACGCCCACAGAATACTCATAGCGGCGGCGCTTTCGGATAAAAAAACGGTAATTCACTGCAATTCCGATTCCGAGGACATAAAGGCAACGGTCGGCTGCCTTGAAGCTCTCGGCACAAAAATCACAAGAGACGGCGATGTCATTACCGTCATCCCCGTTGAAAATGCGAAAAAAAAGGCTGTACTTGACTGCCGTGAGAGCGGCTCAACGCTCAGGTTCTTGCTGCCTGTTGCGGCGGCGCTCGGAAAAGACGCCGTGATTACGGGCTCGGGCAGATTGCCGTCAAGACCCATTGTTCCGTTGCGAAACGAGATGGAGAAAAAGGGCGTTACCTTTACTCCGCCGTGGCAGTTCCCCATTGAAATTTCGGGCGGACTTCAAAGCGGAGAATACACCCTCAAGGGCAATGTCAGCTCGCAGTTCGTAACGGGTCTTTTGTTTGCCCTGCCGTTGCTCGACGGCGACAGTTCAATCAGGCTTTTGCCGCCCGTCGAATCACGCTCTTACATAAATATGACGGTAAACACGCTCTCAAAATTCGGCGTTACGGTTACCGAAAAGGACGATACCTATTATATAAAGGGCTCACAGAAATATATTTCGCCCGAAGAAATTTTTGTTGAGGGCGACTGGTCGAACGCCGCATTTTTCCTGTGCGCAGGGGCGATAAACGGCGATGTTACCGTAGCGGGGCTTGACCTCAATTCGCTTCAGGGCGACAAAAAGATAGTTGATATATTAAAGCAGATGGGTGCCGATGTCGAAACGGACGGCGACGGCGTCAGAGTTAAAAGCGCCGAGTTTCACGGGGTGCAGATTGACGCTTCGGACATTCCCGATTTGGTTCCCGTGCTCTCCGTAACGGCGGCAAATGCTAAAAGCGGAGTTACGGTTGTTACGAACGCCGAGCGGTTAAGGCTCAAAGAGAGCGACAGGCTTCAGGCGATATGCGAAACACTTACAAGGCTCGGCAATGTCAACGCACAGACGGACGACGGACTTGTCGTATGGTGCGACGAAAAAATTTCGGGCGGCGAGGTTTCGTCTTATTCCGACCACAGAATGGTTATGTCGGCGGCGGTGGCGGCTCTCGGCTCATCGGGAGAAATAACCGTAAGGGGCGCACAGGCGGTAAGTAAATCATATCCGAATTTCTTTGAAGATTATAAAATGTTGGGAGGAAAAGCAGATGTCATCAATCCTCAGGGGTAACAAAATAAGCGTCAGCGTGTTCGGTCAGTCGCACTCGCAGTCCATAGGCGCGGTTATCGACGGCTTGCCGGCAGGCTTTGAGATAAATTCCGACGAGGTTATGAAATTTATGTCAAGGCGTGCTCCCGGGCGTAATTCATTTGCCACCCCGAGAAAGGAGAGCGACGCTCCGCAGGTTTTGTCGGGACTTGTAAATTCCGTGACATGCGGTGCTCCGCTTGCAATCAAAATCGACAACACCAACACCCGTTCGCAGGACTATGACAGCCTTAAAACCCTGCCCCGTCCGTCTCATTCGGACTATGCGGCATATGTCAAGTTTTCGGGTCACAACGATATTGCGGGCGGCGGACAGTTTTCGGGCAGATTGACCGCTCCGCTGTGCTATGCGGGCGCAGTGTGTATGCAAATGCTCCGTGAAAAGGGAGTTGAGGTCAAGGCTCATATATATTCGATAAAGGACGCTTACGACGAGCCGTTTGACGGCTGTAATATCCAAAAAGACGAGCTTGACCCGTTTTTCCCCGTTCTCGACTCGGAGGCGAGCGAGAGAATGAGGGCGATTATTGATGTCGCAAGAGAAAACGGAGACTCCGTCGGCGGAATAATCGAATGTGCGATAACGGGTATGCCGGCAGGAATAGGCGAACCGATGTTTGACGGAATAGAAAACATAATTGCAAGAAATATTTTTGCAATTCCCGCAATAAAGGGAATTGAGTTCGGAAGCGGCTTTTCGGGCACGCTTAAATACGGCAGTGAAAACAATGACAACTTTACCGTTTCCGACGGCAAAATCATTACCGAAAAGAACGACCACGGCGGAATTTTGGGCGGAATAACCTCGGGTATGCCGATAGTTTTCCGTGCGGCGGTAAAGCCCACGCCGTCCATAGCCGTTTCGCAGGAAAGCGTAAATCTTCAGACCAAAAAGCAGGAAGAACTTAAAATCAAAGGCAGGCACGACCCGTGTATCGTTCCGAGAGCCGTCCCCGCAGTTGAGGCGGTTGCGGCGATAACGGCGCTTGATCTTTTATTATAAAATAAACACGATAAGAATTACGGAGGTATATTATGGAATTGGAACAGTTGAGAGGCAGAATTGACGAGATTGACAGTCAAATGGTTGAGCTTTTCAAGGAGAGAATGGAGATAGCAACCGATATTGCAAAGTACAAAAAGGAAAACAAACTTCCCGTTCTTGACAAGACGAGGGAGAGAGAGCTGCTTAACAAGATTGCAGAGATGAGCGGCGAGGAATTCGCAAACTATTCGCTTCGCCTTTACTCGCAGATATTGGAGCTTTCAAGAACATATCAGCACAAGTGTCTCGGCAACAAGTCGGAGCTTATACAGAAAATCGAAGCGGCTCTTGACGAGAGCGACAAAAAGTCCTTCCCCGAGTCGGCTATCGTTGCGTGTCAGGGCGTTGAGGGCGCTTATTCGACCCTTGCGTGCGAAAAGCTCTTCAAAAATCCGAACATTATGTTCTTCGACAGCTGGGACGGCGTTTTTGCGGCGGTTGCACAGGGTCTTTGCAAGTACGGTATTTTGCCGATTGAAAACAGCACCGCAGGCTCGGTAAACCATGTTTACGACCTTATGAACAAGAACAAGTTCTATATTGTTAAGTCGATAAGATTAAAGGTCAACCATTCGCTTCTTGCAAACAAGGGCACTAAGCTTGAGGACATAAAGGAGATTTATTCGCACGAGCAGGCTATAAGCCAGTGCAGTGATTTCCTCAATTCTCTTCACAATGTTAAGGTTACAATTTGCGAGAACACGGCGGTTGCGGCGAAAAATGTTGCCGAAAGCGGCAGAAACGATGTTGCGGCTATCTCTTCAAACGACTGCTCAATGCTCTATGACCTTGAAACCGTATGCGAGTCGATTCAGGACAGGGCAAACAATTACACAAGGTTTATCTGCATTTCAAAAAATCTTGAGGTTTATCCCGGTGCTGACAAAACAAGCCTTATGCTCACACTTCCGCATAAGCCCGGCTCGCTTTATTCGATGCTTTCAATGTTCTATGCCCTCGACATAAACATCACAAAGCTTGAAAGCCGTCCGCTTACCGACAGGGATTTCGAGTTTATGTTCTATTTCGATATTGAGTCGAGCGTGTATTCCGACAGGTTCATTCAGATGATAAACGAGCTTGAAAGCACCACGGAGAAGTTTACATATCTCGGCAGTTATACGGAAACGGTATAAGCGTTTGTTTACAGATTGTTCAATAAAAGTATATTGTACGGAAACAATTTCCCGATATACTTTAATCATCGGTTAGAGAGAACCGATACACTTTTTCATTTATCCCTTTTCTTCCCCTAAAGCAAAGCACCCGAAAAAACGGGTGCTTTGTTCTTTTTATACTTGACCTCGGGACGAAACTGTGTAAAAATATATCTATTAAACATTAAAAAGAGGAACCGTATGAAAAATCTTGATTTGAACGAAAAGAGCCTGGTCTATCATCTTAAACAGTACAGGGCAAAGAAATTTTTGAAATATTATCCCGAGACTACCTCGACAAACGACATCGCAAAGCAGATGTGCCACGAGGGTAAGAACAAGGAACTGTTGGTTGTTGCAAATTATCAGACGGCAGGCAAGGGCAGAACGGGAAGAAGCTTTTATTCCCCCAAGGGCTCGGGAATTTATTTCTCGGTTGTTCACGAAATCGCAGGCAACGAAAAGAATTTTGACCTCATTTCCTCCATTGCGGGCCTTGCCGTAAGGGATACGCTTTACAATATGTTCAATATCGACGCCAAAATAAAATGGCCGAACGATATTCTTGTGAACGATAAAAAAATCTGCGGTATTCTCTGCGAGATAATCAACGAAAACGGCAGACCGAAATATGTTGTTATCGGTATAGGCGTAAATGTCGAAAAGATTGACTTCCCCGACGAGCTCGAATACACCGCAACCTCGATAGGCAACGAATATACGGGCACGGAGGAGCTTGACCACAACGAAATTCTTGTTGATATTGTCAATAATATCGACAGGTATGTTATCAGAAACAACGCTCTCAATTCATATGAAAATACGGATGTTATAAACAGGCTCAAGGCTCATTCGGCAACTGTCGGACAGCTTGTGCATGTTATAAAACCCGACCGTGAATTTGACGCAAGAGCGGTTGACATTGATGTAAACGGCGGACTTGTAATAAGCAACGCAGAGGGAACATCAACGCTCACTTCGGGCGAGGTCATACATATAAGATAGTATATTTTCTTATTCTTTTCATATATTACATATGAAAGGGTGAGAGTATGACAGTAAAAATCAAGTGGAAGCCGCTTTTATTCTGGTCGCTCGGCACATTGGCAGTCGGTGCATTGAGCTCGGTTGCCGGCGGAGCGATGAAAGGCTTCAAGGGGATAAACACGCCGTCGATTACGCCTGCACCCGCGGTGTTCTCGGTGGCTTGGACAATTCTCTACCTGCTTATGGGCATTTCCGCATATCTTGTTTATGAGTCAAAGGGCGGTATGACGAAGAAGTCGCTTGCGCTGTATATTGCACAGCTTGCGGTAAATTTCCTTTGGCCCGTGTTCTTTTTCAGATTGCACGCATTCACATTTTCGTTTATATGGCTTTTGCTTTTGCTGGTGCTTGTCATAATGATGACGGTAAATTTCAAAAGCATAAGACCTGCGGCGGGCTATTTGCAGATACCGTATATCCTGTGGCTTGTCTTCGCAGGTGTGCTCAACTGTATGGTGATTACGCTGAATTGAAAGAATGTATAAACTTGCAAATTACGGGGCGAACACAGTTCGCCCTGATTTTTTATTCGATGCTCGGTTAGTAAATGCAGCGGTAGGGCGGAGGTAGCGCCCTTGCGGGCGAGTGAATAATGAAGAATGAAAAATTGTGGGTGCTTCGCACGGCGTCGTCGTTTGCTCCGTATCGTTCGCAACAGCCTTTGGCTGTCTCTCACTCACTATGCAACTCCTCCTTTTCCGCAAAAATCACGCTCGGCTCGCCTGCTCGGTTGTAAACGCCCTCCCGACGGCTCGCTGTCGCTACCGACTTTTGCGGATGTCCGAAAACGCAGTGTAGGGCGGGGGCTTGCTCCCGCCGTAAATATCATTACAAATCAACGGCTACAAGCAATTATCTTTTTATATTATATCGTAGGGGCGAACTGTGTTCGCCCGCTTTTAATTTGTGCTGAATTTGACGGGCGACCGCAGGTCGCCCCTACGGGTTGTGCGTTGTCTTATCGGGTAGGGCGGGGGCTTGCTCCCGCCGTTATTTTATATCAAATTTTCGTTATCTCTCCCTCAGTCATTTTTTAGAAGAAAAAT
>ERZ825137.250-NODE-250-length-78407-cov-28.683263_pt1 | contig 78407 bp, 79 predicted proteins | sample MGYA00519873_ERZ825137 | MGnify/ENA primary metagenome ERZ825137 (study PRJEB31778, sample SAMEA3449190) | human gut metagenome | biome: human gut; feature: human-associated habitat; material: faeces | place: United Kingdom | collected 2010/2012 ...
ACCCCTTAAATAGATTTTGGTTATTTACCATGTCTACTTAAGAGGTATCATATCAGAATGCTTTAAGGCTGTTTCTTATTATCTGCGCCTTATCCTCATCATCATGAATAATCATCGTCATTGGCTTCATAATGTTAAGACTAAATATTCCAAGTATCGACTTCGCATCTACCATTGTATGTCCGCTCACTAAATCAATGTCGCAGTCAAATCTTGATACAATATCTACAAACTTTCTCACCTTGTCTATGTTGTTTATAGCTACTTCCATATGATTACCACCTTTCTTCATTCATGGTTAATAGGCTTACATGTCAGGGAATCACAGCCATCCCCGTCTTTTGGCTGTCCACCCCTTCAATGCATACTTATAATAACCATATCATGTAAAAGGTGTAATCATATTCATGTATAATTCTTGTAAAATTCTAACTCCAGTATCCTAGTTCTACACCTTTCTTGTATACACCAATTCCCTTTGAATAATATCCATAACAGTTAAAATGTGTCCAGTCATATCTTAATTGTTCAGATATATTACCTTTCTTGAAATTCTCAAGGTCATCTGTTGTTGTATCAAGTCCGCAGTCACTTAATCCATTCTGAATCATATATGTTCTTGTATTAAAAAAATGGTCTCCATATGCAAGTCTTAACGCTGCTTCCCATGATGTATCACCGATTCCCACATAATTGCCATCTGAGTCATATGCTCCCTGATAGCCATCCGCTGAGTCCGCAGGGTCATCAGTATCTCCCACTATAATATAATATTTGCAGCCGGAATTAAGTATTATATTATCATATTGAAGAATAAGCTGCTGATAATCATTTTCCCAGCCGCCATTACTTCCCATTTCAAGTATTAATATATCTTTCGCACTTCTTTCCTGTGATGCCCTTGTCATTGCCTGTGTTCCGCCAGAAATTATAACTTTTTCTACGCCTGAAGTTTCTGCTGGTTTTTCTGTTGGCTTCTCCATTGGTTTTTCACCAGATGTTTGTGACTCTGTTTCTTTTATCACTGTGTCATATTCTGTTACTATATCACTCTCTGCTTTTATATCTGCTCCCTGTCTTGAATATGCAGCTGTTTCACTTTCATATATAACAACACTATTATCAGTAGAATTGTCATATGCTGCATATCCCTTTGTAAGTTTAATCTCAACCTGACCATCACCTGTATTTTTAACATCACACAAATAACCATTTATATACATATCACCCGGATAAGGATCATAATCAAATCCATATCCACTATAATTATCTGTTTCAAATACATTTTCATTTTCATCTATAATCTGAGCTATTGCCGAATCAGTTTCACTTATTGTAATATCCCTGTCTATATAAACCTTTGTTCCACCAGCCCTAAAAGTAATCTGACTTGAATTTTCTCCTGACCCTCCAAGATTATGTGTTGGTATATTAGTCAGTTTTTCTATTGTAACAGGTGTAGTCCACCCATATATATCAATTCCATTTACTTTTCCTTCAGTTGCACTTCCTGCTCCGGCCATCATACTATCCCCATAGCATGTTATTTCTCTCTTCTGTCCATCATATGGGATAAACTCGTCCGTAAGCTGCCTTGGCGGAAGTTCAAATGCCTCCTCATTTTCTGTTGATATCTCATTTTCAAAAAATTCTTCAACCACTTCCCTATCTACTACTTCTGCACTCTCTTCTTGCGTTGTATCCTCTTCTGTGGTTCCCTCTTCTGTAGTCTCTTGCACTGTAGTTTCCTGCACCATCATTGTATGCACAGTTGTTTCTTCTACATTTTTCTTTTTTTCATTCTTATTATGTCTTAATTGCACAGCAATTATGGAAACAGTTATTAATGCTATAACTAAGACTGACACTACGCTTATAATTAGATATTTTTTTCTATCTTTAGTACCTAGTCTTAACATGTCTTTCATATAATTTTCTGCCCTTTCTTTAGTTCTATATATTATTATACGAAATGAAGTTTAAATAAGTTTAAAAAATTTTAAAAAAAGAAAAACTTCCGCGAAATTATATCACAGAAGTTTTTCTTTGTATATTATATTAATTATGTTGCATAAACCATGACATCATACATCCGCCATCTGCACTGGCTTCAAGCACTTTTTTAATGTTATCAGGCTTAATTCCTCCAATCGCAAACACTTTTACTGTGGGATTAACAGTATGAGCCGCTCTACACACTTCTTTAAGAAAACTAAGTCCTGCCCCCATCTTCCCCGGCTTGCACTGTGTCTCAAATATCGTTCCAAGCACAATCTGGTCTGCTCCTGCGCGGACAGCATTCACTGCCTCTTCCATACTGTGACACGATACACTCACACAATCAAGCCTCTTTATCACATCTGCCTGTTCTTCACACATTTGTTTAAAATGTTCCATTGAAAAATGTACATTTCCACAGTCTGCATACTTTGCCGCACTGATATCACTGTGAACAAACATTTTAACAGAAGCTTTCCTGCACATTACCTGTATGTGTCTGGCAAGTTCCCTGTAGTCCTGCCTGTCCATATCCTTTTCACGAAGTATCATAGCATATGGGTGCAGTGCCACACATTTTTCAATCTGCGTAATGTACTCATTCATAGTACACTCTGCACCACCGCTGCCACTCACAAGGTGCTTGTTCGTTATACATATATATTTTCTATACATAAATGTATTCATTCACGACTGGCTGAAGCCCGCCATCCTCCATATCCTTATACATTCTGTCAAATGAACGGTTATCATTGATTTCAAACTGTTCATCTCCGGCATCACCATCTTCTTTTCCTGTATATTTAGATTCATGGTCGCCGATTCCTGTTGAAACACCCGCTGAAACTTTAGTGGCACATATCTTGGTTATACCATTTCTAAACTGCGCACTCTCACGGCTTGAAACTGTTATTCCAACGAATGGCAGAAATAATCTGTACGCACAAAGCACCTGACACAACTGCTTTTCGCCAACATCTCTTGGATTAATCTTATCATTGTTGATTATCGGACGGAGTCTCGGACAGCTAAGACTCAGTTCTGCATGTGGGTATTTTCTGTTAAGATAATATACATGCAGTGCTGTTGCCAGTGCGTCTTTTCTGAAATCATCAAGTCCTAACAATGCTGAAAAGCCTGCACCTCTCATACCTGCCATAAGTGCTCTTTCCTGTGCATCAAATCTGTATGGCCATACTCTCTTATGACCTAACAAATGTAATGTCTCATATTTGACAGGATTATATGTCTCCTGAAATACTGTTACATAATCAACTCCGCACTCATGAAGATAGCGGTATTCATCCACATTTACAGGATATATCTCTATGCCGATATTCTTGAAATATTTTCTTGCAATCTTAACTGATTCACCAATGTATTCAACGTCTGAATATTTTCTGCTCTCTCCTGTCAGTATCAGGATTTCTTCCATTCCTGTATCTGCAATAACTTTCATCTCATGCTCAATTTCCTCGAATGAAAGTTTCTTTCTATGAATATTATTGTAGCAGTTGAAGCCACAGTATATGCAGTAATTCTGGCAGTAATTAGCTATATAGATAGGTGTAAATATATACACTGTATTGCCAAAATGTTTCTTAGTTTCATTCTCTGCTTTTCTTGCCATCTGCTCTAAATAAGGTGCTGCAGCTGGTGAAAGCAATGCCTTAAAATCTTCAATATTACATGTTTCTTTGCTTAATGCCCTCTCCACATCTGCAGCTGTGTATGAGTCATAGTCATACTCATCCATTGCCTTTAAGACTTTATCCTTAATATCTGAATCTATAATTTCCATGTCATCAAGATATTTCATATAATCTGTTCTGAATGACGGGTCCTGCTCTAACTTATGTTTTCTCTCTAACGCAGCCGGTGGAAGCTGGTCACTGTCTATAAAATATACCTGATTTTCTTCGTTCATTATTCTGCCTTCTTTTCTATTATATTTTAATGTTCCACATTTAACGTAAGAATCCTGTCAATGGGTCAGATGCACTTCCACCTCTTGCAAGAACTCTTCCCATTCCTGTAAGATATGCGCTTCTTCCTGCCTCTATAGCCTTCTTAAACGCCTCTGCCATTGCCGGAACATTTCCTGCGGTCGCAATCGCTGTATTAGCCATAACCGCAGCAGCTCCCATCTCCATTGCCTCACATGCCTGCGAAGGCTTGCCAATTCCTGCATCCACGATAATTGGCAGATCAATCTCATCAATAAGTATCTGTATAAATGCTTTGGTTGAAAGTCCGTTATTGCTTCCTATCGGTGAGGCAAGCGGCATAACGCAGGCAGCTCCGGCATTCTGTAAATCTCTTGCCACATTCAAATCAGGATACATGTATGGCATTACAACAAATCCTTCCTTAGCAAGTATTTCTGTTGCTTTCACTGTCTCATAGTTATCTGGGAGAAGATACTTTGCATCATGCATAATCTCAATCTTTACAAAATCTCCACATCCCATCTCACGGCTGAGTCTCGCAATTCTTACCGCTTCCTCTGCATTTCTTGCTCCTGAAGTATTAGGAAGAAGAGTTACTCCCTTTGGTATGAAATCAAGAATATTCTCCTTATTCTCTGTGTTAGCTCGTCTAAGAGCAAGTGTGATAATCTCTGCTCCTCCCTGCTCAATAGCCGCCTTAATAAGATTCACATTGTACTTTCCTGAGCCTAATATGAATCTGCTGTTAAACTCATGTCCTCCTAAAATTAACTTATCTTCTTTCTTGTCCTGTGTCTTGTTTTCCATCTTTACTTCCTCCTGTTATCTGTTTTTATTATAATTCTGGCGGCTATTCTTTTGCTGGCAATACTTCCTGCACTTATAGTCTGTCCTGCCTCTCTTTTATGTCCTCAATCTTGTAATTGCTGATTGAATTTGTCCTCTTACCGCTAGAAAACCTATAAAAAATGTATTTTCTGTCTTTTAGTAGGTTCGCGTCAGCTCTCTTATTTTCAGAAGACCTACTAATCAAGCTCTTATAAAGCTTCTTATAGGTCTTTCTTTACTCTCATGTTTTAATACGGCCTATAAATACCTTGTTTATCTCGCTTTTATAGGCTGTCAGCTATCACAAAAGCCTACTAAATCTTGATTTTCTCACGCCTTGTAGGTTTCTTAATATTTCCCTGCCAAATATTAACCTACTCAATTTCAAATTCTGTAATTGTAGTAGGTCTTTGCCTATTATTAACCGCTCTGACATTGCTTATAAGCAGCCAGACTCCCTGCTCTCAGACTAAACTCATATTAAAACTGTCCGCCGCCAACAAAATGCAATATCTCAATCACATCTTCATCAGCAATATTAACCTTGTCAAAGTCTTCCCTGTGAATTATTTCCATATTCTTCTCAATCACAATGCCTACAGGGTCATACCCTGCCTCTGTTACATAAGCAAGAAGTGTTTTCCCCACAACCTTTGAAGCTTCAACCTGCTCTCCGTTAATCTGTACCATAGACTCTCCTTTCCCTTCGTTGTTCATTATGGGCATTCGCCGTATAAGCTGGAATTTGTGCAAGCACATTCCAGCTTGCACGGCTCATTGCTTCGCGAGCAGCTCATATGCCAGAATTTCATTCTGGCATTGTCGCGGCGCTCCTTGAGAACCCATATAAAGTTCACAGCTCGTGCAAGCACGACTGTGAACTTTCCATGCCTTCTCTCATCGCTGCTCGCGCAAAAAAGGCAGAACCGCTTTCCAGCTGGTTCTGCCTTTAAAATCATAATATAAACACGCCGGAAATCTTTTATTACCGACGCCTGTTGTATGTTCGCTGACATGATTCATTCATATAATCCTGTCTGCTGGTCTTGAAAAGTGGTGTCCCCAATTCAACGCCTCAATTAATATAACATAAGCTGGCTTAATTTACAACTACCAGCCCTGTATATTAATCTCTGACAGTCTCACTTCTTTGTATTCCTGATTAATATACATTCTTATCTGTTCCACCTCATCATCTGAAAATGACGCAGCTTTTTCATTATAATACACATCGATTGTGTAACTGTCATCTTCGTTACTTTCTGCTGTCACATAGAATTCTGCTGGTCCGAACATTGTTTCAAGTTCTTTTGTGGCTTCACCGCATAAGCTGCCAACATAATTCTCGTCAATATCTACATCATCATGCTCATCATAAGCAAAATCCATCTGTGGATTATAACCTTTTCTCATCACTGGCTGTCCCTCTAAAGAAGTGGCTGCATCTGTTCCAATACCAGACTGTAAAACGTAAGTGCTTTCCTCAACACCTGTGTTACTGATTTTGCTTGCATTACCCTCACACGCGCAAAGAAACGCCACCCATGTACACAAGAATACAACACATAAACATATACGCAAAACAAAAGACATAGAACATAAGCCTCCGTGTTTCATAGCAAATTTCATAACAATCACCTCTGCCTATATTCTATGCCTTTTTTAATATAAATAAAAGTCCCGTTACCGCTCATTCCTCCAGACCTCAACAACCCCTCCGATAAAGCCGGGAATAAGTCCAAAATATCCAACGAATGTAAACATCCATTCCGTTCCTTTGAATGCAAATATGCTTACAACCGCCCACACTACAAAGCCGATTGCACACCATGCAAGGGTGTTAAGAAGAAGAAACAGATATTCATATTTCTTTTCAGTTAAATTAGTATTTTTACAAATGTTCAGAAGCATTTTCATCAAAACCTCCCTTCGTATCAAGAGCAAATATTACCCATTCTGCAATGTTAGTTGCATGGTCTCCTATTCTCTCAAAATACTTGGCAACCATAAGAAGATCTGCAGCCTGCTCACCATTGGCTGAATCTGCCTGTATCATTGCAATAAGGTCATCTCTTACCTTTTCAAAAAGGTCATCTACCACATCATCATATGCTATAACTTTTCTTGCCTTGTCCATGTCTTTCTCAACATAAGCTTCAATACTTCTGATTAACATAAGCATTGTCTCAGAAGCCATCTGGTTGATGTGCTCTAACTTCTTTATGTATGGCTGGTTGGCAAGTTTAATAGTTATCTCGCCGATATCTGCTGCCTGGTCACCAATTCTTTCCATATCAGTAACCATCTTTAAAGCTGCTGTAATTGTTCTTAAATCCTTAGCAACCGGCTGTTGCTGGATAAGAAGATTAAAGCAGATGCTCTCAATAGTCTTCTGCTCCCTGTCAATCTCCTCGTCCTGAATCATAACCTTTTTAGCAAGCTCTGCGTCCTGTTTTACAAGCGCATCAACTGCCTTTCGTATAGAATCTTCAATTGCAGAGCCCATCTTCATCATTTCTTTATTAAGTCTGTCAAGCTGTTCGTCAAATTTACTTCTCATCATCCAAACCTTCCTGTGATATAATCTTCTGTTCTCTTATCCTGAGGATAAGAGAATATCTGTTTAGTATCTCCAAACTCTACCATCTCTCCTACAAGGAAAAATGCTGTCTGATCCGAAACTCTTGTTGCCTGCTGCATATTATGTGTTACCACAATAACTGTATATTTCTTCTTTAAGTCTTCCATAAGGTCCTCTATCTTTGATGTTGATATAGGGTCAAGAGCTGATGTCGGCTCATCCATAAGAAGAACTTCAGGCTGTACTGCAAGAGCTCTTGCTATACAGATTCTTTGCTGCTGTCCACCTGAAAGTCCCATGGCCGATTTTTTCAATCTGTCCTTAACCTCATCAAATATAGCTGCACCACGAAGGCTCTCCTCAACTATCTGGTCAAGTCTTTTCTTATCTCTTATTCCATGAACTCTTGGACCATAAGCAATATTGTCATATATGCTCATAGGAAAAGGATTAGGCTGCTGGAATACCATTCCAACCTTCTTTCGAAGGATTGTAGTATCAACTGACGGATCATATATATCCTCTCCATCAAGAAGCACCTTGCCATCTATTCTTACACCGTCAACCAAGTCGTTCATACGGTTTAGTGTCTTTAAAAATGTTGATTTACCACAGCCAGATGGTCCGATAAATGCTGTTACCGCATTTTCCTGTATATCCATGTTCACATCCTTAAGGGCGTGATTCTCACCGTAATACAGGTTCAGATTTTCAACTTTAACTTTAATCTTATTACTCATATATTCCTCCCAAATTAGTGCTTTTCAAGCTTCTTAGCGAGCCTCTTTGTACCAAAATTAATAAGAAGTACAATTACAAGAAGTACAACCGCTATACCGAATGCCACCTCAAATTCACCCTTGCTTGCGCTTAAATAAAGCTGAATTGTAAGTGTTCCGCCCGAGTGAAATATTTTCTCAAGAAATGCATCAAAAGTCTTTGGAAGAAGATGTGCACTTCCCGCTGTAAAAAGCAGTGCTGCCGATTCTCCAATAATTCTTCCTATCGCAAGGATTACTCCGGTTACAATTCCAGGCATTGCTGACGGAAGAAGAATTGTTCTGATTGTGTACCATTTACCTGCACCTAAACCTACCGCTCCTGTTCTGAAACTGTCAGGTACAGTCTTTAACGCTTCCTGTGTATTTCTTGTAACAAGCGGAAGCACCATTAATGTAAGTGTAAGAGAACCTGTCAGAAGTGAATATCCCATGTGACATAACTGTCCGAAGAAAAGCATTCCAAACAAGCCAAATATAATTGATGGAATTCCTGCAAGTGTCTCTGTTGCAAATATTATAACTGTAACAAGCTTTCCCGGTTTGGCGTACTCATTTAAATAAATTGCAGCACCTACACCGATTGGCGTTGTAATTATCATAGTAAGTAATATTATTATCAATGTGTTCAGAATATTACCAGCAATTCCCACAGTTCCGTGAAGAATTGATGTAACACCTGTAAGAAATGCCCAGTTTACACGCCTTGCGCCCTTTGCGAACACATATATAATAATTCCCAAAAGCAGGAGAACTGAAAATGCTGCACATACATATATTGCTGTATAAACTGCTATTTCTTCCGGATGTCTTTTCTTGGCTTTAAGATTATCCATTTGCTTTCTCCCCTTTCTTCTGCATAAATGTAATTATCAGGTTAATAATCATTATGAAAATGTAAAGAACAAGTCCTACTGTGAAAAGAACCTGTCTGTGTACTCCATCTGCGTAACTCATCTCACTTACAATCTGTGTTGTAAGAAATCTTACTGAGTTAAATGGAAGCGGAAGATTTACTGAACCACCGGCTACCAGATTAATAGCCATTGCCTCACCTAAGGCTCTTCCTATACCTAATACGATGCCTGTTATAATCCCTGACTTGGCTGCTGGAACTACAACCTTGAATATTGTCTGTATCTTAGTTGCTCCAAGAGCAAGTGATGTTGCTCTTAAATTCATTGGAACTGCCCTGATTGCTGACGCGCTCATATTGATAACTGTTGGAAGTATCATTATTGCAAGCACCAGCACTGCAGCCAGGAGGTTGGCTCCTCCTGTGTACTGATGTGTTGTGGAATTCGCGAATACATGCTTTTCTAATTTATAAAGGAGGGGGTTTAATAGCATTAATCCGAGAAGTCCGTATATAACAGAAGGAATTGCTGCTAACAGTTCAACTGCCGGCTGAACTACTGCTGCAAGTTTTTTTCCTGCTATCTCTGTCAAAAAAACTGCTGTTAATAATCCAATTGGAACACCGAGAAGAATCGCAAGTGTTGTTCCTGCAATTGATGAAAGAATTATGTATACAATTCCATATGCAGGTGGTGTAGCCGTTGGTGCCCATACTGTTTTAAAGAGCAGATCTGCTATTCCGACACTTTTAAGACTCTCTGTTCCTTTTATAAACATATAGATGGTAATGGAGCAGACTGCCAGGATAGCTACTACCGCACATATAAGGAATATAAACCGTGCCACGCTTTCACTTGCATGCTTTGACTTTTTATTACCTTTTAAAGAACCATTTGCTGTTGCCTTAACAGCTTCTGGCGTTTTATTTATTCTATTCATACCAACATTTATAACCTCATCCATGTCAATCTCTCCATTCAGAATCTATATTAACCGCGGCTTACTCTGGGAGAATTAAGCCTACGCCCTTGATAACCTTCTTGCCTGCGTCAGACTTTACGAAGTTGAACCATGTCTGAACAAGCTCACTCTGTGATGAAACAGAACCCTTAGTAGCCATTACAAATGGTCTTGAAAGTGTATACTTACCAGCCTTAATGTTATCCTCTGTTGCATCTACACCATCAAGCTTTAAAGCTGCAACTGTCTTATCAACTACATCTAATGAAACATATCCGATTGCACCTGGAGTTGCTGCAACCTTGGCAAGTACAGCACCTGTACTGTCAAGTTCCTGTGCATATGCACATTTATTCTTAACTTCAAGAAGTTCCTCAAATGCTCCTCTTGTACCAGAGGCTGCCTCTCTGCCGATTACTACGATAGCTTCGTCTGAACCACCGAGGTCCTTCCAGTTAGTAATCTTACCTGTGTAGATGTCTGTAAGCTGCTGCTTTGTTACATTAGTAACCTTGTTGTTCTTGTCAGTAATCATTGCAATACCATCAATAGCTACGATGTTCTCTTCAATACCTGCTGACTTTTCCTTGTCTGATAAAGCTCTTGAAGCGTTACCGATATCAACTGCTCCGGATGTTACTGACTCGATACCTGCGCCTGAACCTGTATATTCTGTTGTTACTGTTACATTAGGATATTCTTCCATGAATGCTTCCATGAGAGCGCCGCACATCTTTTCCATTGATGTACTTCCTGCTAACTGAATCTTTCCTGAAAGCTCCTTAGTTGTGCCTCCGTTTGCTGAGCCATCTCCATTTGATGATGTACCTGTTCCACAGCCTGCTAATGCTGCAAGACCTAATGTTGCTGTTAATGCAACTGTAAGTAACTTTTTAATTCCTTTTCTCATAACTTTCGTTACCTTCCTCTTTTTTTATTTGCAAGCATTAACACAAGATTTTCATAGGGGCTTGAATCAGTTTCCTGACCGAATGATATGTGAGTCGTCTCAAAAAAGAAAACCCTCTGCATCTGCTTGCAGAGGGTATGTTATCAATGTTATGTAAAATGCATAATCTCACGTTCGTAAAGTTTTTGTAAAATGTATGTGATTGATTATTTTATTTAGACATACAGCAGTATCTGTATCATCCTTAAAATCGTGCCGTTTTTCATAATTTCTTCATGATTACCATTGAGAATATTGATATATAATATATTTTATAAATTATATTGACATATACTTTTCGTATTGTTATTATATATTACACATTGATGCATCATTTTATATTTTAACTATATCTCACATATGAAACATTTAAGAAAGGCGACATATGAATAATAACAACCGCACTACTCACCAGAAAGATGTCTCTCTTAAGACTTTCTGGCGCGATAATGAACATTTTGCAGACCTTTTCAATGCTACTGTCTTTAATGGCAGGCAGGTGCTTAAGCCTGATAAGCTTACTGAGATGGACACTGATGTTTCTGCTACTATCCAGTCTAAGAATTACAATGAATCTATTACCAGAAACAGAGATGTTGTAAAGAAGATGTCAGACGGCGTAGAGTTTAATATTCTCGGTCTTGAGATTCAGGATAAGACACATTATGCCATGCCTTTGCGAACCATGACCTATGACGCACTCGGCTACATAAAGGAATACAACGACATCAAGAAACAGCATAAGCTAAATAAGGATTCTTTCAGCTCTCCTGAAGAATTCTTATCTGGAATTGACAAATCTGACCGCTTCCACCCTATCATCACGCTCGTTTTATACTATGGTGATTCATTATGGGATGGCCCATCATGCCTCGCTGACATGATGGTTTCCATGCCTGATAATATCAAAACTTACTTCTCCGACTATAAGTTAAATCTGGTTCAGATACTTGATTCTGATAAGTATACATTTTATAATGAAGATGTAAAAGATGTGTTTAATATTATAAGAAACATATATAACGATGATTTCGAATCAATATATCGTGAATACGAATCCCGCAATGTAGATATTGATGTAATGGAACTGATATGCAGCATAACCTCAGTTCCAAAGCTTATGGACTTATGTATAGATAATGAACAAGGAGGGACTGTCAATATGTGTGAAGCAATGAAACGATTTCAGGCTGAATGTGAAAGCAAAGGCAGAAATGAGGGTATTGAACTTGGCATAGACACTGAAAAAGTCAATTCCATAATTTCCATGCTAGAATTCGGAATAACTAAAGAACAGATATTAACTAAATATACCAAAGAAGATTTAAAAAGAGCAGAAGCTGCTATCGCTAATAATAACTAATATTAAACAGGCTGTGCCTTAACGATTATATGTGTTAAGACACAGCCCTTTTTATCTCAAAGTCTTTCTGAATATTATTATAAAATACACCGTTCCTATAATAGATGTAAATGCCCACGCACTCGCATACACAAGATAGAGTGACATCAGCGTATGTATACTTGCAAATATTGTACACACCCACACGATTCTGAACACAACAGAACCCATTATTACTATTATTGTAGGTATAACGCTTCTGCCAAGTCCTCTTGCTCCCGCTGCCGCATTATCCATAAATGCGGATATAAAATAAGAGCATCCCATTATTCCAAGTCTTATTGAGCCATAATGCAATACATCCGGATCACTTGTAAATATGCTAAGAAACTGTGTCCTGAAAACTACAAGCAATGCACCAAGCACTGCTCCTATAATAAATGAATACATCTGTGTAACAAGATATGCTTTCTTAATTCTGTCACGCTTTCTTGCTCCAAGATTCTGTGCTATAAAGCTTGTACATGCAGTATAGAATGCCGCCATCATATCATACACAATGTTATCAGCATTAGCCGCAGCCGAATTGCCCTCAACAACTACATGGTCAAATGAATTAACTGCCGACTGTATGTACAGATTGGCAACTGCAAAAAGTGAATACTGTACTGCTGCCGGCAGGCCAATCCTTAAAACTCTCGCTGCTATATGCGAGTCCATTCCTATATTTGTTATATAAAGTCCGTAATCCTTGCCACAGCCAAACAGGAATTTAAGTATCAGAAATGCTGATATATACTGTGATATTATACTTGCCAGTGCAACACCGACAACCCCAAGCCTGCATACTATTACAAAGAACAGATTAAGTACCACATTAATTATACCTGCTGTAATAAGATACATAAGTGGCCTTTTAGTATCTCCAACTGCACTTAACACGGCGTTACCATAGTTATACATTGCAAGTGCCGGTGAACCAAGAAGATATATTGTAAGATATATAACTGCACCATCTATCAGTTCTTTCTTAGTTCCTATAAGATTCAGCACCGGTCTTGAAAGGAACAGCCCAGACAAAAGCAACAGCAGTCCCGCAATCATGCATATTACAATTGAAGTGTGGACTGCTTTCTTTACATTTGCACTATTCTTAGCCCCCACAAACAGCGCTACCACAGCGTTGACACCACCTGCAAGTCCTAACAGGATGCCGGTTGTCAATGTAACAATTATACTCGTAGAACCTACTGCACCAAGCGCCAGCGGTCCCACAAATTTACCAACTACCGCCACATCACACAGGTTAAACATAACCTGCAGCACATTTGACAACATAAGCGGCACTGAATACATTAATATTTTCTTTGGCAGGGAACCTGTCGTCATATCTATTTCATTTGATTTCATAACCTTATCTTAAACCCTTTAAATAATCCTTCTGCTCTGGTGTAATGCGGTAACTCTCTACAGCCTTCTGTATTGACTTTCTGTGTACCCATTCAGAAAGCCTGTGTTCCTGTATATAAGGAATCGCCGCATCCCACTGTTTAGCAAGTGCTGTAGCCATATACCATGCAATCATCATATTTACATAGTACTCCTCTGACTTAACACCTGCAACAAGCTGTATATATTCTTCCTTAAAATCCTCATCAAGAAACAGACGCATCATAACACCCATTCCGTATCTTTTAACATATGTGTCATCTGTGGCAATCCAATTCTTAGCTCTCACAATAATATCTTCTTTATTCTTATCAAAACACTTTGGAAGCGGTGAATCACAGGTTGCCCAGTTATCAATATATGGCAGAAACTTCTCGGTTTCACTGATACATTTATCATAATCTTTAATCTGCCCTATAATCATCATATGAAGATTATTCTCCTCATAATACTTATGTGGCAGCTCACGCATAAACTGCTCAGTTTCTCCGCTCTTTGCATACTCCTTTGCAAATTTTCTCAAAACCGGAATCCTTACTCCTATAACAGCCTCTTTATCTACCCCCGGCATAAGGCTGCTGTGAAAATCCCTGTACGCTATATCCTGTAACTTAAACAGTTCTTCCTGCAAATGTGTCATTATTCCCCTCCTGTGTGAGCTGGCTCATCGCCGCGGGTTGCGCGAGCAGCTCATACTCCAGAACTTCGTTCTGTCGTTGTCGCGGTGCTCCTCGTAAAGCCATACAAAGTTCCCAGTCCGTGCAAGCACGGCTGTAAACTTTCCATGGCTTCTCTCATCGCTACTCGCGCAAAAAAAATGGAAGCATCACCTGCTTCCACTTCTTAGATAGTAGCGAGAGAGGGATTTGAACCCACGACACCACGGGTATGAACCGTGTGCTCTAGCCAACTGAGCTATCTCGCCATAATATTTACTGAATGTCTTAAAAAGAAATGGGGCCTACAGGGCTCGAACCTGTGACCCTCTGCTTGTAAGGCAGATGCTCTCCCAGCTGAGCTAAGACCCCACATTCAGAACAATTCGCTTGATTTCTCTCGCAAACTGCTCTGCTATTATAATATTAAAACTTGATATATGTCAAGCATTTTTTTGACTTTTTTCAAAACTTTTTTCACAAAATTTTAATTAGAACAAATACCTCGTCCACAACAGGAAATTCTTAATCAGCTTCATTCTGCGTTCTCTCTTAGGAGTAAGCTCCACAGGCTGCACATTATATGGATTGTCGTATGTGCCATCAGCATTAGCCTTTCTTGCACTATGCTCATACGTCTGCATGGCACCTCCAAGCTGTTCATTAATCTCCTTGCTATCAATAACAAGCATAAGCTCTGTATCAAGATACACGCTTCTCATATCAATATTAAATGAGCCAACCACCGATATATCATCATCTATAAGAACCGACTTTCCGTGGTATGAATATCCGCCTTCATATTCCCACACTTCAAGCCCTGTGCCAAGCACCTTATCCTTATGCGCATAATAATCTGCTGATCCAAATGGATTGCCATTATTGCCTACTGAATTAGTCATCAATGACACATTTTCAACAGAATCGCATACCTTCTTTAATCCGTCATACATATACTCATTGCAGATAATATAAGGCGTATGTATCTTAACCTGCGAATCCGCCTGCTCCATGAGCTTAGTAATCTGATACCACACTACCGGTTTTTTCGCGCCACATTCTATCGGATTGCTAAGAAGTGCTATATTGTTGACTTCAACTGTTTCATCTGTATAATCAGTGTCAGTCAGGTAATCTTTGTTATCTGCATAATAAATGTTGTAATTATCAAGCAGTTCTTTCCTTGCCGCCTTGACCTTCTTATTGCCTGCACATTTGTTATTCTTTAAAAATGCCTTGCTCTCCTTATAGTTCCAGACACTCTCATAATAAGCAAGAACATCATTCACAGAGCTGGTTTCATCAGGGCTTTCGCAGTACACAAGCACATCTCTGTCGTAATTCTTATGTCCCGGATATGCTCCCAGAAAATAGTTAAATGTATTTCTTCCACCAAGTATATAATTAGTCCTGTCGGCTATGACATATTTGTCATGAAGCCTTCCCATTGACTGCCACGGCTTAAAAGGATTGACCTTGTTGTATATCTTGACATTAACATTGTCTGATGACGCAAGTGCCTTAAAATCAGGATTGCCCTTCATCTTGGTAAAACCGGATACCCCGTCAACTATAACATTGACCGATACACCTCTGTCTGCAGCATCAATAAGTGCTCCAAGCATCAGCTTTCCGCTGTCATCTGACCTGAAGTCAAATGTTGAGAGTATAATCTCACTCTTTGCATTGCTTATCATTCTTATACGCTCTTTAAGTGCCTCGTCATTATCCTCAATAATGCGCGCCCGCTCGGCACTTGTTCTCTCTTTCCATATGCCCTGCTCATCAAGCTGATTAATCTCATCAGCAGTAAGCTCTGGCTGTTTGTGGTAACTTATCAGGGCGCAGGCTACGATTGCGGCAATAAGCACCACAAGCAGTATCACTGCCCCAAGAATTATTCTCTTCATAAGTTTTCTCCTTTTGTAAGACTTCACGACAATACTCCTTAAATATCTGTCTATCCTCATCACTGCCCGCGCAGTAAAGGCGTGCTGTATATACATAATTATATATACAGCACGCCTCTTATGACATTAAATATTTATGAAGAATTATAAATTATCTGATATAGTTGGTCTTAATCTTATTCTCGCCTTGTGGAAGCTCAATTCCCTGCTTCTTTGCTGCGTCTATTGACTTAACAAGCCATGCAAAATTCTGACCTAAAAGTCTCATTGTCTGCATGCCTTCTTCGTCCTTAACAACCTCATCAGGTGTATTGCCATGTACAATATTCCAGTAGTTAGATGATACAACTGGCATCTGGTTAATCTGGAAATACTTATTCAACACGTCAACTGTTGATGTTGTTCCGCCACGGCGGGCAGATGCAATTGAAGAACCACATTTGTAACGAAGCTCGTTACCATATGCACCAAATAATCTGTCGAGAAACATTAATATCTCTCCTGTTGGAGAAGCATAATAAACAGGTGAACCAACAATAAGTCCGTCTGCATCAGTTATCTTAGCGCCAACTTCCTTGACAACTGCGTCAAGCTCGCCCTTAACAACTCTGCTGCCAACTGCAACTATCTCAGTATCAATTCCCTGTGCCTCTAATTCCTTAGCAACGACAGAAAGTGCTGTATATGTACAGCCTGCATCTCTTCTGCTGCCATTAACTAATACAACCTTCATGTTATAACACCTCCAAATTATTAATTAAACATTAATCTCTGCCTTCATACCAAGTTCTTCCTTGTTAGCATCAAGGATAGGCTTGATAACATCAGCAAGATATTCGTCAACCTGTTCTTTAGAACGGCCAACATACTTCATAGGGTCAAGCTTTGACTGTAGCTCTTCAAGAGTAACACCAAACATTGGCTCTGCTGCAATAAGCTCAAGAAGGTTATTATCAAGACCTTCCTGCTTAACTCTCTTTCCTGCTATCATAGAAAGCTCTCTGATCTTCTCATGAAGCTCCTGTCTGTCTCCACCAGCCTTAACAGCGTCCATCATAATATTCTCAGTTGCCATAAATGGAAGCTCTGCCATCATGTGCTTGATGATAACCTTGTCATATACAACAAGTCCGTCAACAACATTCAAGTAGAGATCAAGGATTCCGTCAACAGCGAGAAAGCCTTCTGGAACTGACATTCTCTTGTTAGCTGAATCATCAAGTGTTCTCTCGAACCACTGTGTAGATGAAACAATAGCTGGGTTAAGTGCGTCACTGATAACGAAATCAGCAAGTGAAGCCATACGTTCGCTTCTCATAGGATTACGCTTGTAAGCCATAGCTGATGAACCAATCTGTGACTTTTCAAATGGCTCTTCAACTTCCTTGAGATGCTGTAATAATCTAATATCATTAGAGAACTTGTGTGCGCTCGCAGCAATTCCTGCAAGTACATTAAGCACTCTTGTATCAACCTTTCTTGAATATGTCTGGCCTGAAACTGGAACACATGCGTCAAATCCCATCTTTTCTGCAATCTTTCCGTCAATCTGGCGGATCTTATCCTGATCTCCATTGAAAAGTTCAAGGAAAGAAGCCTGTGTACCTGTTGTACCCTTGCAGCCTAAAAGCTTCATTGTAGAGAGTACATAATCAAGGTCTTCAAGGTCCATAACTAATTCATTGAGCCATAATGTAGCTCTCTTACCAACTGTAGTTGGCTGTGCTGGCTGAAAATGTGTGAAAGCCAGTGTAGGCTGTGCCTTATATTTATCTGCGAACTTAGAAAGCTCATCAATAACATTAACAAGCTTCTTACGAACAAGCTTTAAGCCTTCTGTCATGATGATGATATCAGTATTATCACCAACATAGCATGAAGTTGCTCCAAGATGTATGATACCTTTAGCCTTAGGGCACTGAAGTCCGTAAGCATATACATGAGACATAACATCATGTCTTACTTCCTTCTCTCGTCTCTTGGCATCCTCATAGTTAATATCATCCTTGTGAGCCTTTAACTCATCAATCTGCTCCTGTGTAATAGGAAGTCCAAGTTCATGCTCTGTCTCTGCTAATGCAATCCAGAGTCTTCTCCATGTCTTAAACTTCATGTCAGGAGAGAAAATGTACTGCATTTCCTTGCTTGCGTATCTTTCTGCAAGTGGTGTCTGATATCTGTCGTTCATCTCGTATCCGCCTTTCATATATCAAAAATTCATTATTCAGCCATCGCAGGGCTATATACAGATTAAGTATATCATAGCAGAACTGCGTTTGCAATTTATGCCTTTATTTTATATTCTTAATGCTTCTTGTTATTTTCATTATGCCAACGCTTAATATAAGACATATTACAAGCCTCATGATAAATTGCATAAGCATATACTGCCATATTGTCATATGTAACAGCATCCACTTAAGAATTCTAGATGCATATAGTCCCATTCCAAGTTTATTCCCCATAAATGTAAGACTCACGACCGGCGCATTCATGTAAGGTATCCCATATATATGTCTCATCCATAAGAATTCCATTCCACATATAATAACAGTCATTATTATTGTAATTGTTATGCACGACAAATATTTATTGCATCTCATCTTATTACGTCCCAATGCTGTACTATGTTCAAAAAGTATCATGCCGCTGACTCTTTCAAGTCTTCCTGCATCTGCTGACATAAGTATAAAACCGCATATCAGTGCAAGATTTACCATTATTCTGCGATACAGTCCTTTCTTGCCCAATATCACTTCATATCCTCTGTCCGATATCATCCATGCTCTTATATTAAATGTTTCATCCATATGTCCGATATATTCAATCTTGTCCGCGTATTCCCTACGACTTTCTATCAGCTTTAGTATCTGCTGTTGTTTTGTTTTCAGATTAACATAACTACCAATATCAACGCTTTCATCTCTTGTCAATATATCTCCATAATCATCTATGTCAGCTTGCAGCTCATCTCTCTGCTGGTATAGATTATCAAGATAATCCTGAAAATATGTATAATCTTTCCCTCCATGTAACATGTATTCACTATCCATATACTTATTGTCATCTGTATAGTGATACTGGCCTGTCTGGCATACATACGCTGTAACTGTCAGCATTACCACAACAACCCAGCCACAATGAGAAGTAAATATAAATTTATGTATTTCCTTAAATAGAAACGGAATCCTTGCAAGAATTTTCTGACAGCCAGCTGATACACAATCTGTAAACCGTTTTATAAATGTTGTATTTTTGTATGGTTTCATTGAAGCAGACACATTTATAGCAATATAACCTATTACACCTGCACATATAATATGCACGAACAGCACCACTGAAAATACAGGAAATACATAAGTTCCCACACCCCAGTTTCTATATGATGAAAATGTAGCATTTATATTAATTATATTAATAATATTAATATAATGCAGACCATTCCACACGCTATGTATGTCTATATGAGAATATATAAACTGCTCCACAGCCGCAAATATAAGCATTGTAACCAGTGCATAGACACGATTACGGAACATAACAAAAACCCCCCATATAGTAATGCATAGGGCAACTATACACACCATTGATATCAGATATAGCACCGTCACATACTTTATTTTGCTCCACGGATATGTAAATTTATCAAATGTCTCAATTGTCTGCACTGGATTTACTAAGTCCCTGACGCCTCCTCTTTGCAGCATTGCCGCAATAAACGTAGACCAGTATATCAGAGTATGTGTAAAAGCTCCTGTAACAACAATAACTCCCGTCTGCTTTATCGCATACATGATTCTTCCATTAGCGCAGCTATATGTTATGCTCCACATGCCATTATCCCGCTGTGCAAACATATCGTATATAACAAACATCATTACAAGCATAGTAAAGAAATATTGATAATAATAAGTTGTATATGCCTGCACCCCTTTATACTCATCCTCTGGTAAAATAACGTTCTTTACTCGTTCAAAATCCCTTGCCGTCTGCAATATATTCGCATACGAAAAACTTCCAGCTTTATTAAAAATACTATATTTCTTAAGTTTATCAGCATTATCAATTATTGCATTCACTTCTTCGTGATAATTCTTAATATATGTCTCATGAGCAACATTTTCTTTGTTGATTATATCTTCATCCATTACCGGCTTATTGTCATACAAAAAGAATACAACATTAACTGTTGCAGCAATTAACAACAATATAATCCGTTTATAATTGATGATACGTTTTAATTCCTGCATATTTCCCCCTATATGCCAATCATAACCTGTATATTTGTATCCTGCTTATATCACTCTTAGATATACTTTCTACTCTATAATAATCAGAATCTTCGCTCCCATCCATATAATAAACATGGACTCCTACAATCATTTTATTGATATCGTCAATAACACTCTTTATCTCAACATACTCAGGCTGCATATAACTATAAGCTGCTTTATCAGATGTTGGGAGTTCATTTATAATTATTAACTTTAACTTATTTTCATCATTTCCATATATTGTTTTTGTTTCGCCTTTTATATCCATCTGTTTTTTTGTATATTTATTCTCACTCATATCACTGTAATCAAATATGCAGGATGCATTATATGCCGTATACTCTAATTTCTTTATATTTTCATCATTATATAATGATGGCCACTCTATAATACCGGCAACAATATACGCCATTTCATCCTTTTCTCCCAATCCATTGCCTAATTTTACTGGATTTACCATATATGTTCCAACCAAATTACCATCGGCGATATCTTTAGATATTATTGGGTATGTCACCTTTAACTTAATGCCTTGCTCCGTTATATAATTTATTCCATCTATAACTGTCATTTCTGGTTCCTGTACTGCATATTGGTTATTAGTCTCTGTTTGTGTCTGTGTTTCTATTTCCTTTACATTGCATCCTGATGATATCAATATAAGAAGAAACATCATACAAAATCTATACATTCCTTTCTTAAACAGCCTTATATACTTTGTCATTCAAACACCTGCTTCCAATCTCCACCAGTCTCTATATCATCTTTTTTCATATACATAAGACCTTCTGCATCGTTCATACTTTTATAAAATAAATACCTGTCATCCCCAAAATATAACGCCAATGCATCAGGACACAATATCTCATTAATAACATTTCCACCTTTATCAATAACTATATATCTGTTTTCTGAAAAGCCATATAATTCCCACATATAATAACAGTACTTATGATTATTAAGATAAATGTATTCTCCATCTGAAGATACACTACACATATCACATTGTTCTGTTGACTCCCATATTTTTTGTGATATATCACTTCCAATATCTATCTTGTAAAGCCCCTCTCCCGTAACAAAGTAATACATTGTTCCATCCACAACATAATAATCATTAATATTCTGTCCACTCACTTCTTCTATCTCATCATTGCTGCACGAATAGCTAAACAAACCTCTGCTATGCACACTTATGGCTTTATCTGATATGGAATCGGCTTCCCTCACAGTAAAAAATATTTTATCACCAAAACATTTAACATTAGTTATTGATATCCCTTTTCCAGTAACTTCATATACAATTTTCTTGTCTCCTGATGTCAGAGATACTTCTATTATGCTCTTTGTAGTCTCTTGCTCATCAGCAAGGCCACTCCCATCATATATAAAAGCGTATTCCCCCTGAAAAACAGCTCGAATCGAGTCAACCCCATCATTAGGTATAAGTTCACCTATAACTTCTCTTGTTGTGCCACTCTTATCCATGCGGCATAACTGTGCCATGCCATTAGAAAGTCCAAAATAATATATATATCCTCTATAATAATATATACTCCTCAATGCCGCTCCATTTCCAAAAAAAGCATTACAACTTGAAGATTTATGATCACACTCAGGTTTTGCACACACAGGTATAACATCATTTGTCTCCAGATTCAAAAACAACAACTTCTGTTCAAAATTCATGTAATAATATCCATCTTCAACTGCAGCCAGATCATACCATCCATCTGTATCCCAGTAATTCTGAAAATCACTGTCTCCTGTTACCCCGATAAGACTTGCATAATCTAAGCCCTTCTCTGCTTCTGTATTCTTGTGGAGTAGAACATATGTCACCATCGCTCCCACCAATACTGCAATAAATATAATTGGAATCACATACCTAATGCCTCTTCTCTTCATTTAATATCACCTCCCTAGTAAATGAACTGGCTCACTAAAAATATTTTTCCATTCTTCGGCTTTTTCAATTTCTCTCTTATCCATATACATGAGCTGGTCTTCTCCCATACCCATGCGCATATGTGTACAACGCTTTATATAAGCCTTTAATACCACATCTATTTTATTAATTCAATACCAATTGCGTGAAATGACGCTTTTCATGTTTAAAATAACATTTATTTAAATATTCTCATCGGTTATAATAACAATAGCTTAATTTTATGGAGATTGGATAATGAATATATTTATATGTGATGATGACAATTTGGTATGCGAGCAGATTAAAACTCTGTGCGAAAGTTATTATATTGAACATAAACTGAAAAGACCTGATATTTACATATTTCACTCTGGTGAAGACATTCTGGCTTCAGATATCAAACCCGATATTGTATATTTAGATATCCAGATGTCTGGCATAGATGGCATTGCCGTTGGTAATTCGCTTGTTAAATCTTATCCGGCAGCAATAATAATTATTATAACTTCCTTTCCGGAATATCTTGACGAAGCCATGCGCTTTCATGTATTCCGTTATATTTCAAAGCCTGTTGAAAGTAAACGTTTTATGCGTAACCTTGAAGACGCCATATCTGAATTCAATTCTATTGGCGGCAGGATTATTGTAAAATGTAAAGGCAAAACATATGTATTATCAGCAAAGGATATCATTATGGTGGAGGTTAATCCTCACTGCCGCAATCTTACTATCCACACGGTTTCAGATACATATACAACCACCCAGACTCTCGCCAGCATTAAATCAATGCTTCCGTCTGGGAGCTTTTATCAGAGCCATCGATGTTATATAGTGAATATGAATTATATTATGTCTTATAATAACAGCAGAATATATATGGAAAATCATCTTTACGCTGATATTGCCTTGCGCAAGTATAATGATTTTTTTAATACCTATTCAGCATTTCTTACAACATTGCGCTAGTTTATTAATCAGAGGGGGATTTATGAATTTAATATTGTACTATTTATTTGTATATCTTATAGAAGCCATTATTCTATGGCTATACTGCAACCGGATATTTACTTCACGAAAGAACACATTTTTATCTCTTTTAATCACTATTGGCATGTTCAGTCTGCTTATACCTGTAGCAATTCTCACTAATGCGGCACTCAATGCATTTTGCTCATTCATTGTCTATCTGTGCTGCATCGTGCTTAATTATGATTCAAAACCGGTTTGGGCACTGTTTCATGCCCTTGCCCTGACAATTCTTATGGCATTATCAGAAGGACTTATTGCCGCAGCTATTCCTGACATAACGATATATGCATTCCGTGATGGAAACATACATAGTTCGGCATTTACATTTGTTATATTAAGCAAATCTGTCTATTTATGTATTTCACAGTTAGTAACCAGAATTTTCTCTAAAGATACAGTCAATAATGCTTCTATACGCAAAAGCACCCTTATGCTGTATCTGATACCTGTTATGTCCTCTATCATTACCGTTTCTCTTGGCTATATATGTATCAACGGTAAATTGTCTGGCTCTGACTCTGTTATTGTATTCATATGTCTGGTTCTGCTGCTCTCAATCAATATCCTGACTTTCTATCTGCAGCAGGATATCAGCCAGAAAAATGTTGAATATGCCAGATTGCAGATTGAATTACAGAAAGAGACTGACACTGAACATTATTATAATTATGTTCAGGAAGTTAATGAGAAACAGCACATTCTTATTCACGATATTAAGAACCACCTTAATACTATCAGCCAGCTGAATGATGGAAAACATATTGACGAAATAACCGGATATATCAATAACATTCTGGGAAGTGATGCACTAAGAAAATCCAAAAGATATTGCAAAATTGATATACTGAATGTAATTATCTCAAGATATGCCGAACAATGTAGTAATTCAGATATAAGCTTTGAGGCAGACATCCGCGCCAACACCCTTGAATATCTTCCCGCACAGGATTTCACTTCCATATTCTGCAATCTTCTTGATAACGCCATTGATGCATCCCTATCATGTGATGAACCATATATAGATTGTAATGTTTCTCTTATCAGAGGCGGCAACGCTGACCTTATAAGTATTGCTAACTCATGCAAATCATCTCCTTTAGGTCATGACGGAAAACTCCATTCCAGAAAGCAGGACACTGGTTTTCACGGTTATGGTCTTAAAAGTGTAAAGCGCATTGCAGATAAATATAATGGTCTGCTCAATTATGTTTACTCGGAGGAAAAGCATGAATTCCGCGTTGTGGTTATGCTGGAGCATCCTTAGAAAAGCTTCCCCGCTGCCATAAACTGCGGTATATTTTCATGAATGATTCCATTTCTTTTTTGGATCATATCATTTCTTGTAAGTACATATTTAGGATAGTTATCTTTAATCATCTCTAATGGAGCATACTCTCGATCCTCTGTTTCTCTGTTTAACATTGTTGTCATCGTCACCTGAACATAACCATAGTTGTTCATATTATCTCTCATAATGAAATCACATTCTAACTTTCCTATTCTTCCAATACTGATATCATACCCCTTTGATTTTGCATAGTTAAAAACAACATTTTCAAGGGCTGGTCCATAATTGATTCTGTTATCTGTATTTGTTGCAAAATAGAACCCCATATCTGACAAATAATACTTCTGCTCACCATTTATGGATTTTTTTGATTTTAAATCAAACCTCTTACATTCATATATTATTTTTGCATCCATTAATATATTAATATAACGGTTCAAAGTTTCTCTCTTTATGTCCATTCCAGATTTATGAAGTTCTTTCAAGATACTCTTCAAACTAGTTGTTGAGCCAAAGTTGTTAATAAGATATGTCTGCACTTTTTCAAAAACTGAAACATTACGTATCTTTACCCTGTGCTTAATATCCTTTTCTAATATTTCTCCTATAACACTCTTAATATATGTTCTCTTATCGTCTGGATTATCATAAAATATTGTTTTAGGAAAATTTCCGTTTTATATTTTTATTATAGCAAAAGAAATGTTTTTTTCAAGTTAAGGGGGTATTTTTTTACTTTTTTGTAAATTTTACCCCCTTAACTCGAATTTCTACTATTTTAATCCTCTTTAATATTCCCTTTTTTCACATTAGGCATTATAAGTTTCTCATATGAATATTTCCAGAGTTCTTCTGAGCCTTCTCCTGTTCGTGCATTTCTTTTTAATATCTGGCTAAGATGCACACCCTTTTCTGCCCAGCTTTTTCCTTTTGAAGCATCATTTAAAATTACAGGCTGGAAGTTATCCATAGTTCTTGCAAACTTTGCCTCTGGTGTTTCCTGTGCCTCGAATTCCTCCCACAATTCACGCATGTATTTCCCCTGGTCTTCTGGAAGAATACTGAATATTCTGTCAGCACATTTTAACTCTCTTTCACGCTGTGTCTTCTTAGCATTCTCATCGTAAGCATATGTATCGCCTGCATCTATCTCTACAAGGTCATGTATAAGAAGCATTGTCACTGTGCGGAGCACATCAATCTTTTCGTTGGCATATTCAGACAACAGCACAGTCATAATTGCCATATGCCATGCATGCTCAGCGTCATCTTCCTTTCTTGACGCATCCGCCAGATACGTCTGTCTTCCAATGCTCTTTTCCTTATCAATCTCTCTTATAAACTCTATCTGTCTGTCAAGTCTGTCTTTATCCATGTTAACCTCTATTCCTGCGCTGCTTTTCAGCGCATCTTAAGTTTCTGCTAATCCGTCAATTCCAGTGACGCAACCTCGCCAACAACTATAATAGCTGGTGATGGGAAGTCTACTTCTTTCACCTTTGCTGCAATATCCGAAAGTGTTCCGACAAGCTTTACATATGTACCATCTGTATTCTCACCGTGAATTACCGCAACCGGCGTATCTGACAACTTTCCATATCTCATCAGCTTTTCCGTAATCATGTCTATACTCTTTAATCCCATAAGGAATACAAATGTTTCATCAAGCTTCGCATATGATTTCCACCTGATTTCCTCAACCTCCGGTGGCAGATTATCAGCCGTATGTCCTGTAATCACATGAAATCCACGGCTTGCACCCCTGTGTGTCACCGGAATTCCCGCCATTCCACACAGACCGATACTTGATGTAACCCCCGGAACTTCATGTACAGGTATGCCATGTACTTTGAGCGCAAGTGCTTCCTCGCCGCCCCTGCCAAACACATAAGGGTCACCACCTTTTAGTCTCACAACATATCTGCCTTCAAGAGCTTTTTCTACAAGAAGCTCATTAATCTCCTCCTGTGCCTTGGAATGTCTGCCACTCCTCTTTCCGGCGTATATAAGCTCACAGCTCTCCGGTGCAAATTCCAGCAGATGCTCATCAATCAAATCATCATACACTATAACCTCTGCCCTTCTTATCTCTGACAGACCTTTGAGTGTAATTAATTCATATGAACCGCAGCCTGCACCAACAAGAACTGCTCCCGGCAGTATCTTCCCGCTTCCATTATCAAGATATTTCTGTAAAAATGCATTTTCTTCCTTGTTGTTGCACACTCTGTCTGCTTTCATGCAGAATTCAGAAACTTCTCTTATAAATGCTGCTCTTTTTCTGTCATCATCTATCTTTTCTTTGGCAAGTGTCCTGACATCTGAAAGATAATCTAATATGCTCTCTATATTATCAGATACATTTGCTTCAAAATCTCTTCTTAACTTAGCTGCAACATGCGGACTCTTCCCACCTGTAACAAAGCCTGCAACCATATCACCCTTCTGCACAATTGAAGGGAATATAAAGTCGCACAGTTCCTGGTTATCCACAACATTTACAGGAATACCCTTTTCTTTGCACAATCTTGCAGCTCCTTTATCCACTTCTTCCCCAGCCGCCGCGATAACAAAGTCCGCATTTTCAATATCTTGTGGTGTGAATATTCTTCTTTCAATGCTGATATTATCGCAATCCTGCGCCATTGCCTCTATGTCAGAAACTATAGACGGTGCAACAACTTTAATCTTCACGCCAAATCCCTTCAGCCTGCTTATCTTTCTTGCTGCTACCTTACCGCCACCGATAACAAGGCATTTCTCCCCTTCTATTTCTCTAAAAAACGGAAAATAACTCATCCTGTTCCCCTTTTTCTTGTAATTATTGTCATGATACACTTTGAAACTGTTAATTTCTGTTTGCTTTAGCCTGATTTTCTTTGCCTGTTGTCATGATACGTACCAGCTTTGCCGTAGAATATTAGACGAAACAACCTGATTTTCTTTGCTTGTTGTCATGGTACCTATAAATAGTCGCATATTCAGTATTTTAGTAGGTAAATTTCGTTTGTGACTATTATAATAGTGCTACATTTTTACTAAAAATGCCTACTAAATAACATATTCCATGCTTTTAGTAGGCATCTTGTGTCATATATTCTATTATTCTGCTAAAAAACACCTACCAAATCAGCACATATGTTAATCTTATAGGTATTCAGCCAGAAATTGCCTTCATATTCAGCAATATTATGCTTTCAAGGCACATCCACTGTCCGCGACACGGCTATAGCAAGCCTCAACCAACCGCCACATCAGAGATGTCCTCCAGGCAGCATGCTGCAATCGCTTTATCAGCCCATCTCACCGCGGATATCAATCTTAGGCGGTTCAATTGGATAATTGCCTGTAAAACATGCGTCACAGTAACCTGTCTGTCCACATATCATCTCGCTTAACTTGTCAACCTCAAGATAGCCTAATGAATCTGCTCCGATAATTTCACAGATTTCATCTACAGAATGGCCTGATGCGATAAGCTGGTCTTCTGAAGGAATATCTGTTCCAAAATAACATGGGTGAAGGAACGCCGGCGAACTTATTCTTACATGAACTTCCTTAGCACCTGCTGCCTTAAGAAGATTAACAATTCTTGCACTTGTTGTTCCTCGTACAATCGAGTCATCAATCATGACAACTCTCTTGCCTGCAACTGCTTCCTTAAGTACATTCAGCTTAACCTTAACGCTTGATTCTCTCTGTTCCTGCTTAGGCTTGATGAATGTTCGTCCAACATAGTTATTCTTGATAAATGCATTACCATAAGGAATTCCTGATTCCATTGAGAAACCAAGTGCTGCCGGATTACCAGATTCTGGAACACCTACAACAATATCAGCTTCTACAGGATGAGTCTTTGCTAAGATTCTACCTGCATTAATTCTTGACTCATATACGCCCATTCCGTCAATCTTGCTGTCTGGTCTTGCAAAATATATGTATTCAAATATACATCTTGCTGTATTTTTCTGGCAGAGCGACTTATCAGACTTGATTCCGTCTTTAGTGATAGTAACAACTTCACCAGGCTCAACATCTCTTACAAACTCTGCACCTACAGTATCGAGTGCACATGTCTCTGATGATAAGAAATATGCATTATCTCTCTTACCGATACATAATGGCTTGAAACCAAATGGGTCTCTTGCTCCGATAAGCTTTCTAGGACTCATTACGATAAGTGAATAAGCACCCTTAATCTTCTTCATCGCATTTAACACAGCTCCCTCAACAGTAGGAACATTAAGTCTTTCTCTTGCGATTAAGTAAGCAATAACCTCTGAATCAATAGTTGTCTGGAAGATAGCTCCTGTATAAGAAAGCTCTTCACGCAGTTCAACCGCATTAAGAAGATTACCGTTATGTGCCATACCAAGAGTTCCCTTAACATAGTTAAGAACAAGTGGCTGTGCATTCTCACGGCTGCTGCTTCCGGCTGTTGAATATCTTACATGTCCGACACCTATATTACCATTAAGCTTTTCAAGCTTTTCAGGATTAAAGACTTCATTAACAAGTCCCATATCCTTATATGAAAGAACCTTTCCCTTAGGTCCTTCTGTATCACTGACTGCTATACCGCAGCTTTCCTGTCCTCTGTGCTGAAGGGCAAAAAGGCCATAATATATTGTAGATGAAACATCATTGCCATCGAAATCATATACACCAAAAACTCCGCATTCCTCATGAAGTTCATCTTCAGCATAGTGGCTGTCATTAATATCAATCTGATTCATAATTCTCCATTCCTTATCGCCTGTGATTATTTGCGGGAAAAATCCTTACCAGTAAGAAGCTTATATGCTTCCTTGTACTTCTCAACTGTCTTCTCAATTACATCATCTGGAAGTAAATAATCACTGTCTGGATTAGCCTTTAACCAGTCTCTTACAAACTGCTTGTCATATGATGGCTGGCTCTTTCCTGCCTCGTATCCCTCTAATGGCCAGAATCTTGAGCTGTCTGGTGTAAGCATCTCATCACCGATAACTACCTCACCATTCTCATCAAGACCGAATTCAAACTTAGTATCTGCAATAATAATACCCTTGCTTAAAGCGTACTCTGCACACTTCTTGTAAAGAGTGATAGTTGCATCCTTAATCTTAGTAGCATACTCAAGACCTTTACCTGGGAACTTCTTTTCAAGAACCTCAATACTCTTCTCAAACGAAATATTCTCATCATGGTCGCCAATCTCAGCCTTAGTACTTGGTGTGTAGATTGGTTCAGGAAGCTTCTCTGATTCCTTAAGTCCCTCTGGAAGCTTAATTCCACAGACTGTTCCGTTTTCCTTGTAGCTTGCCCAGCCACTACCTGTTATATATCCTCTTACGATACACTCAACAGGAAGCATTGTAAGCTTCTTGCAAAGCATGCTTCTTCCAATATATTCATCCTTGTGGAAGAACTCTGGCATGTCATTAACATCAACTGAAACCATATGATTAGCAACAACGTCCTTAGTATAATCAAACCAGAACTTTGACATCTGTGTAAGAATTGCTCCCTTTTCTGTAACCTTATTCTTTAAAATGTGATCAAATGCTGAGATACGGTCTGTAGCGACCATAACAAGCTTGTCATCGCAATCATATACTTCTCTTACTTTTCCTTCATAGAGTAATTCACATTTTCCCATGAGTTCATCCATCCTTTTCTTCTTAATATAATTATTAGTTAAAAAGTTATCAAACCGTAGTGTTTATGCGGTTTAAAAACAAACAAAAATATTATATACCAGCGTCCATTCAAAATCAATAGACTTTATCTTTTGCAATAATACATTGCGCATTACCTCATTAAAGTGTATTATTAAAAATATAAATATAGTCAGTTTTTAGAAGTGTACTATTCACTTGGATAATAATATTAAGATGGGAGATTTTATTATGGCTAATGGAATTGAAAAAAGACGTTTTAAAAGAATGAAAGCAGACCTGTCACTCAATGTTTCATCTTTATTTAAGCAGGATAACATGGAGATTAAAAATCTTGATTCTCCTATTAAAGTTATCAATATATCTGAAGGTGGAATTGCATTTGAATCAAAGAGCATGCTGCCTATCAACTTCTATTTTAACGCTGCACTTAATCTTGGCTCTGAAACAGATACTCTCTACAGTGTTGTCAAGATTATAAGAAGTCAGGCGATTGAGGGCACTGACAATTATCTTTATGGCTGCGAGTTTGTCGGTATGGCACCGATTCTTGGTTATATCTTTGATGAATACGAAGCTAAGATTGAGAATGAATAAAAAGTCACAATAGTCATCCCCTCAAAAGGAGGTAATTATTATGAATAAGAAAAAGTTACTCCTCATAATTGGCACAGTTTTACTAATTCTTTTAATAATATTATTAAGACCTCGTCACATTAAACTCAGCTTATCAGACACAGAAGATTTTTCTGTTGTAAAAGAAGGCAACGAAATCAGCCTGACACAAGATGAGAAATCCAAGTTAATTGACATGATAGACGATATAACTGTTATGCCATGGCTGTATCCGCCTGCATCTGGATGGACTTACAGAATATTATATACCAGCGCGGACAATCGTACTAACAGAATTATTGTGCTTGACAACAAAGTCACAATTAACAACATAACTTACCGTCCATTTGGAAAATCAGCAGGAAATGTTATAGATTATCTCGACAACATTTATAATAAAAGTCTTGTAACAATTAACATATCCAATGCTGACAGCATTACCGTCACCAACAGGTCTAATCATAAGACTGCCGTTTTTGATGGAAATAAACTTAAAAGTTTAACAGACGCTTTAGCTTTCACGCCATCACACCCGGTTACTTTCTATGACGATACCGATTCATCTGTCCAGTATGTACTCAACATACAATATAAAGATGGTTCTTCTGAAGAACTGTCTATAGTAAAATGCCCTGCGATTCTTTACAAAGACCAGTACCTGAGTGTTGACGTATATGCGTTGGAACTGATTCAGGACGAAGTTGGCAACTAATACAATATAAGAGTCATTGGCTTAGCCAGTGGCTCTTATTATATGTTGATTGCCCTCTTTAAATACTAAAAATTTCTAATATTTTCTTCTCGTTATATATTGTATTAAAATATATTTTATGTTATTATACATTTAAGTTGAATATCACATTTAACTGTCTGGCAGGTTTTACATTTCGCCAATTATATCCACAAAACAATATAGCAATACGAATAGAGGAGGAATTTTATGGGGAATACTGCACCTATTATGGTGGCAAAAGGAAAGATTGATTATGGTCTGACTAATGATTATATGTTTCGTGCAATACTGCAAAAAAGCAGAAAAACACTGATTGGACTAGCTAGTGCATTGCTACATCTTAACCCTGAAGATATTAAGGAGATTGAAATAACCAATCCTATAATATTAGGCGAAAGCATTAATGCGAAAACATTTATACTCGATGTAAATATTCTTCTGAATAACAGCAGAATGCTGAACCTTGAAATGCAGGTTAATAATCTGCATAACTGGGAAAACAGGTCATTATGTTATTTATGTTCAGATTTCAGCCAGCTTAATAAAGGTGATGCATATGAGGATATTAAGCCTGTTATTAACATTGGGATTCTGGATTATACTTTATTTGAAGACGCACCAGAATTCTACGCAGAATTTGAATTGTTGAATAAGAAAACTCACAGAAGGTATAGTGACAAACTTGGTATCAGTGTGTTAGACTTAACTCAGATAGATATGGCAAGTGATGAAGACAAGGCTTTCGGTATAGATACATGGGCTGCTGTTTTCAAGGCTAAGACATGGGAGGAGTTGCGTATGGCTGTTCAGAGTAATGAATATATGAAGGATGCAGCAGAAACTTTGTATGAGCTTAATAGTGACGAAACAATCCGCCAGCAGTGTGAGGCTCGAAGACGGGCTGAGATTGAAGAAAAACATATGCAGGATAAATTGAAGAAACTAGAGGAAGATAAGGAAAATCTCACAAAAGAGAAAACCGAATTGCACATAAAATTGCAAAATGAAATATCAGAAACGGAAAAGTGGAAAGCTAAATACGAGCAATTATTAGCAACCCAAACCGAAAAGAAAAATTAAAATACAACTCAAAAATCCCAGCAGCACATATATCAGTGCTGCCGGGATTTCTTTATACTATCTCATAAGTTGTCTGTTCGCTTGTAAGACAGTCGCATCCAACATGATTCTCACCACTTGTAACAAATGATGAAGCCTTAATGTGTATATCAGTGATTGTCTCAGGCATATCCTTTAACGGCTCTATGACAACCGCTTCCTTTGCTCCGAGGCAATTAATTCCCTCGAAATTAATATTCTTAATATAAGGAATGTCGTCTTTGTCAATTCCGTTAATCTCTTCATTTCTGTTAAGAGAATTAAGCACATATGACATTGTAAGAATTATTGCCTGTTCCTTAATATCAACCATATTAATATTCTTTACATTAATATTCTCGATAACGCCGCCTCGTCCGAGTGCACTCTTAATGCGGACTCCGACATCAGTTCCAAGAAAAGTACAATTCTCTACCAGTACATTTTTAATGCCTCGACTCATCTCACTTCCGATAACGAAGCCGCCATGTCCCTTATTAACAAGGCAGTCATGGATATATACATCCTCACAAGGTCCTTCAATCTGTCTTGCTACGGCATTCTTGCCTGACTTTAAACAGATTGCATCATCACCTGTTTCAAATGTACAGTTATGTATATGAACCTTCTTGCATGATTCAACATCAATTCCATCACCGTTCTGCGCATAATATGGATTGCTCACCGTAACATTTCTTACTGTAAGATTCTTACAGAAAAATGGGTGTATATTCCATGCCGGTGAATTCATAAATGTTACGCCATCAAGAAGAATTCTTTTACAGTGACGAAGGCTTACCATTACAGGTCTGTAGAAATCATAATATTCGCTTGCTTTCTCAAGTGCATTCTCAGCGTCAAGCTGGATATTATGCTCATTACCTTTAAATGAGCTTTCTGTCGGCATCCATATGCCGCCCTCTTTAGTATCAATTGTATACTGGCTCTTTTTCATAAGAGCTTCCCACTGTCTGTCAGTCATCTTAAACTGTTTTACAGGGCGCCACAGATCACCGCTTCCATCAATAACACCGCCACCGGTTATACCGATGTTAATAGCATTTTCAGCTGTGATAGGAGACTTGGCTCTTATACACTCCTGACCTTCATAATTAGTGATAATAAGTGGATACTGGTCAATATCTTTAGAAAATTTAAGTATTGCATTCTTCTCAATTCTTAACTCAACATCGCTCTTAATCTCGATTGGCGCTGTAAACCAGATTCCCTCAGGAATCACAACAGTTCCGCCGCCCTTTTCTGAGATATAGTTAATAGCCCTGTTTATAGCATCAGCATTTCTTGATGCATCTTCAATAGTATAACAGTATGGTCTTGCACCATAGTTATCAACATATACTATTCTGTCAACAAATGCTGGGAGTTTTACATCAAAATTAACTTTTTTCATTCCACATCTCCTTTTGGTTTTAAGTTCATGTGTTACTTTAAAAGCTCCTGTAACAAAGCATTTACCATTCCCGGATTAGCCTTGCCCTGCATTGCCTTCATTGTCTGTCCGACAAGATAGCCGATTGCCTGCTTTTTGCCGCCTTTATAATCAGCAACTGACTGTGGGTTATCAGCAATAACCTTCTCAACTGTTGCTCTGAGTGCGCCTTCATCATTAACCTGCTTTAAACCGTGCTCCTCAACATATGCGTCAACATCAACATTTTCAGCAAATACATGCTCAAATATCTCCTTAGCTGCTGCATTGTTGATTTCCTTTTTCTCAACAAGAGTAATAATCTTGGCAAGGCTTTCAGGTGAAAATGTTAATTCCTCAGCTCTGAATTCTCTTCCAGTCTTAGCTGATTCTTCCTTCATGAGTCGCATTGTCTCACCCATAATCCAGTTAGAAACCTTCTTTGGCTGGTTGCAGATTGCTGTAGCTTCCTCAAAGATTTCTGTGAACTTCTTAGAATCTGTAAGAATCTCTGCATCGTATTCAGGAAGTCCGAATTCTTCAATATAACGTGCCTTCTTCTCGTCCTTGAACTCTGGCTGTTTTGCCTTAAGCTCTGCTAAATACTCATCACTGATATGAATTGGAACAAGGTCTGGATCTGGGAAATATCTGTAATCCTGCGCATCTTCTTTTGAACGCATAGCATATGAATATTCCTTGTCATCATTCCATCTTCTTGTTTCCTGTACAACCTTCTCGCCTGCTTCGATTAAGTCAATCTGTCTAGCTGTCTCGGCCTTAATTGCTCTTTCAATCGCTGCAAATGAATTGAGGTTCTTAGTTTCTGTTCTTGTTCCGAACTCGCTTGAACCACGCTCTCTTACAGAGAGGTTGACATCGGCTCTCATAGAACCTTCCTGAAGCTTGCAGTCAGAAGCACCAAGATACTGGATTGTTGTTCTTAATTTAGTAAGATAAGCAATAACTTCTTCTGCTGAACGCATGTCTGGTTCAGAAACGATTTCGATAAGAGGCACACCTGAACGGTTATAATCTACATATGACACGCCTTCCCACTCATCATGAACAAGCTTTCCTGCATCCTCTTCCATATGAATCTCGTGGATTCTTATTGTCTTTTCTGTTCCATCTGATAATGTAACATCAACATGACCGTTACGGCAGATTGGAAGATAAAGCTGTGAAATCTGATAATTCTGTGGGTTATCAGGGTAGAAATAATTCTTTCTGTCAAACTTGCAGTCCTGTGTAATTGTACAGTTAGTTGCAAGTCCTACTGCTGCTGCATATTCTACAACCTTCTTATTAAGAACAGGAAGAGAACCCGGCATACCTGTACACACAGGGCAAGTATGTGAGTTAGGCGCTCCGCCGAACTCAGTTGAGCATCCACAGAAAATCTTTGTCTTAGTAGCTAATTCAACATGGACTTCAAGTCCGATTACAACTTCATAATCTTTCATACTTATGCCTCCCTCCTATTCAAATCTTCCTCGTGCCTGCTCATAAGCGTAGCCTGCACGGATAAGGTTATTTTCTTTAAAGCAGTCGCCAATAAGCTGTAATCCGATTGGAAGACCATTCTTGTCCTTACCGCATGGAACAGAAAGTCCCGGAAGTCCGGCAAGATTTACAGAGATAGTATAGATATCTCCAAGATACATCTTAATAGGGTCAGAAAGTGATGAACCAAGCTTTGGTGCTGTTGTAGGTGCAACAGGTCCAAGAATTACATCGTATTTTGCAAATGCTTCATCAAATGCTTTCTTAATAAGAGCCTTAACTCTTAATGCCTTAAGATAATAAGCGTCATAATATCCTGAACTTAATACGAAAGAACCGAGCATAATTCTTCTCTTAACCTCTGGTCCAAAACCCTCTGAACGTGTCTTCTTGTACATGTTGTGGAGTCCTTCGTATTCTTTAGTTCTGTATCCGTATTTAACACCATCGAATCTTTCAAGGTTAGAGCTTGCTTCTGCTGCTGCGATTGTATAGTAAGTAGGAATTGCGTACTCAACAAGGCTTAAATCAAACTCTTCGACGATTGCTCCCTTGCTCTCAAGAACTTTGGCAGCGTTAAGAACAGCTTCCTTAACCTCAGTGTCAAGACCTTCTCCAAAATAATCTCTTGGAATACCGATTCTCATTCCCTTAACATCATCAACTAATGCCTTTGTAAATGAATAATCATCCCTACCAATAGATGTTGAATCCTTATCGTCCTTGCCTGCGATAGCTTCCATGATAGTTGCACAGTCAGTTACATCCTTACATAAAGGTCCAATCTGGTCTAATGATGAACCATAAGCGATAAGTCCGTAACGTGAAACTGTTCCATAAGTTGGCTTTAAGCCTACAACACCACAGTAAGAAGCTGGCTGTCTTATTGATCCACCTGTATCAGAACCAAGTGCTGCAAAGCACTCATTAGCTGCTACAGCTGCTGCTGAACCACCTGATGAACCACCAGGTACATGCTCAGGATTGCGTGGATTCTTAGTTGCACCAAATGCACTTGTCTCAGTTGTAGAACCCATCGCGAATTCATCCATGTTAGTCTTTCCGATAATTACAGCTCCTGCATTCTGAAGTCTTTCTACAGCGTCTGCTGTGTAAGTTGGAACGAAATTACCAAGTATCTTAGATGAGCATGTAGTAAGCATGCCCTCTGTACACATATTATCTTTGATTGCAAATGGCACTCCGGCCAAAGGTCCTGTAAGCTTACCTGCCTTGATATCCTCATCTGCTTTCTTAGCTGCTGCAAGAGCTTTTTCCTTGTCAAATGTGACATAACAGTTAAGCTCATCTTCAGATTTTTCAATCTGTGCAATAACAGCTTCCATAGCCTCTGTTGCTGTTGTCTCACCCGCTTTAATCTTAGCAGCCAGTTCAACAGCTGTATAATCTAATAAACTCATATGCGTCCTTTCTATGATTCAACAGTTTTAGGTACAATAAATCCTGATTCATTACATTCAGGTGCATTAGCAAGAGTTGCCTCACTTCCGTCACCATTAGTAACAACGTCTTCTCTCATTACATTATTAACAGGGAACACATGTGACATAGGTTCTACCCCTGTAGTATCAAGCTCTCCGAGCTTGTCAATATAATCAAGCATGCTCGCCATATCCTTCTTGGCAGCTTCCTTCTCTTCATCAGAGAGTTCAAGCTTGGCAAGGATACCAACATACTCAATTGTCTCATCACTAATTACATTAGCCATGTGTGCGTCTCCTTTCGTTGTCGTTATATACGCCTGGAGAAATTGGATAAATCATCACAAGACACGCTTTCGCTACTTGTCGCTCGCAGCGGTACTAAGCGAAATCGGCCACCTCCATCTGAAAAGCTAGCTTTTCAGACTCCGCCAGCCGATTTTGCTAAGTGCCGGCGGCTCCAAAGTGTCTTGTTCACGCTTTATCCAATTTCTCCAGGCTCACACATCTACCCCGGAACGAGACGCGACATCGCTTTGCTCGTCGGGGGAGTGAAAACCTCCACTCTTTCTCTTAGGAAAGTTTATATTCAGTCAGGTATTGGTTGTCGAAGGGCAGGCAGCGAGGTTTTATAAGTTCGCAAGCAAGGCGCTTTGGAGCCGCCGGCACTTAACGAGTTGGAAGCGGCTGCCTTTAGGCAGCCAAATTCCAAGGAGTTTAGTGTCCGCTGCGAGCGACAAGCAGCGAGAGCGTGCCTTGCGGTGAACTTATAAACCTCGCAGCCGTCCGTATATCCACTAATCCCTAACCTTAATATGAACTTCCCTAAGCTGCTGCTCTGTTACCTCATTTGGTGCTCCGCACATTAAATCCTGTGCTGTTCCGCTCATTGGGAATGGAATTATCTCACGGATATTCTCTTCATTTCTAAGGAGCATAATCATACGGTCAACACCTGGTGCCATACCTGCGTGTGGTGGTGCACCAAACTGGAATGCATTATATAATGCTCCGAATTTTGCCTTTAATACTTCTTCATCATATCCGGCAATTTCGAATGCCTTAACCATTATCTGCATGTCATGGTTACGGACTGCTCCTGATGATAACTCTACACCGTTGCATACGATATCATACTGGTATGCAAGGATATCAAGAGGATCTTTTGTATTAAGCGCCTCAAGTCCGCCCTGTGGCATTGAGAATGGATTATGTGTAAATCCAATCTTCTTAGTTTCTGGATCTTTCTCAAACATTGGAAAATCATTAACATAACAGAATCTGTATGCATTTTTCTCAATGAGATCAAGTCTCTCACCAAGTTCGTTTCTGATCTGTCCTGCAAAGTATGCAGCTCTGTCTTCCTTATCAGCGATGAAGAAGATTGTATCTCCTGGCTGAAGTCCTGCAAGGTCTTTGATTTCTCCCTTGAGTTCTTCTGGAATAAATTTATCAATTGGTCCCTTGTAGCTTCCGTCTTCAAGAACCTCAAGGTATCCAAGTCCGCCCATTCCGATTCCTGTAGCGAACTTAAGTAACTTCTCATGCTGTCCCTTTGAAAGCTTTGCATGTACATTGATTGCTCTTACAGTCTTGTTCTGGAAAGGCTTGAATGTACATTTGTTAAAGAATTCTGAAAGGTCGATAATTCTAAGTGGATTACGAAGATCTGGCTTATCTGAACCAAACTCAAGCATTGCCTGCTTGTAGCTGATGATTGGATAAGGTGCCTGTGTAACTTCGTATCCTTCTGGTGCGAATTTTGCAAATGTTTCTGTGAGAACCTCTTCACCAATTCTGAATACATCTTCCTGTGTAGCAAAGCTCATCTCGAAATCTAACTGGTAGAATTCTCCTGGTGAACGGTCAGCTCTTGCATCCTCATCTCTGAAGCAAGGTGCAATCTGGAAATATTTATCAAAACCAGATACCATAAGTAACTGCTTATACTGCTGTGGTGCCTGTGGAAGAGCATAGAATTTGCCCTTATATTTTCTTGAAGGTACGATATAATCTCTTGCACCCTCTGGTGATGAAGCACAAAGGATAGGTGTCTGGATTTCAAGGAATCCCATGTCTGTCATCTTCTGACGAAGGAATGCTATAACCTTTGATCTGAATATCATGTTATCCTTAACCTTCTGGTTTCTTAAATCAAGATATCTGTACTTAAGACGTACATCCTCTCTTACTTCCTTAGAAGTCTGTACTTCAAATGGAAGCTGCTGGTATACCTGTCCAAGTATTGTAATCTTCTTAGCTTCAAGCTCGATTGTTCCTGAAGGAATCTTAGGATTATAAGTTTCCTCATCTCTCTGCTCCATAATACCCTCGATAGCGATACACTCTTCCTTATGAATACCATCAAGTAATGTTGTATCACGAAGTACTACCTGAAGTACTCCATACATATCTCTTAAATCGATAAATGAAACTCCTCCGTGGTCACGGATGTTCTCAACCCATCCTGCAACCTTTAACTCCTTGCCGATGTAACTTTCATTAACTTCACTTAAGTTAACATCTCTGTACATGTTTGCCATTGCAATCTCCTTTCTTTTCTGGACAGGTAAAAATGTTGTTTCTGTCCGGTTTCTGTTTAATATAACTACATCCCAGAAAAAACTAAAACCCCGGGATGTAAAAAACATCCCGGGGCGAATAAACTTATGTTATCCGCGGTACCACCCGCATTGAAAGGCTCTTAAACCTTTCATCTCATTGCACTTAACGCGTGTAACGGAATGACCTACCCAGCCGTTCCCCGGCTGCTCAACCATTCAACTCCAGAGCGTTCCTCTTAACAATTCCCTGCGTATGCTTTCAGTCGGTGGCATCACTTTCCTGTCAGGTTCCATGAAAAGAAGTCTCTTTCACAGTCTTTGATATATTCATATAGTTAAATGATAACATAGTCAATATCACTTTTCAAGTGCGAATTTTCCCTGTATGAAATTAATATACATTTTTATGAATTATGATGGTACTTTTCTCAATTTATTATCTTAATTAAATAAGCTTAATTGTCTTTACCATTGCATCCATATTCTTCTTTATTAGCTCAATCTTATCTGCTGGCTGTGACTGTTCCTGCTCAAGACCGAAGAAACCAACGGTTTCAGGACCAGCCTCAAGTACATATCCATATATATAACAATCCCATGTGGTATCTTTGTCACTGCTTGACTTTGCTAATGTAAGCTTTCCTTCGAATTTCTTCATCTTTATTCCATTAATATCTACATCGGTTACTGAAGCAACTTTCACAGGAACATCATTTGTATATCCACCTATATGTTTAGAAATACCATTGTCACTCCACAAAAGCTGTGAGACACTTTTTTCTATTTGCTCCCCTGTAACAGATGTAAGTGGTAAAGTACTTTTCCCATCAAATATTCCTGATATATAAAGGTCTGTCTTATCTTTTGAATTAAATATTATCGACCCAGCTGTTCCAGTACATGTATATCCTTTAGGAATCTGTGCTGTAAATCCATTAAATATACTAATTTGACTTTCTAACTGGTCATTACTCTGACTAGTTGACTTTTCTTCACTCTTAGAACTGCTTTCCTGCGTCTGGCTAACCTGTGAGTTCCCTTCATTACCAGCAGTTGTTGTATTCTCCTTCTTCCCACATCCTGCTAATACTGATGTAATCATCAATGCTCCCATTACTGCACATGTTAACTTTTTCATTTCATTATTCTCCTTTAACCATTATTATTTATTGATTTGTTATCAATATCCTGCTGATCCCTTATACTTAACGGTATACCATTTTGTTCCTGATAGCTGACTCGTTATTGTTTCTGCCATGAATGGTAATGCCATCATAAGTGGCTTTACTTCCACTGTTGAAAAGTGAGAATATGGGCAGTGCAATAGTGGCTTTATTTTCCCAATATTGCCATAAGCTATTGCACCTCCCTCATTGATTTTATTTAACGCGTAACTACTGTATTAATCATTGCATCCATATTCTTTTTAACCAGTTCAATCTTATCTGCTGGCTGTGACTGTTCCTGTTCAATGCCAAAAAATATTTTAGTATTTCTTTTTGTTTCGAATGCATAACCATATATATAACAATCCCATGTTGTATCTTTATCGCTGCTCGACTTTGCTAATGTGAGCTTGCCTTCGTATTTTTTCATTTTGACTCCATTAATTTCTACATCTTTTACATTACTGATTGAGACTGGTACATCTTTTGTATATCCTTTAATTTGTTCTGAAATACTATAGTCATTCCAAACATAATTAGAAATATTTGATGCTATGTTTTCTGATGTTAAATCATCTAATGCTAATTCTTTAACAGAACCTATTGTTCTAGTTATATATATATTAGATGTATCTTTGGGATTATAAACTACTATACCTGCTGTTCCTGTTGTCGCATATCCTTTTGGTATTTGAGCTGAAAACTCCGAAAAAACAACCTTTTCATTTTCTAATAAATCACTTGATTGTTGCGACTGTTTTTCTTCGCTCTTAGAACTGCTTTCCTGCGTCTGGCTAACCTGTGAGTTCCCTTCATTACCAGCAGTTGTTGTATTCTCCTTCTTCCCACATCCTGCTAATACTGATGTAATCATCAATGCTCCCATTACTGCATATGCTATTTTTCTTGTCTGCATTTTAATTCTCTCCTCATTCTCATATTGTACAATTCTTACATAGAATTATCGTGAGAATTATAGCACTTCCCCCCCCCACCATTGTAAATATTTTTATAGTATATCGTGTCTTTTTATCAATCTGAAAAGCAGACTGCCATATTCATAATAAATCCATTTATGTCTGTTTCAAGCCTTCTATCACTAACTCTTTATGAAAATATTGTAATGTTGAAAATCCATATTTTCTATCAAACATTTTTTTATGTAGCTTTCTTTTCCCATTCATACATTCCATATATTCTTCTACATAATCAAGTGCATCTTTTTTTATTCGTTCTAAATTTATCATCGTCTCATTATACTCATCTTTATCAACGATAGCATCTGTAGAATCCAAATAATTTGTCTTAGTTATAATGATTATTTTACTATAGTCCAATCCCGATTTATGTGCTTTAGATCTTTTTGTTTTTGAGAAATGAAAAGCATATGGGTGATGTATTTCTGTTCTATATGGAATGCATATAAAAAAGTCATAATGTGTCTGAAATAATAAGCAGTTATATGCTCTCTGATTCTTCTTTAATACTTCTCTATATGGCGGATTAGGATATGCATTATAAAAATGTTCCGTCAACTTAAGAATCTGATAATCATTCTGTGGTAAATTCATTCAATTGTCTCCTCTGGAAATAGCCACTCGACTGAGTAAAAAGAAACGAGAGACTATACAGCCTCTCGTAATTAGCTTCATCATTCGGTCACTTTTTATTTTACCGTCCTGTCGGAACCGTCACAGGACTCATCGCTCGGTCACTTTTTATTTTACCGTCCTGTCAGAACCGTCACAGGACTCATCATTAATGACGAAGAAGAACATTTCTGTTCTCAATTGTATTATATGCTTTTATAGCATATACATCAATACTTTTTATTTGATTTTTATTGAATTTCTATCGAATGTTCTTTCACATATTCCCCAATCTTCTTATCCGAAGCAAGTATATGGTTAGACAGCCAGCCAAGCAGGAATCCTATAAGATCCATAAGATATTCCTCCTGATTATCATCCATTGCCTCAAGCTCCCTGAAATCAATATTTACAAGCTTTTCTACAAATGCTGAATGCGCCCTTTTCTGTGCTTCGATTTCAGGATATCCGATTTTCTTCATCAGTTCTTCCTCATCACTGAAATGTGTCTCCGTGTATTCCCTCAGTTCTGAGAGAAGTCTTATGATTTCATCATATTTATCATGAAGAAGTTCTGCATGTATAACATCATTAGTGTCCCTGATAATATCAAAAAGATGCTTATGCTCCTCATCGACAAGCTCAATTCCTGTTATATATTTGTCTGTAAATGCAAATGCGTCATCAACATTAGTTTCTGGTGCCATCTTTCCAATCATCATGTCGCTGCTCAAGATGTGGCTGTAAAGCCATCTGGTAAGATAAAGCAGCAGCTCATTAAGAGAATTTCTTGCTGCCTCCGGTGAAGATTCATCTAACTTAAATGTATTAATCTTTTCTGCAAATGCTTTGTGTTCTCTCTGCTGTATTGGCAGCTCCGGGTCATGAATACTCTTCATGTATTCTTCTTCATGAGCAAAATGTGTAATAGCATAATCCTTAAGATTATCTATAAGATTCTTCGCAATTGACGCGGCATTATCTGTTTCTTTTACCAGTGCAAATGCTTCATTAAGCATCTGGAACAGTTTTCTATGTTCTTCATCAATATTATCAATGTGTATCATACAGTCTTCTGTAAATTCGTACATATATATCAATCTCCTCGTGCTTATATTTGCCTTGTATTATAACACCTTTTCTTTAAGCTGTGCAATGCTGTCCACCTGAAACATTAAATATCTGTTTTTAATGAGTATATTCACAAAACAAATGTAGTTTGTCAAAACATTTAAGGCTATAATTAACTTATTTAAAGCATTTTGCTTTGCAAAACAAGGAGGCAATACCTCTGCTCCTGCATGGGCAGTCGCATTTTGCTCCGCAAAACAAGGAGGTATGTATGAACATTTATCTTGCTGGAGATTCTATTGTACAGAATTATACTGAAGAAGAATTTATTGCAGGCTGGGGACAGTTTCTGCCACGCTTCTTTAAGCCTGATGTAAATGTATTTAACTATGCCAAGGGTGGCAGAAGTTCAAGACTTTTTATTAATGAAGGAAGATTTGAAGAGATTGACAGACATATTCAGTCCGGAGACTATCTTTTTATAGAGTTCTGTCATAATGATGACGATTCAAAGGATTACAAATCTATGTTTAACCGTCAGACTCCGCTTGGCGTACCAGATGAATCAGGTCGATTTCCTGTTATAGCAGGAGTTAAGATGCCTAAGAATTATATACCACCTAAATATATTGAGGCACTTAATAATGATGATTCGATAACTGATAAACAGGCTGTTCTTAACAGTGTTATAGCCATAAACCAGTCTTATCCATATGACACTTACTATCCATACTCAAAAGACGCTTCTATGGGCAGTTACAAATGGTTCATCAAACAGTTTATTGATATGGCAAGAAAGCATGATGCATCTCCTGTATTAGTTACTGCGCCTGCAAGAACATTTTTTAATGATGACGGAACAATTATGGACGCTCCAGGCTGCCACGGCGGTAATAATTTCAGCTATATAAGAGCTATGCGCCAGATTGGCGAAGAAACCGGCACTCCTGTACTTGATCTGTTTTCTTATTCAGTTGAACTTTTTGAAAAAATCGGACATGACAATATCCACAGATATACTTCAATCAAAAAAGGTATCAATAAAGGAAAATGGCCTGACGATTTCTTAAAAGAACTTGCCAAGCCAGAAACTGTTTCTGAGAATACACATTTTAACAAGGATGGAGCAATGCTTATCACCGAAGGTCTGGTAGAACTGATTCTTAAATCCAAGAACCCCCAGCTTTGTGAATTGCAGTCCGCCTTGCTTCATAACGTGGTATAAATATATTACTTATTAATGAATTCCCATGCTTCTTCGGGGCTGTGTACAACAAACTCAGCCCCATTATCATTTAAGAACTCTTCATCTCTGAATCCCCAGCCAACCATACATACATCCATTCCTGCATTAGCCGCTGTCTGGACATCTACTTCTGAATCCCCGACATATACAGCCTGTGTTCTGTCAACATCAAACTGTCTTAATACTTCATTAACACTGTCCGGATATGGTTTTCTTCTTATGCCTTCTCTCTCTCCAACCGCATAATCAAATAGTCCCGGAAAATAATCTTTGCATAAAATCTGCACTCCATAATCAGCCTTGTTAGATACAACCGCAGTGTACACACCGGCATTTCTTATATTCTCAATAAGTTCTTTTATTCCATCATAAGGTCTTGTCTTATCGGCACAGTGCTTCTTGTAATGCTCTGTAAATGTTTCATGCACCTTAACTATCATGCTTTCTGGTGTTCCCTGTGGTACAGCTCTTTCCATCAGCTTTCTTATCCCATTGCCAACAAAATGTCTGATTTCTTCAATCGTCCTCTCAGGCATGTCAAATACTGAAAGTGCATAATTAGTACTATCTGCAAGGTCTTCCAATGTATTAAGTATCGTTCCGTCCAGATCAAATACAACGATTTTGTATTTCATATATCCTCCTTGTTATGGCTTCTTTATCCCAGCAGCTCCTCAATTATATCGTAATGCTCATCAATCGCTGCATTAAGTGTCTCAATATCCTTCTTTATAAGGCTATCATATATCATTTCATGTGTCTTTAAAAGTTTCTTTTTCTTAATTCCATCTGCATGCTTTATGACATAATCTATCCATTCGCGGTAGACTTCAACAACAGCTTCCATCAGTGTAATCCACAGGTTGTTTCCGGTATCTGCAATCAGTTCCTCGTGAAATGCCTTATCAGTATCAACAAGGTTTTCACCTGTTACCATGCTCATCTGATTAACCATGCTTTCCAACCGCTCCCGTTGTTCTTTCGTAAGACCTGTATGTATTACTGCATTACACACTGACTTTTCCATCATGCGGCGGAATTCGCATACTTCACGCTTAGTAATAGTCTTTAATGCAATCATCATTAATATAGTCTGCTTTATAGACTGACCGACATTCTCTGATATATAATTACCAGAACCCTGACGGCGTTCTATAAGTCCCATTCCATGCATAATACTTAATGCTTCTCTTGTTGAATTGCGTCCTATGCCAAGTGTTTCCGCAAGTGCACGTTCAGTAGGCAGCCTGCTTCCTATTGTAAGCTCCCCGCTTTTCATAAGCTCATAAATATATTGAATTGCCTTTTCGTATTCCTGCGATATTTTCTTCTGATTCATATTATCCTGTTTCAGCTTATAACACCCCTGTCTCATTAATATAGGCTTCTATAAGTCTTAGTGCACCATCTTCCCCAACCTTTGAAACATCTATGCATATATCGTAATATTCTGCATTTCCCCATTCTTCACCTGTATAATAATTGTGATATGAGCATCTTCTAAGGTCTGTATCTTCAACTATCTTAGCTGCTTTCTTAGGGCTGACATTGTGCTTCTTTTCTATAAGTTCTGCTCTTTTTTCTTTGTTTCCTGTGAGAAATACTGATATAACATCTTCTCTGTGTCTGAATGCATTATTTCCGCATCTGCCGACAACTACGCAATTTTCATTACCGATTATGTCAGCCATAGCCTTGCGTGGAGTTTTTCCATTATCTGTTGTATCATCACCTGCCATTGTATCAGCATACAGCAGCATATCAAGAGGCATTTCTCCATAAAAATATGGATACTTCTCATACAAACCTTTTTCTTTCGCAAGTCTGCACACAGCATCCTTATCATAAAATGGTATAAAATATTTCTCTGCCAGTGCTTTTCCTATCTGGTCACCCATACATCCACATTGTCTTGCAATCGTGATTATCATGTTTAACGCCTCCTAATTTTACATAAATCCAGCAAATACTGATGAAAGTGCAACTGTAAGTATACCTGCAACTGCTATCGAAAGACTGCTCATTGCACCTTCAATTTCACCCATTTCCATAGCCTTGGCTGTTCCTATCGCATGAGCAGCAGATCCTAACGCAAGTCCTTTGGCAATCGGTTCTTTTATTCTGAATATTTTACATATAAGCTCACCAAATATATTTCCAAGAACTCCTGTTACAACAATAACTGCAACTGTGATTGTTACATAACCTCCAAGTTCCTCAGAAACTCCCATACCAATAGCAGTAGTTATTGACTTCGGAAGAAGAGTAACATATTCTGCATGACTCAGATTCATAATTTTAGATAACACAAGTACCGTTGTTAAACTTGTAAGCACACCTGATGCTATTCCTACAACAACTGCCTTGTAATTCTTCTTAAGAAGACTCCATTGCTCATACAGCGGAATTGCAAGACATACAGTTGCCGGTGTAAGAAACCAGCTAAGATACCTGGCACCCTGATTATATACATCATAATCAACACCTGATACTGCAAGTACTATTATTGTTATTATTATTGATATAAGCAGTGGATTGAATATTCCAAGCTTGAATTTTTTCTTAAGCACAGAACCAATAAAGTATGATAAAAGGCTTAATGTGACTCCGGCAAAAAGTGATTCTCTGAAAAAATCATTCATTAGTATTAACCTCATTTCTTTGTGCTTTGCGTAATTCTCTCTTCCTGTCAGCACGTATGATTATCTGTGAAGCCTGACCTGTAACCGCCATAACCGTAATTATAGCAACAACCGTAACAACAAGCACCGGCACGAGCATAGGTTTTAATACCCCCCATGAAGACATCAGTCCTACTCCTGCCGGAATGAACATAACAGGCATTACAGCTATAAGATATTTCCCTGCGTCCTTTACCCAGCTAAGCTTTATAAGTCCGGTAAGAAGTCCAACAAAAAGTATCACCATTCCATATATACTGGCTGGAACCGGCAGCGGAAGCAGATATTTAAGTGCTTCTCCGACAAATGAAATAGCCAGTATTATAAGAAACTGTCTCAATAATTTCATAACATTTCTCCATAAATAAAAATTTGCGGTGCAAATTGGTGCTACCAATTCATACCGCAAATTATAATACATTCTTATGTACAATAAAGCAAGGACTTTTTTATGCTCTTCTTGCCTTAGCTGCCTTAAGCAGATGTTTTGCAAGAACTGATGTTGTTACCGAACCTACTCCTCCAGGAACCGGTGTACATACAGAAGCGTTCTCTGCAACATCTTCAAAATCAACATCACCACACAGATTGCCGTCTTCATCAACATTTATTCCAACGTCAATTACAACTGCACCATCTGCAACAAATGATTTGTCAACCATCTTTGCAACGCCTGCTGCCGCAACAAGCACCTCAGCCCCCTTACATACTCCTGGCATATCAACTGTCTTAGTATGACACACTGTTACTGTTGCATTCTTCTTCATAAGCATCATCGCAACCGGCTTACCGATAACAAGACTTCTTCCGATAACTACTGCTCTCTTACCCTTTAAGTCAACTCCTGCATAATCTAACATCTCAATTACAGCTTCTGCTGTACATGGACCATATCCTGTCGGATCCCCTGCATATACCTTTGCAAGATTCATAGGTGATATTCCGTCCAGATCTTTCACACTGGCAATTCTGTTCTCAATTGCCTTCTCATCAAGATGCTTTGGCAAAGGTCTTAAAAGAAGAATTCCGTCAATATCATCATCTTCATTAATCTTGTCAAATTCTTTCTGGAAAGTATCATTATCAATATCAGCAGGAAATGTATATGAAGTACATCTGAATCCTACTTTTTCCATCTTCTTGGTAGCGCCACGCTCATATGACATATCATCTGGTCTTTCACCAACACGCACAATTGCAAGATGTGGAATTGCGCCATTCCAGTCCTTCATCTCTTCAATAATCTTCTCATTAATAGCATTAGCAACCGGTAATCCCTTAAGTGTCTCCATTATTCCTCCTTGTTTTGCGAAGCAAAATCCATGTGCTTTTTAAGCACATTGTCTCCCCCAGCGAGGAGAGGAATTTTCCTCCTTATTTTGCAATCCTGTTCTATGATCTTACAGCGTCCATAACTCTTCCAAATGTTTCTTCTTCAATATGTGCTGCTTCAGCAAGCATCTTATCTGCCTTAAAGTTCATATCTTCAGCAAGTTCTCTGTCCTTCATAAGCTTTGTATTGATAAATACATTAAGCGAAGCACCCTTCATTGCAGCCTCACACATTGTTATGCCGACACCTGCATCACTGATTGCAATTCTGCTTCCAATTACAGATATACGGTCGATAAGCTTCATGGCTTCAAGTATAAGCTCCATCATTGACAGAGGGGCTTCTGAGGCTGTAACAAGTGCCTTTGCCATAATTGCTTCTCTTTCCTTAATCTGTTCTTCTGTATCCTTAGGAAGTCCATAAGCTGCTGCAAGAGGCTTAAAGCTTTCAGCATCCTTATCCATGCACTCTGCAAGTCTCTTTGTAAGGTCTGTCGCTTTAACAATAAGTTCTTCAATCTCTTCCTGATACTCTGCATATTTCTTCTTTCCTGTAGTAAGTGCAAGCACCATATTACCAAGGCTCATGCCTACTGCTGCCACATATCCGCACGCTCCGCCGCCTCCCGGCACCGGTTCACTTGAAGATAAAACCGCAAGGAAATTATACATTGTCATATCTGTCATCATATTAAATATCTACCTCCCCTGTAAATACTGTTTTAGCCGGGCCTTCAAGATATACGGTATTCTCATCTTTATCCCATGTAATCTTTAAGTCACCACCAAGAAGATGAAGTGTTGCTGTTGTGTCGCACATTCCGTTAAGAACAGTTGCAACAAGGCTCGCACATGCACCTGTACCACAGGCAAGTGTCTCCCCGGAACCTCTCTCCCAAACACGCATATTAAGATTATTCTTATCTACAACCTGAATGAATTCAGTATTAATTCTCTCTGGAAATGCTTTGTGATTTTCAAAGAAAGGTCCGATTTTTTCAATCTCAAATTTCTTAATATCAATATCTTTATCAAGATAAACAATAGCATGAGGATTACCCATTGAAACTGCTGTTACCTTATATTCCTTACCTTCTACAACAATAGTCTCATCCACAACAGGTGTCTTAACAACCTGTCCGGCAATTGTCTCTATCTCACAGCCTTTGTATTCTTTAAGTTCCTTCGTATCAACAGGAATCTGTGCTGCCTCAAGAATTGGTGCACCCATGTTAACTCTTGCTGTCTCAACCTTGCCATCTGCACCAGTTTTAAGCTCAAGTATCTTCACACCTGCAAGTGTATCAATAGTAACTGTTGTTTTATCTGTAAGTCCGTTGTCATATACGAACTTTCCAACACATCTTATTCCATTGCCACACATCTGTCCCTGCGAACCATCTGCGTTGTACATCTCCATAAAGAAATCAGCTTTATCTGACTTCTTAATAAGAATAAGTCCATCCGAACCTATTCCAAAATGTCTGTCACTTAAATCAATTGCGACCTGTGACGGATTATCAATTACCGACTGTGTGCAGTCTACGTATATGTAGTCGTTGCCTGCTCCATGCATTTTAGTAAACTTCATACTGCGTCTCCCTTTTCCTATATATTATAAATGTAGTGATATATCACATTTGTCATACATCCTGATATATTCCCATTACCATAGTTGCTGACTCTACCATTGTATTGCCACTGTCCATGCTGCATTTCTGGATATATCTGAATGCCTCCTGCTCTGACATATTATTTCTTTCCATAAGCAGATGCTTTGCATCATCAATTATCTTCTGTTCTTCCGGACTTCTCTTTCTTGGCTGTGACCGCAATTTCTTTCTACGCCTTATCTGTGCCTGAAGCATCATCTCTATAGTTGACACAAGGTCATTAACCTTTATTGGCATTGCCGCACATACAATTCCATTGTCCTGACAATCTTCCCATCTGTTCTGGGACGCAACTAACAACATCTCAAAGCTCTTTGGCTTATATTCATATAATTCAGTATAAACCATATTATCTGACAGCTTATATCCGCATATTATGATTCCATCAGACAAAGTATCAGCCTGATTGATTGCCTGTGCCCCACTTGTACATGGTACAGCGACATCGAAGCCTCTGTGAATCAAAAGATTCCTTACTGCTTTAGCCTCCTCTAACTTAGGAAATGCTACAATCAATGTGGACATCAATTAACTCCTTTTCTACTTAGCATACGCTTTACCATGTTTAATCAATACTTGTAGAGATATTCATCAATTTCCCACTGTGAGACTCTTGTTGTGTAGTTTTCCCATTCTTTCATCTTAGCTTCAACATATTTGGTTGTAATATGTTCTCCAAGTACGCTGCATAAAAACTCATCTGCCACAAGACAGTCAACAGCTTCCTTAAGGTCTGCCGGCATATTCTCTATTCCTGCTGCCCTTCTCTCGCCAGGTGTCATCTCATATATATTGCAGTCAACACTCTCAGGTACTTCTATCTTGTTCTTAATACCATCAAGTCCTGCTGCAAGGCAGAGTGCCAGCACGAGATATGGATTAGCTGTAGGATCCGGATTTCTTAACTCAACTCTTGTTCCATTTCCTCTTGATGCAGGTATTCTTATAAGCGGACTTCTGTTCTTTGCTGACCATGCTATATATACAGGTGCTTCATATCCCGGAACAAGTCTTTTATATGAATTAACAAGCGGATTAGTTATTGCTGACATACCTCTTGCGTGCTTCATAATACCAGCAATAAAATGATATGCATCATCTGATAAACCAATCTTTCCATTCTCATCTGCAAATATATTCTTACCCTCTTCAGTTGCAAGTGACATATTAATATGCATTCCAGAACCGCTGATACCAAACTTTGGCTTTGGCATAAATGTTGCATAAAGTCCATGTCTCTTGGCAATTGTCTTAACTGTCATCTTAAATGTCTGTATATTATCTGCTGTCTTTAAAGCCTCATCATATTTAAAATCAATCTCATGCTGTGCAGGAGCAACCTCATGATGTGAAGCCTCAATCTCAAATCCCATATCCTCAAGAGTAAGAACCATGTCTCTTCTTATATTCTCGCCCAGGTCATTAGGTCCGAGGTCAAAATATCCAGCTTTTTCATGGCTTAAAGTTGTAGGAAGTCCGTTGTCATCTGTATGGAATAAGAAAAATTCACATTCAGGACCGACATCAAAGCGGTATCCCATTTCATTCGCTTCTTTAATAGTTTTCTTAAGTATCCATCTTGGGTCGCCCTCAAAAGGCTTGCCATCTGGTGTATGCACATCACAAATAAGTCTTGCAACCTTTCCCTGCTGTGGTCTCCATGGGAATATTTCAAATGTATCGTAGTCAGGATACAGATACATATCTGACTCTTCAATTCTTACAAAGCCTTCAACAGAAGAACCGTCAAACATGCATTTGTTATCAAGTGCCTTCTCAAGCTGGCTTGAAGTAATTGCAATATTCTTAAGTGTTCCAAAAATATCTGTAAACTGAAGACGTATAAACTCTACATCCTCTTCTTCAACCATTCTGAATATATCGTCCTTAGTGTATCTGCTCATAAGAAACCTCCGTTATAATTATATATTTCTTATTGTGGCTTATTGCCAACTTTTATAAATATACTACATTTTAATCTCTTTGTGTAGAATACTAATATTTTTCTTGAAAAATTTTATTTCTTAATGTACCATAGTTATGCATATTTTGTCTTTTTAAGACATATATTAATAATTTTAAGGGAGATAAATTATGGCTAAGAAAACAAATGTACCTCTTAAGAGACGCAGACGCTCTGAACTTAATGTAAAACTCATTGCTATCATTGCTGCTGTACTCTTTGTTGTAACTATAGGTATAGTATTCGCTGTTATTGGCAGTCACAAAAAAGAAAATAATCCTTCTGTTGCCGATAACCAGAATAATGAAACTACTGCTGAACCAACAACAGAGGAAGAAACTACAACCAAGGTTCCGACTATAGAGGTCGACCTTATGATGATTGGTGATATGCTTATGCATGAAGGTGTTGTAAAAAGTGGTCTTATGGATGATGGAACTTACAACTTCGACCACCTCTACACTAACATAGCTAAAGATATAAGCTCTGCAGACATAAAAATCGTCAATCAGGAAACAATCCTCGGCGGTTCTGATTTTGCTTACACAGGATATCCAACATTTAACTCACCATGGGCACTTGGTGATGCAGAAGTTAAAGCAGGCTTCAACATTATCCTTCATGCTACCAACCACACATTAGACAAAGGACTTAAGGGTGTTGAGAACTGCCTTTCATTCTGGAAGACTTATCATCCTGATACTACTGTTCTTGGTATCAACGAAACAGAGGAAGATTATGAGAATATATATGTTTATGAAAAAGAAGGCTTCAAGATAGCATTTCTTAACTACACATACGGAACTAACGGAATTCCTATTCCTGATTCCAAGCCTTATATCGTAAACATGCTTGATAAGGATAAGATTACAGCAGATGTAACTAAGGCTAAACAGCTTGCTGATATGGTTATTGTACTTCCACACTGGGGTACTGAATATGTCTACACACCAGATTCTAACCAGAATTACTGGACACAGCTTTTCTTAAGCCTTGGTGTTGATGTTGTTATCGGTACACATCCTCATGTCCTTGAGCCTGTCGAGGTAGTATCTGATACTAAGGGGCATGAAATGCTTGTATACTATTCACTTGGTAACTTCGTTTCTAATCAGGACCAGAAGCCTCGTATGATAGGCGGTATGGCTAAGATGACACTTGTTAAAGATGAAACAGGCTGTTATGTTAAGAATTATAATCTTACACCTGTTATAACACAGAAGCTTTTCGGCCAGAAAGCAATCACTACATATAAATTAAGTGATTACACAGAATCACTTGCATCAGGCAACGCAATCCGCAACGATTCCGGCTGCTATGATTTCAGCCTTTCATACTGCCAGACTCTCGTTAAGCAGATTCTTGGCGATGATTACGATGAAAGCACAAGTGAATTAAATGTTTCACTCCATCCTGATGGTCTTGTTAAAGATACATCTGCAACAGAAAGCAGTTCTTCTGCTAAGTAATGAAAAAAGCAGTAATTTTTTAAAATGTAAAGAGATATATTGATACTAAGCATTATCCGAGGTATCAGTATGTCTCTTTTTTCTAATAAACAAATGCGCATTATATTCATATACTGCGTTATAATCATTTTAGTAATCTGTGGCATAATAACCGCAAGACATAAAAAAACATCATCAGATTCAATTGTAAAAACAACTAAAACCAATAACGAAACATCGGAATCATCAGACACCCAACATACTTCTGACAACACTCCCAATACCGACAGATTACCGCCATACAACTCATCCAATCAGGGAAACGGAATTGGCGGCGGTGCAATCATGGGCAATTGCAGCATAGGCAGCCGTAAACTTCCTATATACTGTGTTGACCTTAGTAAAAAGACTAATCTCGATACCTCCAAAAAATATGTTTCCATATCATTTGATGCCGCATGGGGCGATGAAGATACTATAAAGATTCTTGACATTCTTGATAAATATAATATCAAAACCACATTTTTCATGACCGGAGGCTGGGTGGACAGCTACCCTGATAAGGTTCTTGAAATCTATAACCGCGGTCACGACCTCGGCAATCACAGCCAGAACCATAAAGAAATGAGTAAACTTTCTGTAAATGAGCAGAAAGATGAAATCATGTCTGTTGCCAATAAAATAAAAGAAATCACCGGATATACGAGCTTCCTGTTCCGCCCGCCATACGGTGATTATAATTCAACGCTTATTGATACAGTCTATGGCTGTAACTTCTATCCTATAGAATGGGATGTAGATTCCCTTGACTGGAAGGACTATGGAACAGACAACATAATTAAGACCGTAACAACACATAAAGCTCTTAAGAACGGTTCCATAATTCTTATGCACAACGGTGCTAAATACACAGCTGAAGCTCTCGAATCTGTAATAACCGGGCTGCAGTCCCAAGGCTACGAAATTGTGCCTGTATCACAGCTTATTAATACTGAGAATTTTCATATGGATGGAACCGGACTGCAGATTCCTGACTAATTCTTATGCATAAGGTGCTTTGTATAAAACTTAGCACCTTATGCAACTTTATTATTATAATCAGTGACATATACCTCACTGGCAATCTCTCTTGCCTTTTCTACAATCTTTTCCAAACGGGACATGACTTCATCTGAAAAATACTTTTCTCCACATTCCTCACATTCCTCACAAGGAACATTCTTAATTATAATTACACAATTATCAAAAGTAACAACATGTGTTGTAACCGATGGTTTTGTTGTTTTACATTTACAATAAAAACACATACTATTGCTCCTTTCTTGTCTTTAAATCTGCTTCAAACTTATCCGTATTAGGGTAGTATGCTGTTACTATATACACATTCTCTCCATCATAACCTAATACAACATGTATAACTCTGTTTCTTAATGTATACCCAAATATCAGACAGCTAGGATAAGGATAATCATTAATATAATGTTCAATAATCTCCCCATTCATTATACAATTGATAACATCACTCCTCTTAATATCCCTCTCAGCCATTCTTGCTGCAACATGTACTGACCACTTTATCTTCCTTAATGTACATGCTTCTCTTATTTTTTCTATATCCATATATACCCTCTCTTTATCATATTATAATCGTTTTAATTTAATTATACAACTTGCTTTTTCATTTTTATATTAAATATAATATACTAAATATAACACAAATTGTAAAGCAGTAACTTATTTTAATTATTTATTAAGTTTTGTATATAAATCAATCATGCATATTTACTTGTAAATAACTCGCTATCGCATTATAATTTGGTAGTCAAAATATTTTAAATTCAAAAGAGGTGTACAATGAACATTTTCAAGAAAATATACTGCAGAAGTTTTCAGACTGTATTCAAGATTGCACTGCCATTTCTTCCATACAGGAAGCCTAAAATTGTAAGTGCATTATCTGACATTCCATCTGTACTTAACAAAAAGAAGAAATCATGTCCTATAATTATTACTGATCCTGGAATTGCAAAGCTTGGCATTCTTTCTATGCTTACAGATGTATTCGACAATGCCGGCATTGAATACCATGTTTACGATAAAACTGTAGCTAACCCTACAACTGATACCGTGGAAGAGGCACTTGCCATATATAAAGATAACAAATGTGACTGCATAATCGGCTTTGGTGGCGGTTCAAGCATGGACTGTGCCAAAGCTGTTGGTGTAAGAATTGCAAGACCTAAGACACATCTGTCTAAGCTTGGAGGAATCCTTAAGGTCCATGCAAAGCTTCCTCTGCTGGTTGCAATTCCTACAACAGCAGGAACTGGAAGTGAAACTACTCTTGCAGCCGTAATTGTAGACGCCACAAATATGCTATCAACGACTTTCCGCTTATTCCAAGATATGCAGTCCTTGACCCGAAGGTAACCCTTACACTTCCTGCTTCAATTACCGCAACTACCGGAATGGATGCACTTACACATGCCGTTGAAGCCTACATCGGAAACTCAACAACTCCGGGTACAAGAAAAGATGCACTTATGGCTACTGAGTTAATATTTAACAATCTTGACAGAGCATACACTAACGGTTCTGATACAACAGCAAGAAAGAATATGCTTAAAGCTGCTTATTATGCCGGATGTGCATTCACTAAATCATATGTAGGATATGTCCATGCAGTTGCACATTCTCTAGGTGGTGAATATAATGTTCCTCATGGACTTGCAAATGCCGTAATTCTCCCAATGGTTCTTGAAAGCTATGGAGAATCCATCTATACGAAGCTGCATGACCTTGCAATTGCCGCCGGTGTTGCAGATAAGGATATGCCAGATGAGACTGCTGCCAAAGCATTTATACAGGCAGTCAAAGATATGAAAGCAAGATTTAACATTGGTGATACAATTCCTGAGATTAAAGAGGAGGATATTCCTAAGCTTGCAGGGTATGCTGACAAAGAGGCTAACCCTCTCTACCCTGTTCCGGTTCTTATGGACGCTAAGACACTCGAACAATTCTACTATAAACTTATGAAAGATAATACACATGAAAATGAGGTATAATATGGAAGCTACACAAATCAATAAACTTGTACAATCGCAGCGACATTTCTTTCTTACAGGTACAACACTTGATGTAAATGTAAGAATTGATGCCTTAAAGAAACTATATTCGGCAATTAAGAAACATGAGAATGAAATATTTGATGCTCTCTATAAAGACCTTGGCAAAAGCCAGTTTGAAAGTTATATGTGTGAAGTCGGGCTTACTCTCAGCGAGATATCTTATATGCTAAAACATATTAGGAAATTCAGCAGAGAGAAAAATGTTCCAACACCCCTTGCGCAATTTCATTCCAGAAGCTTTAAGAAGCCGTCACCACGCGGAGTTGTCCTTATTATGAGTCCTTGGAATTATCCATTTCTTCTGACAATGGAACCCCTTGTTGATGCAATTGCCGCAGGAAACACTGCGATTCTTAAACCAAGTGCGTACTCACCTTATGTCAGCGATGTTATGTGCCTCATAATAAAAGAAGTATTTGACCCTGCTTATGTATCTGTTGTAACTGGCGGAAGAGCTGAAAATAACTGTCTGCTTAATGAACATTTTGATTACATATTCTTTACAGGAAGCCAGGCTGTCGGCAAAGAAGTTATGCGCAAAGCCGCTGAATACTTAACCCCGGTAACACTTGAGCTTGGCGGAAAAAGCCCATGTATAGTAACAGAATCTGCGGACTTAAAGCTCGCTGCCAGAAGAATTGTATTCGGCAAATTCTTAAACTGTGGGCAGACATGTGTTGCGCCTGATTACATATATGTTCAGGACAGTATCAAAGACCAGCTTGTGAAAGAACTTATCCACGAAACAAAGCGCCAGTTTACAGATTCTCCACTTAACAACAATGATTATGGCAAAATTGTTAATGAAAAGCATTTTAACAGAATATCAGGTCTTATCGATAATAGCAAAGTCGTTCTTGGTGGTGCATCAGATGCAGATTCTCTGCGTATTGAACCTACGATAATGGATAATGTTACATTTGACGACGCTGTGATGCAGGAAGAAATTTTTGGTCCGCTTATGCCTATACTTACCTTTCACTCTGTCGAGGAGGCAGTAAACACTGTTAATGCACACATGCACCCGCTTGCTCTGTATATATTCACTAAGAATAAGAAAGAAGCCCGTTATGTAACCTCAAGATGCAATTACGGTGGTGGCTGTATCAATGATACAATCATTCACCTTGCAACTTCCAATATGGGCTTTGGCGGATTCGGTGAAAGCGGCATGGGCTCATATCACGGAAAAGCCGGATTTGATACATTTTCACACTATAAGAGCATTGTAGATAAAAAATGCTGGCTTGACCTGCCTATGCGCTACCAGCCATACACAAAAACAAATAACAGTTTAATACATATGTTTTTAAAGTAATCACTTTGCATAAAAAACAGCGCTATATTGCATACAATGGCATACGGCGCTGTTTTTATGTTAATAATGTTATTAATAAAATAAGATTGAAAATGACTTCTCGAAAACTTCTCCGGCATCAAGATGATTACTGTATTCCCTGTCCTTAAGCTCCCCTGTAAAATCTATGGCATCTGTTCTTCCATACCACGGCTCTATACATACAAATGGAACATTTTTTGATTTGCATGACCACAGACCAAATACCGGTGTATCAAACTTAACTGTAACAAAAGGCTTTTCATTTTTAACAAGACTTACAGTTCCTGCCTGACCACCCTCAATTATAAATGCATCTTTTTCAAAGCTGTCCTCTTGTATTGTATATTCATGATTAATTAATGGCAGCTCATACTCATCCCTTGCCATTAATTGATAATCTCCTATCAGATGATATGTAATTCTGTCTGCATCAAATCTTATCTTACAGCCAGCCATGCTTGCATCATTCTCTGGTGTTACAAAAGCCGGATGACCACCTATGCTGAAATGCATCATTACATTATCTTTGTTGATTACTCTGTATACTTCTTTAATCTCATTGTCAATAAGGTGATACTCCAGTTCCAATGCAAAATCAAAAGGATATTTCTCTTTAGTATTTTCATCGGATTCAAGTCTCATAACCAGCATACCGTCATTATGCTTAACAAGTGTGAATTCCATATCTCTTGCAAATCCGTGCTGACCCATTTCATATACTTTTCCATTATAAATGCTTTGGTTATCCTTATATTTGCCAATAAGCGGGAAAAGAACAGGTGCAACTCTTTTCCATCCTTCGGGATTGGCGTTCCACATTCTGTGTGTATTGTCAGTTTTACACAATACATCTCTTATTTCACATCCCTTAGAATCCACCGTAACTTTTAAAATGTTGTTTTCTAATACATACTCTGCCATATTGGCCTCCTTTCCGGACATGTTTTCTTTATTGTACACCACAATCTGATATTTTCCAAATTAAAAAAAGCTGACACACAAAAAGTGCATCAGCCTTAAAAATATGCGGATAACAGGAGTTGAACCTGCACGTCTGTTGACACTAGAACCTAAATCTAGCGCGTCTGCCAATTCCGCCATATCCGCGAACATGTGCTATATTACCATATTCTTACGATGTCGTCAACCTTACGCCAGATTCTGTTCACCTTCATTTTGTTTATTTTCCGCCAGTCTCATAACTTCCTTCCATGCAGGCGAGAACAGATAATAACCTATCATTGCAAACATTCCAAAGCTGAAAGAAATTGGGAAGCACAACATTACCCATGTTCCATCAAAGTATCTGTTAATAATATAGGCACTCGGAATTCTGACTGCCCAAAGCATAAGAATGTTGACAATTGTAGTATAACGCACCTTTCCGGTTCCGTTTACAATAGATATTATACAGTTAAAAATAGCATAAAACCACTGGGAAAGCAGCATGACAATAACATGCCTGCTCGCATACATCAATACCATTTCATCTGATGAAAAGAAACGGATTATAGGTTTATGTATCATTATAAAGAACAATCCAAAACTTAATGTAATAAGACCTGAACACAATGGAACTCTCCAGTGTCCCTCTTTAATTCTTGAGTATTTCTTAGCACCATAATTCTGTCCTGAAAATGTAGTGGCCGCCGAAGATAATCCGGTAATTGCTATGTTAGAGCATCCTGTAATTCTTCCTGCTACTGCACCTCCTGCCATAAATATAGCACCCTGTGAGTTATTAAAGGTCTGTAATGCAACATGTCCTAATGAATATAGTGAATTGTTAAGACCAACAGGTAAGCCAATAGCCAGAATGTCTTTCATCATTGTTCCAGAGAATCTTCTCGGCAAAAATGTAAACTGTATCTCTGGAAACTTCTTTCTTATATAAACAATACTTACAATCCATGAAATAAACATGGCAATACTTGTAGAAAGTGCTGCCCCAGCTACATCCATTCCAAAACCTGCAACAAACAATAAATCAAATACTATATTAGAAACACATGATACAACCAGAAACCATAGTGAAGCCTTGCTGTCTCCAAGTCCTCTTAAAATTCCGGCATTCATATTATACCCCAGATTACCAAGTGTACCTAAGAATACAACCCTTGTATAGATTAATGCGGCACCCCACACATCCTGCGGCACTTTCATGAATTCCAGAATATACGGTGCTGCAAACCATCCAAGAATTCCAATCGGAATACCTATAATATATATAAATGTTATTGAAGTTCCACATACTGAAACAACTTTTTCCGATTCCTTGGCCCCGGTATATTGTGAAATAAGAATAGACACACCTGTTCCTATTCCTAAAAAGACACATAATAATACTTCAACTGGCTGCGAACTCGTTCCTACCGCAGCTAAAGATGTATCACCACAGTATTTACCTATTACAAGTGCATCAACCGTAGTATATAACTGCTGCAAAACATTTCCAATAATAATCGGTATCGCAAACAGTATGATATTTCTCATGATATGACCTGTGGTCATATCAATCTTGCCTTTTTGTGAATTTGCCATAATATACTCCTATCATTAAATAACCTATCCGTATCTGTTAATTATAATAATACTGTAATTGAGTCATATATTCTAGTGATTTATGGCATGGAGTACAGAAAAAGTGTACATATATCGTTTATTTGTATTATTCAATTCCATTTAACCAAAATACTTCTCAATCCCTACAGCCCTCTCAATCCAGCTATGTCTGCCCTTACAGCATTCATACCCGCTGTCAGCGATTTCCTGCAAATGTTTCGTATCAGCTAATGCACATTTAACCTTATCCGTAATTCGTGCCGCAATACACTCATCATATCCCGACTTTTCATAGTCTCTTAAATCCTCAAGTGAATAGAACAACACATTTTCACCATCTGCAAATGTGTTCTCATAAAACAGCGAAGTATCAGTAAGTGCAACACCTCCATTAAGCATAGTATTAAACACTCTGTCGTGTGCGCCCATCTTAAACCATGGCATTACATTAAGAGAAATCTTTGCCTGACTAATCATATCAAGACACACCTTGGAATCAACACCTCCATGCTCAATTATATTCTCATGGTGGTTACATTCGATATAATTATAACCTTCTCCATAAGTATGAATCTTAAGTCCTGAATCAGCCAGTGCCCTTATTGCAAGCTCCCTGTAGTGGAATCTTACAGCAAGGTCTGCATACATCATATTAGGCATGCAGTCGACAAGCTGTTCATCTGTAATATCAGGGAATTCCCTGTGTAACGCATTTTCCGCCGCCGCATCAATCGTCTCTGACGGATTGTCTATCAGATATGACAGCACACCCTCATAGAAATCTATATACTCATCATCCATGTTATCCAGATGTTTCCTTAGTATTCTTTTCGGAGTGTAATTACCTGTAAATATAATATCTATCGGTCTTTCCTTCATTGACAGGTAATTCTTATCAGGCATTATACATCTGTTATAATTAAGCTCTGTTCCGGCTGTAAGCATATATTCAGTATGTACTTCCGGGAAAAACCTTTTCATGTATGCGACATGCATTTCATCAATATCAAGCTGGATATACTTTTCAGGGTGCTTTCGGATATATTTGTTGTAATAAAGCGGGTGATCTACAACCACATTTACAACCTTAACACCTGCCCAGTCCCAGAAATTCCAGCCATCATCACGATACAGACCGGCTTCTCCTGCTATTCCTTCAAAGTTAAATGTAAACATATACCACTCGTCTGAGCTGTGAGCCTTGAAAAATTCCACCAGTGCAGAAGAACTGGCCTGCTGTAACATTAAATTATACCAGAAGACGGAGCAGCCCATCTTCTCCCATACAGCAGCCATCTGCTCTGTAAAGAATTCTAATGTTTCTACTCCGCCTTTAAATAAAATCAATCTTTTCATTATTCTTCTCTGTTAAGCCATAATTGCATCAAATATTCCATCTAATGCAGACACATCAAGTTCCTCAGCCTTTCCTGAATCGACAAGTCCAGCTACCTTTGCGTCCATTGGAAGCTTTGCAACAGTCTTGATATCGTTAGCTGCTGCCACTTCATCAATCTTACTCTTTCCGTATATATAATGAATATTACCGCAATCTGGACATTTGAAATAAGACATATTCTCGACAATTCCAAGAACCGGAATATTCATAAGTTTAGCCATATTAATTGCCTTCTCCACAATCATTGAAACAAGATCCTGTGGTGATGTTACAATAATAATTCCGTCTATCGGCATAGACTGGAAAACAGTAAGAGGTACATCTCCTGTTCCCGGAGGACAGTCAACAAACATACAGTCTGTCTCATCCCAGTCAACATCTTCCCAGAACTGCTTAACAACACCCGCAATAACAGGTCCTCTCCATATTACCGGATCAGTCTCCTTTTCCATAAGAAGATTAAGTGACATAACCTTAATACCATTCTTTGAAGTCTCAGGATACATTACAGTTCCATCTTCATTACATGTTACCCTTTCAGTAAGTCCAAAAGACTTAGGAATAGATGGTCCTGTAATATCTGCATCAAGTATTGCCGCTTTCTTTCCTTCCTTATTGGCTTTGACTGCCAGCATTGATGTGACAAGTGATTTACCAACACCTCCCTTGCCACTGACAACAGCTATTACCTTCTTAACTTTGCCATTATTGGCATTTCTTAATATCTGTGGTCCTTTTCTTGATTCGCAGTCTGAACTGCAGCTTGAGCAGCTTCCTGAACAATTCTCGCTCATAACTTCCTCCCATTATTCATTCATATATTTTTGTTCAAATTCTTCGACTGGTATAGGCTTTGAGAAATAATATCCCTGGAATATATGACACCCCATCTCTGTCAGCATAAGAAGCTGTTTGTCTGTCTCTACTCCTTCAGTAATTACCTCCATTCCAAGCTTTCCACCAAGAGAAATAATAGTCTCCAGAATATCCTGTCCCTTAACCTCATTCTCTGTAGCACGAAGGAATGCCATATCAATCTTAAGAACATCTGCACTTATATCTTTTAACATATTCAGCGAAGAATATCCACTTCCAAAATCATCAATCTCTATCTTAAATCCATAATCCCTGAGGTTCTTAATTACCTCCATATTCTTCTTAAGATCAGACATAAGTGCTGTCTCGGTAATCTCTAACTTTAACATCTTAGGTTCAATATCATATTTCTTAACAATCGATGTAATAACCTCATATACATCTATAAGATAAAAATCCTTAGTAGATATATTTACAGAAATATAATGAACCGTATCACCCTTCTTCTTCCATTCACCTAATTTAGCTGCTGCACATTCCCACATATACATATCAAGCTTATATATAAGACCTGTCGTCTCCAGAATATCAATGAAGAAGAATGGCGACAGTAACCCTCTATCAGGATGCTGCCAGCGCACAAGCGCCTCTGCTCCATAAACCTTACCATGAGTATTAACCTGTGGCTGAAGAAACATTTTAAATTCTTTTCTTTCAAGTGCACCCTCAAATTCTCCAATAACTCTTCTTTCTTCAAGAGTTCTCTTTAACAGCTTATCATCATAGTATGCAATATTAGCTTCATAATTATTCTTAATAGTCTCGCTCGCAATAAATGCTTTATCACACATATTACTTACAGGCTCATCAACATCTTCAATATCATAAACACCAACTACAACCCTTATCTTAAATGATGCATTGTTGAATCTGTCCTGCATGCTTACAATACTATTCTGCATTATTTCATTCTTAAAACTGTCCTTCGGCATACACACAGCAAATCTGTCATTCTGGATTCTTCCACATATATAGCCACTTTCAGATGAAGCCTTGATAAGCCCCGCCTGCATTTTAATAATCTCATCACCTTTTTCGATTCCAAAAAGCTCATTAACAAGCTTAAAATCTTTAATATTACTGCACACCAGGCAATATTTGTGATTCCTGTCGTTTCGCACTACATTGGCAGTTTCCTCATAGAACTGCTCCTTATTAAGAAGTCCCGTGAGATTATCATGTGTAGCTCTGAACTTTTCATATTCTAAAAGCTCAACAGCTTCCGTACGATCATTAAATATGAAATAATCACATATAAAATTATGCTTATCATCATATACACGATTATATGAAATATCAAAGCTTCTTCTCTCTTTCCCCTCGCTGATTGTCTGCCTGAATTTCTTATTATCATGTTCTGTCTGAGTCTGAAGCCAGCTTGCATAATTATGCTCTACTTCATTAATATTATCAGTAATAGAATACATTTCTTTAACAATACCATTACAGTATATACATCTTCCTGCATTATCAAAGCATATAATTCCACTATTCATATCCCTGATTATAAGTGAAAATGTATTCTCAATAAGCTCATTAGGAACATAACTGTATGTCAGATAATATATAAGTACAGACATGATACCAAATGCAACCATTGACATGTCATATATTGAATCAGACCAAGTAGTCATTATATCAAGTAAAAATGCAGCAAATAATAATATGAGAATAGCAAAATATCTGAATCTGTAGAATCTTGACATTCTCTTAACCATTACTAAATAACTTAAAATAAGCAGCAACATAATGCCATAAGCAAATACATAATGTAACCTGCCCAGAACATTACCTTTTGCAAACTGAACAATTATCTGGTCACCCGATATATCTGTTATATCAAATATCCATCTCGTCCATGCATTAATCAAAAATGCAACGGTCTCAAACAGCGAATAGGCAATCATAAAAACTTTTACACCCATAACACCCTTAAACATGCCTGTATAATACTGGGTATAATACATAAGAAGTACCAGCAGCCAGTCAAAGCTCGCCATAATAAGTCCCTTACACAACACTGTAATGGTAGTCCCTGGAACATATGTATACACTAAAAATATTATCCCACACATAAATGCACCAAGCTCATATAAAAACACAACTCTTGCCAGTGCACCCTCTTTTTTATATACCTTTAAAGCACACGCCCCAATCATTAAAATTACAGCAGTAATAATAAGCCTATAAAATACTCTCATAAGCGATATCTCCTAAATCAATACTAAATTTCACGACTTGTTTAAATAGTATTATAACGCAAACTTCTTATTATTGCAAATGTGGCACATCCAGATTCTTTTAACTCTGGTAAACAAACAGACGATTCATTCCCTCCTGCCACGGATACTCAAATTCCAGATAAATAATTTCCTTTCCAAAACGTGCAAATCTTTCTTTCCAGTAATTTGTTGTAGCCTGTCTTAGTCTCATAATATGATTCTCTTCATAAATGTTATTTCCCATATTCTCATATCCGAAACTTTCCAGTTCTTCTTTTGAATAATACGGATTCATTTTAATAAACCAATATCCACCAGGCTTCAATACCCGTTCTAAATCTTCAACTACCTCCTTTGACACATCTTTGGGCATTACATCCAACACATTTGATAATATCACTCCATCAAATGAATTTTCTTCTAATTGCTTTACCGTATGGTCTGTACCTTCAAGAAAAGTTGCCGTTTTATAATCACTTAATCTTGCTGTTTCAGTTGCAAATTCTATGCCCGTTTTTGAAGCATCAATTCCTAAAACTTTGTGTGTAGGCTGATACTGCAAATATTGAAAAGAAATATCTCCTGTACCACAGCCAAAATCTAATACATTTGTTGTTTTTTGTGCAAACAGCTTTAACGCTTCGTCAAACATTGTTTCCACTTGTAAATCTAAATTTCTTAAATCCACAGGTGTACATTCCTTAAATACCTGATTCCACATTTCTGTTTCTCGCTCATATGCCTTATTCATAATGCTGCCACCTCCTTTTATTCTCACACATGCTACACAGTAGGACTGCCCTTATCAAATTCATTTAATCACGTTCTTTAATATATTGAACTGCCTTTTTGTCACTCTTTGATTTTTCGTGTTTTATTATGCCCATTGCTCTTTCTTTATCCATAGATTGTATCATTTTCGAATCCTCCTTTAGTAATGTGTCAAGAGAAATAGCAAATTGCCAAACTCCTCTTGTGTTAATTGATTTTCTTTCCGAATGTTCAATATTTGATTTCCTATATTCATAATATTACGACCTCCTTTCAATAATATTATCCGAAAAATAATGTTCAAAATAAAGCAATCATCACATTACATTGCATATATAGTTACGCAAAGATTCTTTAACATGTGCTTTTCTCTATAAATTACAATTCATTTTACCCATTTTAACATAAAACTCAACCAAGTTAGAACTTCCATTTACAATCATTCTACTCCCACTGATACCAAGTGACATAAAAGTGCCCAAAATCATAATAATGTTTATTAAGGCAATATCACAACAGTTGAATGATATTTGTCCAAATCCATGCTATAATAATTTCCAACGATATATGTGTAAAGAGAATGGAAGGAGTAAAAAATGTATTCAAAGTTTGTGGCAATATTAATCAATAGTGCATTTGGTTTATGCATTACATATACTGTTTTTTCAGTGTATTTTGCTTTAACAAGTAAGTTTATTGTAGAACGCAGTTTTATATTAGGATTTTCATTGTACAACATTGTATGGATGGTGCTAGATATTGTTTACAATGAAGCAAGACATCATAGACAAGGCGGCGGTCTTTTCTTTTGGACATCCATCATGTTACCTCCGATATTAATAATGTTAATATTGATGTTGGTAATAGTGATGTTTTTTTAATCTGACAAGCGACCAAAATATAACCTCCTGAAGTTCTTTTTCACTCCTAAATGCATATTTCATGCCAGCCTCCTATTTCACAATGCTTACAGCGTCATTTACGGCGTTATAGTAATACAGATTGTCAGGGATTACATCTGCCTTCTCCAAGTTCTCTTTATTAGTCTCTTTAATCATTTTCCAAAATACTTTTTGAAATTAGTCAGTACAAAAATAGTCTCAGGAGTGTTGCTGACATCTTCCTGAGACTGATTATCTGTCTTTGATACAATATCCGTAAATCAATATCAATGATTATACAAGCATCTTCTTAATTGATTCAACCGTGTCCCTACTCAGATGATTTCGTTTAAATGTATGAATTGCCCTGTCGATATCTTCGACACTCTGCAAAATATATGTACTTTGAACTGGACTGTTACTTCTGATTAAAATAACATATCCTTCAACCCACACATTATAGCCTTCCAGATATTTCGCAAGGATATAAATCTGCCTTTTTACCTGCTTAACAGGATTTTTGACTTCTTTCACAAATGTATTTCCATATCCGTCATCTTTATATTTTTCCCAATTATAATCATCCTCATTGCCATAAAGTTGACCCTTGTAATTCTTAACTTCAAAAATAAACACACCATATTTATTTACAACAACATTATCAAGTTCTGTGCGCTTTCCATCGTATGATACAGAAATATTGGTGAATAAATAATCTCCTTCACGAAGTACTCCCTTAATGATTTCTGTCGCTATATGTTCTCCCCGACGACCAGCCCGCTTTTCAGGTGCTTCAATCACCCACGGTTCATAAGTATGTGGCTTTTTATTATTACCGCTACTATTATTACCAATATTAGTTACAACGATAATAATAAGTACAGCTATCAATATCGCTATGACTGTTATAATCAATTCATATCACCTCTGTATTTAAATTGATTCTATCATAAACCTATTTTAAAAATTAATAAAGAATAAATAAACCCACTGGGTTCGAACCCCGGTAAAGTAATCCTCATCCATTACCAATAACATTGACAACCTCCTATAAATAAAATAAGAGCAGGTATTTAAGTTTTATTACTCGAGTACTTGCTATGTTTCTTTGTATCAAAATTATTATATATAGTTGTATGTTGGTGGATTTACGGATATTCTGTAAGATGTAATCTATAAACAGGAAGCTATAAAACTTTTATTTCAATGGCAACAACACCATATTTCTCTATCATTTCTTTAGAATAATACATGAGCATTTCTTTCGGATTTGCAATCTCATCTTTGTTATATCCAATGGATACTTTACTGTGATGCTGATACAATTCTTCAAAAGATAGATACCGATACATGTTGATTACCATGCAGTCTATTTTCTCTTTATTACTTGTATCTGTAAATATAATGGTATAAACTAATACTCAAATTCCTACTTCTCTTTATTGTCATACTTATAATACATCATATTATTGTCTATTAAAATTTTCTCTATCATTTCACAGGCTTTTGAATATGATAATATAAAAAATTCTCTATCATTCCTTATTCGATACTGTGCTAATTCTTTATGAACCAATTTTTCAGAATATGATGCATCATAAACTCTAAAAACCTTTCTAGATGAAAATGGAAAAACTTTACCTGTTCTAATCGTTTTTATCAAATTATTAGTTTATAAATAAGTGCCTGAAAAGTGCCCAAAGTACATTGATAATAGTACCTAAACCTCGCATTGTAACCTTATTATATTTTTATACTAATATGTTTATCTGTTGTTAATTTAACTTTCTAAAATGTTATATTTATGTATAATATGTTCTATAAGCTGGAAGCTGCATATTCCTACATATACCAATAAGAATGCATTCCACATAAATATGTTTTGGAATTTTTTGGCATCTGCCTTATTGAATTGTAAATATTTAAGTAATCTCCAAACCCCGTTCCAATGCAAATAATTCCAAATAAGCCTACCCCAACAAATTGTGGAAATATCAAGAATAAAATATAGGGAATTATGCCTAGAATAAGATTTGGACACAAGCACATGAAAATAAATCGTGCCTTACTCATATCTTCTGTTCCTACTACAAACATCAAACCATGTATTAGGTCGTTATACATATATACATCTTTTTTAAAGCATACTGCATGCAATAATTCATGCGGAAACATAGACAATCCACCACAAATTCCTCCTGCCACCATCTGTATTTTGCTATTAGGAATATATTTTATGCCCATAAGCAAGAATGGAATTACTAATACAATCATTATCAAAACGCATCCTAAATTTGCAATAAGCGAATATTTCTTCATATCCTTTGGTTCTTTAAATGGAATTGCATTAGGATTATGCTCTTTGTATGGAAGACTATTTTCGTCTCCATTATATTTGCCTGCATAATGAAAAATCATATTATTCTTTCCTCCGTAAACTCCAAAGTTTCTGTTCCTTACAAACTGCGATTCATTTTCCCCATTTTAACATAAAACTCAACCAAGTTAAATCTCCTATTCTCAATCATTCCACTCCCCCAGACACCAAGTGCCACAAAAGTGCCCAACTTGCCTACAAACATTCCCAGTGTTTATACGGGTTTTCAAAATTACAATAATTAATGCATGGAAATAATAAAGAATGAATTTCTTCACAAGACGACCGTTCCCCTCCTAGTCAGTAGGCACGAAAAGAAAAAAGGGAATGGTTTTTCAACCATTCCCTTTGCAATGAGCCCACCGGGGTTCGAAGCCGTGAGACCGCTTAAACACTGGTTTTCTTTGGACTCCTTTATGGCACTAGTCCAGTAGGAGCCGATAGCCTGTGTAATGATTTTTATGTAAGTATTAATTAAGAAATAAGTGCCGGAAAAGTGCCCGAAATTTCACTAATATTTATTGTACTTTTGTCCATGTTGTATTTTTCCCCCAGTTAGTTGTTCCATTACTTCCTGTTGGACTAGTTAATGTTCCATCTGAATTCAATACAAATTTGGCTGTATAACCTTGTATTTCAGTTGGTCCATTTGGTGGAAAGCTATCAATACATTTTGTAAATGAACAAACAATAGTTCCATCTGACTCAACTTCATAATTACCACTATGATTATTTTTATATCCTTTACAAGAAACTGTGCCATCACTGTTAAATACTAATGTATATTTTGATGAATATTCCATACTTGGGTCATTTCCTGTATAACTTGTCCAAGAACCTTCTATAGCCTTTTTAGTTGTCGAAGCGGCTGAAAGAGTTTCCGTATTTGTTTTTGCCGTTTCACCAGACAAATCATCTATAATCTGCTGTATTGTCTTAGGTCTGTTATATACAAATGCTGTTTTTCCGCTAGTATCATAGGAATTGACTTCCTCTTCCTGAATCTTTCCATCACTTATCTTATATATTGTGTAAGCATATACACCCTGTCGTCCACTTTCAATGTAAAGTTCATTACTCTTTTCTGCATAATACATTTTCCCTGAAGCAATAATTTTTGTATCAATTGTCGTATTATCAGATGTAACAAGAATATTTCCTGCGGCAGTATTGCTTCCTAATATCATCAGTTCTGGAATATCATCATTATTCATGTAAATATATTCACATCCACCATAATTTTTAGAATCAACATTTTTTAAATATTCTATATACTGTTTTTTCCAGTTATTAGCTTGTGTTGTAGCCTCTGTTGATTTTACAGTTTCGTCTGCTGTCTCAGATGTTACGGCTGTTTCCAAGTCATTCTTGGCATTATTCTCATCATTATTTGATTTCCTGCTTGTCACTGTCACTATAATTATAACAATAACAGCAATAATAAGTACACCAATAACCCCACACAATATAGGTATCATCCGTTTTCTTTTTTCAACTGGCTTATCTGATGTATCAATTACAGCATTTTCCTGTTTTTCTGCTTCCTTGCTTTGCTCTGAATCTACTGCTTTTTCTTGTGGCACAGTCTCAACTCTTGCACCACATTCATCACAGAACACAGCACTATCTTCTAGCTCTGCTCCACAATTTTCACAATATTTCATTATGCAACCTCCTAGAATTTATATCCACATGTTCCGCAAAACTTTGCTTTGCTCTTTATAGTAGCTCCACATTGTGGACAAGTTTTAAATTCACTTTCTTCTGAAGTTCCAGAAACTGTATTCTTTACCTTATCTGTTGCTCCTGCAAACATTTTCTTTGTACCATCAAAGAACCCTGCTGCTTTAGGCTTTACATTTTCCGCTGTATTAACTTCTTCATTTGTTTCTTCTATAGCTGTATTCTTCTCAAATGGTACTTTACCCATAAGATTCTTTCCAAAATTCTTGACAGAATCTTTTGCTGAATCAACTGCTTTCATCACATTTTCCTTACGACAAAGCTTTTTTCTCTTTTTAGTAAGTGCATCTAATAAAGACAGTGTTCCATATCCATATTCTCTCATCTTACCTTCGGCAGTAACAATATATGAATCAATAGTTTCTGAATCCTGAAATCCGTCAATGTATCCTGTAAGCTGACTCATAATAAGCAACTGCAAATCTTCTCTATTCTTCTGATATACTGTAGATGGTAATGTTTCATAATATTTCTCTACCAAATCATCCATATCCATATCTTTTACAGGTTCATCAAAGAATGTAGTAAACTGTTCTTCAGCCTTATCCCTATCATCAATAGTATCATACACATATGCATTAAATGTTCTTCTCTTTGTATAAAGTGATTCTTTATAATCATCCACCTCAGACAAATACTTACATTCAGTAACATCAAATGGTTTCATTTCAGCTCTTATCTGTTCTTCAAATGGAACGATACTTTCATATGTTGTATATTCGTTCATGTTATACATAGACCTGAGATAACTATCAGCTAAATCCTGTTTATCAATATTCAGATAATTAACTGTATTATTCAGTTCGTCTGTTAATCCATTGTGTTTTTTCATTATGTAAGAATATACTCTTGTCTCATATGGATTCAATGTGAGAATCTTAATAATCTGCTTTAATTCCAAATCAGGATTATTTTCATCATGGTCAAAGTTACCAGAAATTGCATTCCTTATTTCAGGTTCAATCTTTTCAAGTTCTTCTTCTGATGGATATGTAAATGTCTTATTTACTCTGCTGTTTACTATTCTTGCAATTGTCTTATGAAGCCGATACACATCTTTTCCCATTGCACGAACCAAAGAATTTTTAGTACTTGCTCTTGAGAAAATATCTTCTTTTTCAGATTCTGCGGCTTTCTTATCCAATGCTCCTAACCCTGCAGATAACAATGCCGCTCCTCCTGCCATGACAGCATTCATTGCCATTGTTTCTGTTTGAGCCTCAACAACATTGCCTAAATCTTTTTTTACATCTCCTGTTTGTCTGTAAAAGCCTAATGTTTGAAATGTATTTCCAGCATCTGATACCATTCCTTTTCTGTCTGCTTTATTTTGTGCTACATCTGCATCTATAACATTAATTTCCCTTATAATATTCAATATTGTATTTTTATAAGTGATGTCAAAATCTTTGCCATATTCTTCCCTAAGTACTTCTTCATCTACATCATATATTCCATATGAAATAAGATGTATAGCCCCTATCTGCAAATACTCTTTAAACAGTCTGTCTAACATATATTGTGCTGATATCTGTAAATCCTTATATGATTTTACATTCTTATCATAACTTTCTGATACCTTAGCTTCTGCTTCTTTCGATAGTTGCAAAAATTTGTTTCTTAGAGAATTATAAGCATCCATTTCTTCTGTTAATACCACTGCAGATGTCAAAACATTCAATCGCTTTTCACTCATATTTAATTCCTCCTCAGCATTATTTTTATAAAGTTATTTATCTGCTCCACATTATTACCAATAAAGATCTTCTCCTACATTTTTGTGGTATTTTTTATCAAATGCTTTTATTTTCTTATTAACATCATCTGTATATTTTTTAAGTTCTTCGTCAATACTTGGTGTAGTTCCTTTATTGTCTCCATATGTATATTTAAGATAAAACGCCTTTTGTTGCTTTCTTAATTCTATAATGCTTTTTTTCGCTGCTTTACCTTCTTTGGTTTCCATCTTGTATCCTTTAATTTCGCTAATAGCAGCATCTGCACTTTCGATAAATTTGTCTTTTGCTTCATCTTTTGGTCCGAACAATCCAACATTATCCTGTATGCCTGTTCCAAGCATATAGCCTAGTTTTGAACCATCTTCATAATATTTGTCCTTAGCGCTTCTCCCACAACCAGTAAGTGATAACACCAACAGACTCACCATTAACATTAAGGGAATAATTAATTTTTTGACCTTTTTCATAAATATTGCCTCCTCATATTCAATTTTTTACTATATGTATCTGCGATTATTTTAGTACATATATTTACTAAAATCAATAGTAAACATTTGTACTTAGTATAATTTAAAAAAACTTTATCAGGAGGTGAGATATCTTATTGGATTATATTCGCAGAATTAGGGATTTAAGAGAAGATTCTGACTATACTCAGGAATATGTTGCCCATGTACTTGGCACATCTCAAACTATGTATGCACGGTATGAAAGAGGTGCAAACGAATTGCCTATACGACATCTTATTTCGTTGTGCAAACTCTACAATGTATCCAGTGATTATCTATTAGGATTATCCGACAGAAAATAAGAATGGTAAGCATGAATCAATCATTTACCATTCTTATTTTTTATTGTCTAAATCACCCCATCGGGTTAGTAACTCGTATTGGTACTAAACAGGCTATATATGAAGCTTTATTAAATGTAAGTACCCTAAACCGATTTCTTCATAATCTCTTCATACAAGTTCCCAAAAAGGTGTCTTTACGCCATAATAATCTTTATATAGAATAATCCTGAGTAATCATTGCTATGACTACCCAGGATTCAATCATTACTTATTTTAAAATAGTTTTCTTTCTATTAATCATTTCAACTTACAAATAGTGACTTCTGCAGGTTCTTCGTCATCTTCTTACGATTCTCAGAATATGAGCCAACATATATATCCATACTTGTAACAACACTAGCATGCCCAAGCATATATTGCAGGTCTTTTACATTGATTCCCTCACTTGCAAGAATACTGCCAAATGTATGTCTGAGAACATGCCAGCTTCTGTATTCTATATTCAATGTGTTCATAAATGTTTGATATACTCTGTCCTTAGCCTTACTATTACTGATAGCTTCAAGCAGATTCTTCTTTAAAGTATTAGTAGTCTTATTACTGCTGTGCGAACTGCCATATGCAATTATCAGCTTGTATTCTCCTGCAGTATTGACAGCCTGTATAATGTACTCAAAGTTTTCCTTGTCATGTGTCAGCTGTGATGTAGTAGGCTTTCTGTCAAATACTTCTTAATACAGATTCATAATCCTTACTTAATTTAATCCAAGTTCTTTCATATGATTAATCAGATGTAACTGTGTACTGTCAATCTTTGTAATGTTATCTCCATCAACTGTCGGATACAGACCTATAAGAATTGCTTTGTCACCTTTAAACCCGTCTATCGTTTTCTTAATCTCATATGTATGATTTCCCTGATAGACAACTTCTGTTATCAACTGTTCTTTCTTACTTTCCATAGAAAACCTCCTTAGTCTTACATTTGTAAAAGAATCCCCAGTAAGCGTCTGTACCTATGAATGCCCTTATATGCCACTCAGAACCATTTTCTATACATATCAGGTCGTCAAACTCATAGTCTCCTTCAATCAGGTTATACTCTTTGAGACAATCCTTGTATGTATCACTGTCTATACCATCATCATCCGTCAGTATATAGAAGTTTCCACATGCACCATCTTCAAAATATTCTTCTACAAGTCCAATGTGATACTTTGCATTATCTATCACCTTCTGTGGAATGCCTGCACAAGCCTGTATAACCTCTTGGAGCTCTTTTTCACTCCTAAATGTATATTTCATGCCAGCCTCCTATTCCACAATGCTTACAGCGTCATTTACGGCGTTATAGTAATACAGATTGTCAGACAGTATATCTGCCTTCTCCAAGTTCTCATTATTAGCTTCTTTAATCATTTGCTTAACATAGCCACAATTTACATATTCCTTATTCATTACCAAAAGCAGAAATTCATGTACAGAAGACGGAATCATGTAAACACCATCCATGCTTTTCTCTTTACAGAAATTCTTCAATACATCTGGATACAAGATACATGAAGCCCCAAAATGCTTTTTGAAATTAGTCAGTACAAAAATAGTCTCAGGAGTGTTGCTGACATCTTCCTGAGACTCATTTTCTGTCTTTGATACAATATCCGTAAGTGACATGATACTCGGAGCATAGAGTTTCTGAGTATTCTTAGTTGCAAATGTATACAAATCATTTTCCGTAACTTTCAAATGCTCCATCAATGCATTTGTAACATCTGATGAAGCTGTAGCATTGAAATCAATATCAATGATTAGCTTATATGTAATGGCTAAATCCGTACCTTCCAACATCCTGTAGGGTATAGTTTTTAGTCTGCTCTTATTAGAATTAGCATTCACCAAAGTATAGACAATCCTGTCCTTTAGATTCTCCAAATTGATTTCACAATCAAACTTAGGAAACAGGCTTCTATTAATCACATCCACAATCTCATCAACTGATTCACTAGTCCAATAACATATCTTTGCAACATTCATGTCTTTTCTCCTGACCTGAATTCCTTTCAGTTTTGTGTCATTGTTCTTCATAACTTCAACTCTTTTCACCTCATATTCTTCTCCAAGTCTTTTCTGCACTTCATCAACCACATCATTCATTTTGTCATCCATAGCAACCTCCTATAAATAAAATAAGAGCAAGCACTTAAGTTTCCTTACTCAAGTACTTGCTCTGTTTCTTTGTATCAAAGTTATTATATATAGTTGTAGGTTGGTGATTTACAGTTGTTATCACTTATCATTTATGTATGCTTTATAATCCAAACTATGGATATTACCAACATATTAATTATTTTTTAAATATTTTATAATTTCATCAACAAGCTCAGGATGCCATGAATCAGAGTTAATTACCCCTTTATGCCACATTGAAAAACTTTGCACCTTTGTCCGTGGTTTTCCATCCATTGGCATACCGAACTAGTAAACCCATTTTTTCCATTATTTTATTTAACGCTTGCACACTTTTATATCATACCCCATTTTCTGCAATTTTTCGACAATCTCTCTTTTATATAAATCTCCCATAAAATTGTATGCCATACATCTCTCTCCTTAATTAATCAATACTATAACACTCTCAATTTATTGCTTTAATTATTTTTACTGTCAACAAATTTCCAACAATAACCTCCAGCATGTTTTTGTTTACCCGATGCAGCAAATCTAATACTTTTTTCGCCAACCCCAACTGCTTTTGAGGCTTCCTTTATTGATTTAAAAATCATAATAATATCGCCTTTATCATTCATTTGAACTACAGATTTTGGAATATTCATGCCTTCTACTTGATTTTGTTCAATCTTTATTGATGTTTTAGGATAACCTGCAATAACTCTCTTCCAATAAAATCCCCCTGCCGTATTCTGTAAACCATTTATGACTTTTCCTACCCCTTTACTTTTAATACTATCACATGCCATTTTTATATTTTCGAATTCATTAACAAATTCTCCTTTTAAATTATACTGGTATATAACTGTCTTCTCCTTTTTACTATCTTCTTTTTTACCTTTAGTATTATATACATATGTATACTCATACTCTTTCTTTATTGGTATATTTATTCCTATCTTCCCCAAATGTCTTTTTAGGTTTTTATCATTTATTAATAAATCAAATCTCCATTCAATTAATTTTACATTATTATCTAAACACTTTTTTCTTTTCTCCTCATCTAATCGTTTTCGATTTTCCAAACCATCTCTTCCACCAAAAATATCAATTGCCTCATAATGTTGTCTTCCTTGATATTCAATAGCGACATTTATACTTGGAATAAAAATATCTAGCGATTGTTGCTCTAACCATTCCGACCTATATTGATATATAGCGTCTTCATAATATTCTTTAACTAAAATATATAACGAAAATTCACTTTTCCATCTTTTATTAATCAATCCCCTTTCTGCCAATTCTAATATTCTTTTCTTATAAAGGTTTTCACACTCTTCACGATTAAAATAAGCATTAATATATTTTCCATGCTGATAGAACTCATAATTTTCCATAGGATTGTTATCTAATAACAATCTTGCTGGATATACTTTAGTAACATATTCTAAAAAATGCCAAAAACTATTTAAGTCGGTTAAGTTCAGTTTTTCCTTAATATCTCTAATTTCATTATCATTACTCCAAAACTTTTGATTCTTAACATACATATAAAATTTATTTATAGGTATATCATAAATTACTGGTATCTGTAATTTACCTATATAAAAAAGATATTTTATAAAGCGTATTTCATCAATATTATTATCTGAAACAGAGAATTTATAATTTAGAGACTTATCGTTTTTATATGGATTTGTAACTTTTTCACACTCATAAAAATTATTTATTAATACTTCCGTCTCTACATCTTCAATATATGCATAGAAATACATTCTGTTATTTTCAAAAACATTGTTATTTTTATATTTTTCTTCTTGAATCTTACTATTAATTTTATAAAACTCCTCATATTCCAATCTGCGAGTCAAATTGGATATGACATTATCTTTTTTTTCTAACTTAGCAAATCCATTAGTTATTTTTAAATACTTACAATTGCTATCAATGCAAACTTTTCCAGTGGTTGCATGTTCTACCACTCTTTTTGTATATGGATAATCTGCATAGATTTCTATAACACATTCTTTTTCAACATTAGGCTCCGTCTCTTCTAACATATTTTCATCATACCAAAAGCTGTAAATTCCCTTTGGAATCTCTTCTTCAATTCGATACATATGATTAGGAACAATTTTATTCTCTTCATTATACTTATATTTGATATTTTCTACCGTTGTAAATTTTCCACCTTCGACAGTAATTACTCTACCTTTTTTTAATTTCAAATAAAAATCCGCTAATTCATCATCACTATTTATCTGAAACCCTCTTCTATCTAAAGCCCAAACTTGTTGTCCCCAAAAATAATATTCCCCTACAGGTATATCAACCCCAACTTTATATGTTCCTTCTGCACTAGTCAACAAAAAGTAGACACCACTTTATATTTTTATACATCATTTAATG